>Ga0126310_10000129_pt1 | contig 21883 bp, 20 predicted proteins | sample Plot60_FD_92540 | JGI IMG/M metagenome (GOLD analysis project Ga0126310, IMG submission 92540) | Serpentine soil microbial communities from UC McLaughlin Reserve, CA, USA - Plot60 | ecosystem: Environmental > Terrestrial > Soil > Grasslands | place: USA: UC McLaughlin Reserve, Lake County... | reverse complement strand
ATGAGGCATAATCCTATACAACAATAGCCGTCATCGTTTCTTAGTCATTATCCTTACCATCTCTGCCGCCAATTCCACTGCTGCTTTTAACTAGATTTTTTATAATTTTTATATATGACTGTTCCTTCATATTTTTGCTTAAAAAAAGCCATAATAGGCTGTATTCGGTTAAGAAATCTGTGTTGTACGATTACGCCGCTTGCAATCCAAAGGCTCTTTCTCTAGCTGCATTTTGATCTTTAATTATGATCATTAACTGAAGGATTGCTTTACCATTTTATAAAATTCATCATCAGACATACTTCTTTTAGCTTCTATCCATGTTTCTACATCTTTTCCTGCTAAATATCTACTAAGGCTAGGATTTTCACTGTAACAGCTTGAAGTACTACTTTTGCTACAAGGTCTGGAGAAGAAGAAGCTTTCTCCAACATGTGCTCAAAGCTAGTAGACATTTTTTGCATTATCTGAGAATATGGTGAATTTGGGTTTTGTGATTTCTTTGCAGTAACTATGTTCTTAAAAACATTTGTTCTAATAACTCCTGGTTCTACCAAGATAACTTTTATTCCAAATGGCTCCAGTTCATATGACATAGATTCACTTAAACCTTCTACTGCAAATTTTGTACTAATGTAGGCAGACGCGCCAGCATAGGCAAATCTTCCTGCACCCGAACTAATATTTACTATCGTACCAGATTTCTCTTACCACTGACTAGACAAATATAATGAAAATTATCATTGTTATTATTCCGCTACTGTTACAATCAACTATTTTCTTCTTAATATCTATATTTCCCAGCAGATATGTTCCCTGCAGGCAAAGGGGCTATTATCAGCCAGTTCCGTGTTTGGCCTTTCCCCCCTACCATAATTATGGCCTTCGGTGAACGGAACAGAAACCCGGGCCATCGTTTTGCAGGCATATAGTATAACCTATATTATTTATTTAAACAATATTTCCTCTTGATCTATAATCACTTTTACTTTCCTCCCTTGTAGATTGTTATTCTTCTTTCGTTAGAATATCTTTTTGGTTGCGCTCTATTATCATATGTCGCCGCATATCTCTTAAATTATTAAACTGTTACAAAGAAAAATGGTGGTGTTTGATCGTTTACACAAATACTTACTCTATTATCACGTTGAATATTTTCTCTTTGACTGATGTATTATTAGTAGTAGAAATAATATCTCCTACTCCCACAATACTATTATCATCATTCAATACAAATCGATAGATAGATAGACAGACCATCTCTTGTACTTGAAGGAGGTTAGGTTAGCAATAGTGTTAATAATTAGTAGTAGTAATAGATGGCAATAATTTCTATTCTATAAACTGGGTAGAGAAGCAGAAGAAGGAAGAGTAACTTTCAAAATCTGGATCTTTCAGATAACTCCAACCAGAACTGCTCTAAGAAGTGCTCTGGATGCTTTGCGTCCCTACTGCCAACCAGCTCTAATTGCAGCACTTATGGCACCTATTGACGTACGTGCAATATATCAAGCTTGATGTTGTTATTTGCAAGTGCTTTGAATACTCAATAACCAAATGCTCGCAGTGAGCCACCGCCTTGAAGTACCAACACATTCTCAAGTCTATAGTTGTTGTCTTCCGACGATAACAATGATCGTGATGATGGGAGCAGAGAAGCGTTGTTGTTATTTAATGTCTTTGTTTATCAAAGTATTGCGTTTACTCTTTATTACCCCTTTTTCATTATTTATATTCATTTTTTTTGATTTACCTTTCGTATCTTTTTTGTATTTATTTATTATCTTTACTAATATGCCACACTTTTTTATTCCACATGATGATCATAGATCAATTGATCATAGAATCTAACAGATTTTATATTTACAAACTCAAGCATTCCATACCTAGATAATTCTCTACCAAACCCACTATTCTTTATACCACCAAATGGAACTCTAGGATCTGAAACTACCATACTGTTAACAGTAACAATTCCCGATTCTATCATTGCTGAGAATCTTTCTGCCTTCTCTAAATCCTGAGTCCATATGCTTGCTCCAAGACCAAATTTAGAATCATTTGCAATTTTTATGGCTTCTTGATCGTCATTAGCTGTGATTATTGGTGCAACAGGTCCAAACACTTCTTCTTGTGCTATTTCCATTCCAGGCAGGACATTTTTAAGAATAGTTGGACGATAAAAATAACCTTTGTTGTTAGCTCTTTCTCCACCTGTTAGGAGTTCAGCTCCTTCCTTTATAGTTCTATTTACTATTCCTTCCATATTCTCTAGACTTTTAGAATTAACAACCGGTCCAATGTCTGTATCGTCAGAAAGAGGGTCTCCAACTTTTAGTTTTTCAGTCTTTTGAACAAACTTTTCAGTAAATTGGTCTGCAATATTCTTTACTACAATAAATCTCTTTGATGCTATACAGCTCTGTCCACAATTGATAAAGCGTCCTTTAACTGCTCCTGTAGATGCTTTTTCAATATCTGCATCATCACAAATTATGAATGGATCACTTCCTCCTAATTCAAGAACTGTCTTCTTTAGCTTTGAAGTTGCTCTCTGTGCTACTTTAGCCCCAACTGGAACACTTCCAGTAAAAGTTACTGCATTAATTCCATCTGAATCTATAAGCGTTTCTGCAATGCGCGAATCTCCAATGAGTGTTTGAAAAACTCCTTGTGGTACTCCAGCCTTACTAAAGGTTTTTTCAATTTCAATTCCGCATTGCATTGTAGCGCTTGCTGGTTTCAGTACAATAGTATTTCCAACCATCAATGAAGGAGCAGCAAATCTTAGTCCCTGCCAATATGGAAAATTCCATGGCATTATACTACCTATTACTCCAAGTGGTTCAAATGTTATGATACTTTTTCTTGCATCTGTATTAACGATTTCATCAGTAGCAAAAATTTTTCCATGATCTGCATAATATTCTATTGTCCATGCACATTTCTCTACCTCTGACCTAGCTTCTTTTATCGCTTTTCCCATTTCTTGCGTAGCAGTTTTGGCAAGATGTTCCTTATTTTTTCTAAGTTCCTTGGCAAATGCATAAAGAAATTCTGCTCGTTTATCAATATCTTTTTTCCATTCAAAGAATGCATTTTTTGCTTGCTTTGCTGCACCTTTTATCTGATCTTCAGTCATTATATCATACTCATTAAGAACCTCTTCTGTTGCAGGATTGATAGTAGTTAATTTGGTTCCGTTCAAGGATTTATTATTCCTCTCCCGAGGATTTTACCATTTTTTAACATCGTTAATGCTTCTGTCGCCTGATTGAGTTTGAATCGGTTTGAGATAATTGGTCTTATCACTCCTCTCTTTGCCAATGAGACAAGCTGCACTAAGTCCGTTATGCTACCTGTGTATGATCCAATTAACTTATATGCTTTGGTTGGCATTGAAACTAAATTAAGTTTTAGTTCACCACCAAAGAGTCCAACCAGTACCAATTTCGCTCTTCTTCTGAGCAGCTGCATATCAGTCTCTACTGTTTTGGACGCATTGACAAAATCAATTACTGCATCTGCTCCCATATTACCAGTTAACTCCATAATGGCTTTGACTGGATCTTCTTTTTTTGAATTGATGGTATTAGCTGCGCCATTTTCCTTTGCTGCTTTTAATTTTTCATTATCTAGATCCATAGCAATTATTCTTGAACCAGTAATTGCCTTTGCTAGTTGTATAGCCATCAATCCTAGTCCTCCTGCGCCGACAACTACAACATTATCATCTGGTTTTAAATTAGCATTCTTCACTGCACCATAAGCTGTAAGAGCAGAACACGACAAGGGAGCACTAGAATCAGTATCCAACTCTTCACCTATTTTCACTAGGTACTTGTAACTTGGCACCAATACATAATCAGAATATCCTCCATCAGTATAGATGCCTAATGATCTCGGCTTATCACAGAGATTTTCTTCGCCTACTCTACATGCAGGACAAAGCCCTTCTCCAATCCAAGGATAAACAAGAACTTTTTCATTCTTACTAAAACCTTCTGCTTGCTCACCCAGACTATCTATTACACCTGCAATTTCGTGTCCGGGAGTTAAAGGATATTTTACACCTCTGTCTGTGGTTTTTAAAAATGTGCCTTCAGGACCCTGATACCCTCCTTCCCATAAGTGGATATCACTATGGCAAACGCCTGATGACTGAACTTTGATAAGTACCTGCGAACCTATAGGTTTGCTAGTCTTGAGTTCTTGTATTTGGAGAGGTTCGTTTACCTGAGTAATTCTAGCAGCTCTCATAACAAACATTCACTATATCTAGCTATTATATTAGACTTTATATTAGAGATTTATCTTTAAAAGTTAACTTTGTAGTTAACTATAATTTTTAAACCTAATTTGAAGCAGTAGAGGTTATTAACAGAGTTGATGGTAGTAGTGGTGATGATGATGGCATAGCCTTTCCCTTATCCAATATATCACCATATACATTCGAATATGAATAATGCGTCAGTTACTGTTTACATACCAATCACTACGAGTGTTTATGGCAACAAACCCGCGACACAAGATTTATTATTCACAAACTCTATGTCAATAGCTCGAGAAAAAGAGGCGACATTGTGGTGGCTCTTTTTACCCTTGCAGATATAATTGTCCTGTTGTTATGTATAATCTCTCACCAAGGGACATCTATGCATTATTAAATTTTCAATTAACTGATTTCAGATAAAATAAGCGCTTAACTATTTGGCTCGATGGAATTGAACCTTGTTGCCAGCCTGAAATTGTTCTGAATATAAAATCATTTCAAAACTCAGCGATAGTAAGGACGCTGTTTCAAATCTGTAATTATTTGTGCAGCATATAAATCACAGCCATACAAGTGCAAAAGGTGACGGATATCTAATTAGAATATATCTCTAAAATTGAAAAGGATGGTGGAAAAGTATTGGTTCCAAGATGACTGTATCTGTCAACATATTTCTGTCACGGTCATAATATATTGTGCTCTATATAGGACATGCGCAACTGAAGCATTGTTAACTAGGCATAACAAGAGATCTATAATGAAAAGTTTTGAATTATCATTTTTTTAAACTCCTTGTCAGGCATATTCATTCTTGCTTGTATTATAGTAGCAGCATCATTACCTACAGTGTATCTCAGTTGTGGATTTTCAGATGTTATGGCTTGTAGTATAACCTTTGCCACTTCTTCTGGCGGAGATGAAGATGATGCATTTTCAATCATTGATTTAAAGTGGTTCTTTACCTTTTGCGTCAGTGAAAAATATGATGATTTTGAGTCTAAATCTTTTTTTGCTGATGTGCTTGAGTTTATAATGTTAGTTCTTATAAAACCGGGTTCAATTATAACTACTCTAATTCCAAATGGCTCCAGTTCATATGACATTGATTCGCTTAGACCTTCTAATGCAAACTTTGTACTTTGATATGCAGACAAAACAGGAATACCTATACGCCCTCCAACTGAACTTACATTTACTATTGTGCCACTATTCTGCTTCCTCATGACAGGAAGAACTTGCTGTGTTACACGTATTACTCCAAAAAAGTTTGTTTCAAATTGTGCTTTTATCTCTTCTATTGATAAATCTTCAAGAGATCCAAAAAGTCCATATCCTGCGTTGTTTACTAATAGGTCAATTCTCTTGTTTTCTGCTACTATTTTGTCGATAGCATCTTTGACAGATCTATCATCATTGACATCGAGCTGAATAACTTGCAACGGCAATTTTTCAGTATTGGCTATTCCTGTTATGTTTTTTGATCTTTCAAGATTACGCATTGTAGCATAAGTATAAAATCCATTTCTTGCTAATGTTAATGCAGTTTCAAATCCTATGCCGCTTGAGCTACCTGTGACAACAGCAACACGGATGATTTCTCCATTTGGTTTAGTATTATTAATATTATTCTTACTTTTAGGAGTCATAGTCAGTTATATTATATGACTCCAAGGATTTATCGGTACTGCAAGCCTAGAAGCACAAATCAGCCAGAAATTCTTATTATGAGTGTCAGTTATGTTACTACTCTTTGTAATGCATGTGCATATAGTTCATACGCAATAACGAATTTGTAAACGATCTGCTTATTACTATACTCTTGTTCCTACTAGTGAAGTATTTCGAATATGGTTGAAATAACTAAACGAGTACATATGATAGATGGATTCACCCATCCTTTTCCAGGCGGAAAAGTTCTTCCTTATATGTTTATAGAAAATGCAGATGATTTAACATTGATTGATCCTTCATTCCTTCCACAACTACCAATACTTGAGGATTATCTACTTAATGCAGGATATGACATGAAGAACGTAAAGCGTATAATTCTAACTCATCTACATATTGATCATGCACAGTCTGCTAATGAGATAAGAAAGAGAACAGGTGCTAAGATTTATTCTCATTGGATTGAGGCAGGATATTTAGCCCATAGTCCACCATATAATGGTCCTCCCACCATCCAAGCAATAACAGACATACTCAAAAAGTCTGGACTTTCAATTGAAGAATTAACAAAGAAATTTGGAAGCATAGAGTTAGAACCAATAATTGTAGATGAACAAGTATCAGATGGAAATATGATTGGAAGTCTTAAAGTCATTCATACTCCTGGGCATACGCCAGGACATATGTCACTTTATTATGAAGAAGATAGAATTCTCTTTGGAGCAGATACCATTTACAAGCATGTATTTGGAGCAGAGGGTATGTACATTGCTCCTCCTATGGTATCAATAGATTCAGTAACAGCAACAGTTTCTGCACAACGGCTTTCTAAGATTAAGTTTGATAAACTTTTGATGTCACATCAAGACTCACCTTTAGTTGAAAGGGCAAGAGAAACTGTAGAAAAGCTAGTCTCAGACACACTCCAAAAATTAAACAAATAATACAAAAGAGGTCTGTATGTCTCCATTAATAATTAAAAGACCCTAATATACATACATACATATATACAAATGTCGAGTTCTGTATATCTAGCCCACTAGGAGCGATTTGAACCTTGCTGGTAAGTGAGTATCTTTACTATAACAACCTCCACTAAAAGAAGGTAATATTCATCGAATGCATAAATCAATTCAAAACAATAAAAATAAAATATATTGATATATGACTATTAGAATGGTGTTCTTCCTTGAGCGACAACATATGCATAAAACAATCAGCCGTAAATCTGAAACTCCATGTGAACGGAGAATAACACAAGATCATAGATAACTCACCTCCGCCATTACTAGATTCTCTGTGTGGATACCTCCACTTAAATAGGAGGCGAGGTGGTTCTCCCTTCAATGACGACGCTTATAGCAGGATTGCAGGATTCACTTCTCTTGCTTGAATCTTCAAAAATGGGATGGAAGACTCATGAGTGTTTAAAAGGAACTCATCCACAAGGCATAGCATTCGATCCTCAGAATCCAAATTGCGCATACTGCGGGACGTTCGGCGATGGTCTATGGAAAACCGATGATGGTGCGCAAACTTGGAATAGTATTGGAAAGATTGCTATCTCAAGTCCGGATGTAATGTCGGTTTCAGTTAGTCCCCTGAAAAGGGGAAATGATGAGTTCAATGAAGTATATGTGGGAACTGAGCCGATCGCACTTTATAGGTCGAATGATGGAGGGGAGTCGTGGGAAAAAATGAGCGCCCTAAACAATTTGGGCTCATCCACATCATGGAGCTTTCCTCCGAGACCTTGGACTAATCATGTCCGGTGGATTGAATCAGATAAAAAGAATCCTGGTTATGTTTTTGTTGCCATAGAGGCGGGAGCGCTCGTGCAAAGTCACGATGGCGGCAGAACCTGGATAGACCGAGTTGAGCAAGGCCCGTATGATACTCATACTCTATCTACACATCAAAAGGCGCCTAAACGGCTATACTCCTCCGCAGGTGATGGCTATTTTGAAAGCTTTGATTATGGAGAATCCTGGAAGAGGCCTACTGCCGGTCTTAGGCATCATTATCTCTATGGACTTGCTGTCGATTCGGACGATCCTCAAACTGTTATGGTTTCAGCGTCTCTAGGACCATGGGAAGCACATTCCCTTGAAGCTGCCGAGTCCTTGGTATACCGAAGAACATCAGAGGATGATGAAAAGTGGAAAGTCATTTCAAAAGGATTCCCTACACCAAGTAGAACAATGATTACAATCCTTGCCGCAAATCCAAAGCACGCAGGAGAAATCTACGCTGTGAACAACCGTGGAGTATTTTGCTCTACTGATTCAGGTCTTTCGTGGAGAAGGCTCGATATTCCATGGCCTAAAGAGTATCTTTCACAACATGCTTGGGCTTTAGCCATAGAAGAGGAATAGTTCCTATACCTTTGCATTTAACTACAAAAATACGTCTCAGCGAAATAGTCCTACATTCTAAAATTGTGCTGAGGTTCAAAGGAATTCGAAGACGATTTTAACAAACGGTTTGATTCAGTTAGTTAGTATTCTGCCAATGGAACAATCTCACAAAGTGTGTCTGAACAGACGATTTGCAACTCTTAAAAATGGGAGTAATAACCAAAAGAATTGAACCTTTGGATATTGTTAGTCAGGATTTTGCCCCTATTGCAAAGTAGAATATTTTCGTCGTAATAAAAACAAATTCTTGCTAACACATGCTAAAGAGTGTATTTGTTCATTGAATAAAAGGAAACTCCTATTAAGGATACCTGAAGACTGTCAAAACACGTCCACATTCAATCAATGATTCATTATATTCATCATGTCATGACCCGTTTAACAGATATAATAACAACATAAGAACGGATACCTACTAATGCATTAATAGTTCTCCAAAGAAGATTGTAATTCATTTGGGAGATATATGCCAAGAAAAAGAAAAAATAAAACAAAACACTAGACCATCCTCTGGAACGCCTTAGTTAGAATAAATTATATCACATAATTCTGTTTGATTGCGTCATTTATTCATTCATTTATCATTTTTGAGAACATATCACATCACCGGTAAAAGATCCGCCTGTAGTCAGAATAGGATCATTTGATTCGAACTGTACGTTTATAGCTACATTTTGACTACATGATCCGCTGATGGTAATAGGAACAGATACTGGTGGTTGACAAAAGTCTGTTTCATTGATTTTTTGAGCTGTAAATTTATATTTACCTGAATTTAAAATCACTGAATTAAAAGATCCACTAACAAATCCAGGACTTGGATTTTGGTCAGAAGGTAGTTCATTTATATTCCAATTGGTTGTTATTATCTTTCCGTTGCTACTATTTTCCGATACAACAAAAGATATAACGGCCTGTTTTGAAGTGCCATCAGCACAGGTGACAGAGCCAGTACCACCACCATCAATTATTACAAGACTTGAGTCATTACTACTTTGTCCATAGACTGCTGCTGGTGCGGTACTGGTATTATGATATAATAAAGAAGAAAATGATAATATAATTAATGGAGATATTATTATTATGGCAATTGTTACCAATGAAAAGCTATTATTATTATTATTATTCTTCTTTTCAGACATATGGAATTGATATTATGTTATTTACCTAAATAAAAAAGATTACGTACAGATATGGATCAAGTTTAATGATTTTATGCATTCTTTTGCGCTGCTGTTACTACCTAGAAATTATAGACGGAAATTGTTTTCAAAGCACTATTAGATTCCTATACTTATATTCAGACAACAAAAGGAATTGTTGTTATGTATGCTGTCATGATTAGATAGATGAGCATAGCTACAGTATGGTGATAATCTGTATTAACTGATTGAAGATAATTTATGTCACTTTTGACAACGTTTTGTCTAGTCAAGTTTATTAAGATTGTAAATATAGTGTTTTTCATTGATCAGAGCAGAATTAATTTGTGGAGTTAGCTAATGATGCAATTTTGCTAATAGCAGTGATCAGTTTAGTAGGCAGCAATTATAATAATCCTCCTTTCGATATATTCACCGTATATACATAGCTGAAGTATTTGAATTCATGTTATGTTGGACAATTTTTTGAATTTACTATACACAATACTGAAGTATTTTTAATATATAAGGTCGTAATTGTACTAAATAAAAATTGAGATAAAACTTGGTTGGTACACACCTACCAATATCTCCAGCTCTCTTACAAATACATTCTGGATATAATATTTATATAGCATTCATATCTGCTTGAACCCTGGAATAATGGATTCAGGTGATATTCGTAATTAATTCGTTAATTATATTGTTACCGATAACCAGTAACGCATTGCGGCACCAAGGAGAAGATTTGAGCGTTGTATGCAATAGAATTCAATAGTGTAGTCTATTATTATTACTATTATTTCAATAAATAATTCCTACATAAAAGAATTACTCAAATTAGCTAGTCTAGTGGTTTATGAATCAATTGGAAATGAATATCTGTCAATATATTTACTATTGTCTTTTGAAGTATTAATATATTATTTATCCATAATATGGACTAAAAGAATGGAAATACAAGACAAAAGAAATGAGGTATTATTATCAAAACCACTATTATATGTTCCAAAAATGATGTTTTTAACAAAGGGCAAGGGCTTACATAAAGACTATCTTACGAGCTTTGAATTAGCTTTGCGTGATGCAGAAATTGCTGATCTGAATTTAGTCTCTGTATCGAGTATAAAACCACCCCAATGCAAAATAGTTTCTAGACAAGAAGGCAGAAAATATCTAATGCCTGGACAAATTGTTTTTACTATTTTAGCTCGTTCCTCTACTAATGAGCCAAACAGGCTGATTGCTGCTTCTATTGGTCTTGCTAGACCTGCTGATGATTATACTCAACATGGTTACCTATCAGAGCATCATTCAACTGGTGAAACAGCACAAAAGGCTGGAGATTATGCTGAGGATATGGCTATGGAAATGCTTGCTACAACACTGGGTTTACCAAATGATCCTACACTCACTTGGGATCAAAGGGAAGAACAATGGAAACTATCAGGTAAGATTTACAAAACTCAAAATATTACACAATCAGCAGAAGGAAATAAAGATGGTCTTTGGACAACTGTAGTAAGTGCAGCTATCCTGATATTATAGAACATGGATATCACAATAATAAATAGTAAAGGTAGAAATAACGACAATATCATGAACTTTATCTCTATCTTGCTGTTAAATATTACATCTTCATTTCATTGTAACTGGCTATAATAAATCCTGCTGCTGCTATAGTATTGGATGGAAAAGTCTACTACAAAAGCTATACCTTATCTAGACAAGAAAATAGATTATATGCTATAACAAAGACTTGTGCTATTATACCTTATTAGTATGATAATGATGCGATTAAAGAAGGAACGTTCGATAAAAATGGTGAAAGTCACTCCTAGTGTTCATGGTGATCTAATCGGCATGGCAAGATATGGAGATTCTCTATCTGATGTGATCGAAAGATTGATTGTTTTTACAAGAAAAATCGTCAAGTAGATCAAAAATGAAGTAAGCTATATATGCAATGGGTCTTATACAAGTTGCACTAATAGCAAATTACACACTATTTTAAAATTTTACACGCACCATTACACGACCACTCTTTTTGAGTGACCAAAGCTATATTACACAAAAGCTACTAGACTTATTCGATGTAAGATAACGTTACCAACAAAGGGAACAACAACGAGGTAATTGGTTTCAAAGTAAGTGATTATGAACACAATATACTCAAACAATATGCAGACATTTTTCACAACTATATTAGAAAGCATGAAGACTTAGATGGTAAAGCACCCACTGAAGCTTGTCGCACTAAAATTGAAGATGAAAACAAATGGATTCTACTGATATAAAATGTAGAATCAAAGAAAGGAAAAAGACAAGATATTGATTAGACGCTGTTCAAAATGCCAGAATGGAACTGTGGAATGTGAGACTCAACAAATTCCATCGTCCATTCTACATGCAATAGGAATACCAGTAGAAGACTATTTACCACATATAATGAAAAATATCACTATACTATCTACATTGTACTCTATGCAGAAATTTAGAAGTATTTCTAAGTTAATTTGCTACCAATAATATTAAGAGACAAAAATTGTAGCAATCACATCTTCTATTTGATCTGCTTCATCTTCAAAGCCTTTTTCAATCAATGCAGCCATAATTCTACGCAATACTCCATGTGACACTTCTTTCTGGTCTCTTGTCATGCGAGACGCTAGTTTACTAACTGCTCTAACGTCAGCTTTTATTTTTATCAATCATACTTTTCTGTTGGCTATAGACAGGGTTTGTCAAGTCCTTATTGTTCCAAGTCTTAACTAAATTTTCATACGTATGGAATATGGATATCTTTTAATCTATGCCACTTGACATCAATTGTTCAAGTAATTCATTAGTTCTTATCATCTGTGTCTGATTGTTTATTGAAACACCTAATTCTTGCTTAATATATGCCAAATAGGAAGTAGGCCACAGCCTACTGCTATAGCAATTGCAAGTAAACCAGCAAATACCTCTCCTACCATCAAAAGTTATAAAGCCAAGAAGATTAGTTAAAATCATTGTTGAAAATAGATAAGCACAAATATATTTGAAACTGCTACATTTAGCATACCAAATCGTTTATCTAGTTAGATAGCTAAACTTTTGTGGTTGATTCTTTGATGTTGATCTCGTTTAGTTCAGTTTTGATGTAATCGCAGATAATGTTTGCATTTTCTGGATTATCCAAAGCTAGTTTTTTAATGCGTTGTTAAAGTAAGGTTTTGAGCTATCTTGGACGATAAAATCTATATCTTTATTCTAATCCGCCGCTACTCTCTGCAGCAGATACTTGTTCCAGTGTTCACTGTTATGAAACAAAACATTTTCTGAAGACAGAATGGTTTGCTTAGGAATTCACAAGTAAAGCGCGGGGAGTGGGATTCGAGCCCACGAGTTCTTTCGAACATGGGATTAGCAATCCCACGCCCTACCAGGCTAGGCGACCCCCGCTCTAATGCAGTAAGGGTTTAGTAGCATTATATTAATTATAGTGGATCGATGCTATAGTAAAATTTAAGCTCCGCCGAAGCACAAGCTTATACATCATTTATAAATTTTACAGACTTTTTGTTAAAAGGTTATAAAATAGGTATACTTGGTTATAGTATCTTTGAACCTTAAGGAGTCAAATGAGATTTTTAGAAAGGCTATAATCAAGACTTACTTTGAGCCAGAATTACTAACTATGGATTATCACAGATCTTTCGTTAAACATCCGTTACTACGCTATGACGGTTTAACAGTAGAAGATGTTTTACATCTTTATTTTGACATTCTCACAGGAAATGATTATCCTGATGGCGATGAATGGTTCAGCATTGAATATCTCTTGCCTCATAACGTAAAATTACCAGACTATTTGAAAGGTCCTGATTATTTTACAACAATTACGGTTTCAGAAGATAAACATTTCTGGCGACACAGAGAATTGATTCGTTTCAAATATGGTAAATCTAAGAAACTATCAGAATCATTAGCTTTTATAAATAAAAAATACCGTGAACTTAGCAAAGCTTTGCATGATTCATCGGTAGTCAATCAAATAGAATAATAATCCTTCAATAGATTTAAAAAAATTATATATTACTGCTGTAGGCTTCAGTATCGATAATATAAAATAATAAACAAGAAATCCTAGCAATGAAGAAGAGGGAACATCTTGAAAATAAAAAGGAAGATGTTACATAACCATGTTACGAGTCTAATGAATATAATCTTATTTGTTGAATAGCCTCCTGTGTTCTGCCATCATGCATCTATTATAAACAACATCCATCCCATTTTCTTTCGCTTTTCTTTCTGCTTCTTCATTATAGATGCCTTCTTGCATCCAGATTACTTTGATTCCTTTTTTCTTAATAGCATCCATTACTACAACTGGGACATCTTCAGATTTTCTAAATACATCGACAATATCAATATTTTCTTGCACATCAGCAATAGATTGATATGATTTTCGTCCTATAATCTCTGATATAGTAGGATTTATTGGGATAACATTGTAGCCATGTTGAATAAGGTATTTAGGAACATAATGTGCTGCCTTTTCTTCATTTTTTGACATTCCTACTACAGCAATATTTTTCAAGTCATAGATTTTTCTCAACTCAGAATCAGAATGGAGATCTACTTTCATGTCAATAGCTATTGTTATTTATTATATTTATTAATTCGAGCTAACTGGTGTCAAATATTTACGTATAGATGATGAATTCCTTGTAAAATAACTGTTGTAAGTAATTCCTAAAGAAATATCTTTTGTAAATACTGCCTTGATAGTATTGCTTTTTAGAGCCCATAAAGTTAGATACTTTTGTGTTATGAATATTCGATCTGCTTTTTATTTGCTGTAACAGATCTTTATCTTCTTTATAATCTTCATATTCTAAATGCAATCTTGCCCTTGGAGAGCGATTTCTTAATTTTTAATGCATCATCAATATTGCTATATGACAGGATGAATGAGTGGCTACATACTTCTCTATCTTCTGACAAACTTGCTGTCTCCTTCTCCTCTATCCACTACTGAAATACCTCAGTTCTTAGTCTTTCAAAATGATCTCGGCGCTTCTTTTGTATCTTTTCTCTTTGCGTTATACGATGTTGAATAAAAAAATTGAAGCGGCTGTGATCCTAACACACTGGTAATAATAATATTACTTAAGAACCAAAATATTCTGGATAAATCAACTCAAAGAGGAAACCACATTGCTCCTTATACTATTGATAAAATAAATGCTGCAATACATATATTGTCGTAATTCATGCTATCTTATATCTAACATGGAAATTCTACAAGATAGAAATCTTGCCAAATATCTTTTTGAAAAATACACATCAAATCCAAGAAACTGGAATTTTATTATCTCCACTTCTTCTCTACAGGACGGATTCTTCGATGCTACAATTTCTAATACTGATGAGGTATGGCAACTCAAGATTGATTCAATTTATAAACCATTACCATTAGTAATTGGAACGAAGGTAGACTTAGATTCTACAAAGATAGAAAAAAGGATCAATAATAATCCTCTGCCCTTTGGATACAGAAAGCTTGAGCAACCTACAATAATGAATATTTTAAAGAATCTAACTGAAGAACAAAATATGAATACTATTAAAGAATCTGATGGTAATGCTTATCTTAATTCAATTCTTGGTTCGCTTGAAACGGTAAGACCGGTGAGCGGAAAAAATTATGTATATGGACCAGTTATCTTTACTAAAAGAAATCCAATAAATTCTAATGAATATCAAAAGCAGGTTGCCGAAAAATTAACCTTCAAATTACGTGATAATTTGAGGAATAGATACTCAAGTTATGGATAGACAAAGAACTATTTTCATATATGTTCTGGTCTATTAGGATCATGCGTCTAACCATTAGAATTCCTTAAACTTTAGATTGTTTTGGACTCGTGATGTGATGCTCTAACAAGTAACGGACTAGCGGGACGCTGTTATCTTTGGTTATAATCAGAAATAGTACGGGTTCGAGTTATAATAAGTTAAGACGATAGCTATTTTTTCAATGCTTTATTGTAGTCATTGATGGATCTAATATCTGACACAAGCAAGGAATAACAAGCAAATAGTTAAAAGAGAATAGAAGGCCTGTTCTCTAATAATTTTTAATATTATGACAATTGTGTATTTTTAACAATTCTTATGTATGATGGCTCATCACACAATATTTCTATCATGAACCTTATAGTTATGTTATCTATGAGAATTGGAATGATAATCTGACCATATAATTCTGTGATACAACAGAAATAAAGTAAATAATAAAATTAGAACTACACAAACGAAAATCCTTATAAGTTATAATAAGTTGGGTATATATTTCCATTTAAGTGAAGTCGCGAATAACTAATTGCGATTTACTTTATGTTTATTATAATTATAATGCATAAGCATGAGTGTAAAAATGTATAACTAATCATCCCCATATAGAAGAAGAGCAGCATGACCTTCTGAGCCAGGATTAAGCCAATAGAAAACAAGCAGGCAAATTGGAGTTATAAAATTATATGAGAAAATCTCAAACCTAAGCTGAAATATACTGCAATTACTTCTCCTTGTCTCTATATCTTTCTCATATGTTACACATTACATTACTGGTTAATTGGTTAGTATGAACATAATAGTAACTTGAAAGATGGAAAACATAAGTTACTGATAATCTGAATGCAAGATAAATGATAAGATTTAGATAACTCTAAAGTAGAAGAGGATAAGATAATAACTTGATATCAATCGTGAGAAACTTCTCCAACTTTTTGAAAACTGGCGCAGTAGTACTGTTTATTATTTCGTCTTTTATATACATTGGATATTTTGGTTATGCTGATGCACAACCGGTTATAAATGATCCTAATATGACGGCAGAGATCGTTACTGAAGGATTATCTTCTCCTACCAGTATTGCATTTATGGATAGTAATAATATTTTAGTTTTGGAAAAGAGTGGCTCAGTACGTCTTATTTCGAATGGTGTTTTACAAGAGCAGCCAGTGTTAAATGTACCAGTTGATACAGAGAATGAGCGCGGGTTATTAGGAATTGCTACTCAAGATGCTACAGTATTCCTTTATTTTACTGAAAGCGGTCAAACATTAAGAAATAAAGTATATCAATACACATGGAATGGAGAAGGTCTTGTCAATCCTAAGTTAATTCTAGATCTTCCTGCAATACCTGGCCCAAATCATAATGCAGGAAAATTAGTGATGGGACCTGATCATTATCTTTATGTAATAATAGGAGATCTGAATCATGACGGTAAGCTTCAGAATTTTCTAGATGGACCAGAGCCGGATGATACTGGAGTCATATTCAAAGTAAATCCTAATGATGGTTCAGCAGCTCCCAACAATCCTTTTGTGAATAGTGGCAATAGTGCGTTGAGCAGGTATTATGCATATGGTATAAGAAATAGTTTCGGAATAACAATAGATCCCGTTACGAATATGTTATGGGACACCGAAAATGGACCGAGTGAGTATGATGAAGTTAATCTGGTAAGACCAGGTTTTAATAGTGGATGGCAAACAGTTATGGGTCCAATTTCTACAAGCGGCCAAACCGAAGATGAACTGGTAAGTTTCCAAGGCTCCCATTATGCCGATCCAGTATTTAGCTGGAAAAGTCCGCCTGCAGTTACAGACATAGAGTTCCTACATTCCTCAAAATTTGGAGATAAATACGCAAATAACATTTTCATTGGCGATAACAACAATGGTAATGTATATTATCTTGAAGTCAACGATGACAGGACTGGACTAAAGTTTGACACTAGTCAAACAGGTCTAAACGATCTTGTAGTTGATAATGAAGAGGAATTATCTTCAATTATTTTTGGTTCTGGCTTTGCCAGTATAACGGATATAGCAACTAGTCCAGATGGTTTTTTATATATCGTATCATTTGAAGATGGGATAATTTATAGAATTACACCATCATCAAGTAATCAAATTGTAGCAAAGTAGGATCATAACTAAATGCTGGAGAGAAGAAGAATAATACTTGTATGTATACACATATCTCTTGTTAGGATGCCGGCTTACATGACTATGAAGCAACAACTGGAGCCTATCACTTTAATAATAGCAGCAATACCTGCCATGGAACATGGCTTTGTAAATATAGATCGGGTTCATATTATTCATCCACGATACATATGCTTCAACACACCGTTAACGTATTTGTATTTGCGTTTTCTTCTGCCTCTATCTCTATTTTAATGTATATTTTTGGATTAATTATTTTATCGAGTGGATCAGCTAAGTGTTTAGCATTGCATTTCCTTTATCCTGATTATCTGAGCTGCAGCTAGAATAGAAGTTGACCCAGGCGCTAATATAGAATAAACTCCTACAACTGTCTCTAATCCTTTGCTTCTAGATAGATTTGATTTGGATACATTAGCCATTGCATACTCTAAGAACAGGTCTGCATATGACTCTTTACTATTACAGCACTTTACGGCAACAAGATTAGTCGAAAAGAGTGTAGCTACCAATCAACTACTGGTTTCTGCGAATAATGATTTAAAGTTCTAAAATTTATTGCAGAAAATTTTAATTACCTACTACTAATCACTAAATCAGTGTATAGCAAGAGTAAACTAATTTTGTCCTCTTTTATGATCATACTCCTAGCTGTTTCAATATTATCAGTTGCTCCTCCTAGTCCTAGCATCATTACACATCAACAAAATGCATTGGCGCAAATAAATGACACTATTTTCAAGACATATGAAAATTCTACTTATGGAATATTGATGCAATATCCTTCTGATTGGAAAAAGGTAGAACCTGGTCAATCTTCTCAAACAAGTAATTTTAATATCGTTGTTGGATTCCTATCACCAAAAGAAAGTGCTTTCTATAGATCTCCCCCGGCAGCCCTTAGCATAGGAATACAAGATTTATCTCCTTCTCAGAGTATAACAGTAGAACAATATTCCGGTGCACAGATTAATTTCATAAGACAACAGGCCAGTGTTCTTGAATCAAACACAATTAGCCTTAAAGGTAGTAATAATACTCTTGCACATAAAATAGTCTATATTAATAATGAAGGACAAAAGATAATGCAAGTCTGGACGATAAAAGGCAATAAAGCATATCATATGACATATGCTGCAAATCAAACCAGATACGCCGATTATCTTCCACCTGTACAAAAGATGATTGATTCATTTAAAATAGTAAGTTTAACAGCATTAAATAATAATAATAATTCAGCATCGTCCCTCTCTGACTTTAACTTTGCAGCTGCAGGTGATTGGGCTTGTACAGATGACACAACAAATACTGTAAATAACATATTAGACAAAACTCCAGAATTAGTACTTGGATTAGGTGATTATTCATATGAAGATTCTGCAGATTGCTGGTTTGATATAATACAGCCTATAGATAACTCAATGATGAAGATAACAATAGGCAATCATGATACAGCAGACTTGGAAGCACTCATGAATCATTTTGGTCTTACAGAAGAATATTACTCATTTGACTATCAGAATGTTCATTTTATTGCACTTGCAACGGAAGAAGAATATCTTGATATGAGTAATGATAAAGCAAAAGAACAATTAGCCTTTGTACAAAGTGACTTAGAAAAAGCTTCTTCTAATCATAATATAGAATGGATTATACCGTTCTTTCATAGGATTATGTATCCTGATTGTGAGTGCAGTATAAATGAGTATCCTAATTGTAAGTGCAGTTTAGTTGGTCCGTACGACCGTAATCTAGTGGAGATATACCATCCACTTTTTGAGAAATATGGAGTACATCTTGTATTGCAAGCACATGCTCACACATATGAGAGAACATATTCATTTAAATTTAATTCTGAAGACAGTAAACAACCAATAGTAACAAGTAAAGATTTAACCAATTATCGTAACATAGATGGACTTGTAATAGCTTCAGTAGGTACTGCTGGTGCTCCTCCTACTAGCACATACATTGTCAATGAATTGACAGCAGTTAAGTATAAGAATTTATTTGGATTTCTTAATGTGGATGTATCAGCTGATGGAAAAACGTTAGTTGGTACTTTTTATGATAATGCAGATGGAGAAATAAAGGATAGATTCACTATTACAAAATCATCAGAAACAGCAACACCGATAGATGATAGTATCAGCAGCGGTGGTGGAGAAGATGGTGGCGATAGCGATGGCGGCTAGCTGGCTGCTACTAAATACAGGTTTGAGAACATTATTAGGATTTCGAGGATTCTAAACTACTGGTATAGTGTAAGAAGAAGGAACAAGTAAGACATGATAACAAAACCAAAACTACTCTTAATCATAGGTATAATCATAACTGCAGTATCTTTAGGATTAGGTATATGGGCTGCAACAATATCAGCACCAACAACAGTCAAGATAATCGAATGCTTGAGCAAGAAGAACCCAAATCAAACAACATTTACAGGACCAGATATACAAGGCCAGTTAGAAGAATGTGCTTCCCAGTATCCCTATGATCCTACTGCAGGACCTGTATTCGGTATAAGCAACTTGTTATTTTGGGCTGGGATCATAATAGTGGTAGCAGCTATAATATGGATTATACGTAACTGGTATGTTAATAGAAAAAGTGGAGGCGGCAGGACTAGTAGTAGATATTATGAATAATAGTGAGGAGGAGGAGAAGACGCCTGCTTTACATCTAAGAATGTACTGATCTGTTGTTTAATTATAGGATTGATTAGCGCCATACTTTCTATTTTCTTAGATTAGTTAGGATTACTTTCAATGTCATCATTTGTATTTGCCTCAATTACAGGTTGGTATATATTTGGAGAGAAATTTCATAGGTGGGAAGAAAGAAGAAGAAGGATATTTTCTTCGATGAGATATGCACCGTCGGTATAACACACAAGAAAAGAATTATTAAACAAAGTGCTGTCCGAACTGTAAAGTTTATCGATATAGTTTGTTAGTACAATATATATTAATACATAATACGTACTAAATCTAACCATCATCTATAACTAACGTTATCAATTCACAAGAGAGTTATTTTAGCATAATAATAGGGGCATATCTTCTTTTATTAATTATCCATAATATTCTTTATCTGATTAGAGAAAATGCATCGTATCATAAATATACACATATACATAAATATACACATATATAGTTCATGAAGGTTGAATATAGATGTGTGTGAATGAATCAACATTAAGAATGGTTGCAGCCCTACGAGCCATAGCGATGCGTCAACAGGATTAGTTGTAGTAGATATATAAAAGAAAAAGGGTTATTGGTTACTCATCATAAAGTTACAATGCTTTGCTTCTTTTCCCTCAACTTGTTCTGAGTAACATTGTCCTTGTTGCATACATTGTATTGTTCCATTTATACGTGCAGGGATTTTGATCAGAGGCACAATTATCTGACGAAGATTGATTTTCTTGATCCTGCTGAGCATCTGCTGCTTGAGATATTACCGTTGTTACTGCAGATATCCACATAACGATAGTTGCTGTTAATACTATTACAAACTCTTTTTGGACTTTAATCATACATGAATAATCATCATACATTATATATATAGAGAAAGATATGGCATCTATCGTATAGGAGAATTGCTCATCTCTACTATACCACACATACACTGGTATAGAGCTTCTGCGCTACAAGGTTGACTTGCATATACTATTTATCTTCTATCCATACTTACCATTCCTTCAAGTCTAAGTGTCCATATGTTTCCTACACAATAGATTGTTTTGTCTTATTTACTTCATATTCTGACAATAGAGAAGACAGTGAAAGCATATTATAGAAGATGGCTGCTTGGAATATTAATTTCAATTGTAAAATCAATATCATATAGTGGAGATTTATTGCTTTTCTAATACTGTTGAATGGCAAACTATTACTCTTATGTCTCAGCACTCCCCGATAAAATACAAAAGAGAAGAGGAAAACATGAAACCTGAACTCTTTATTATCTTCCATTGGATTCTTTTAAAAAGAGTTAATACAACGGACATCACCCAAATCAAAACTTAAATGATGATCTGAAAATCTTTTAATCTCTATGAGTAAATAGATATCACATGGATGCTTACCATACTACTCTGATTATTTTAGTCTGTATTGTTGCAATAGGTTTCATTGCAATTCCCTTTGGAAATCCCAAATTCATTGATAGGGCAGTTATTTTGGAATTATCATTTGTTACACTGTTTGTTTTAGTATTATGGAAAGAATTTAGTAAAGCACTTTATGCTTGTATTCCATTAGCTCTTTTAGTAATTATTGGAAATAGTCTTTCACCATCACATGTTCATCTCATGATGACCTTTTCCAAACCAGTAAATGCGATTGTGCTGATTGTAGGTGGATATGT
>Ga0126310_10000128_pt1 | contig 21898 bp, 22 predicted proteins | sample Plot60_FD_92540 | JGI IMG/M metagenome (GOLD analysis project Ga0126310, IMG submission 92540) | Serpentine soil microbial communities from UC McLaughlin Reserve, CA, USA - Plot60 | ecosystem: Environmental > Terrestrial > Soil > Grasslands | place: USA: UC McLaughlin Reserve, Lake County... | reverse complement strand
TTCAATCCGATAAGGCTGATATTCTATGGAGATATATTGCAGCTCATGCAGACAGATTAGAACAAGAAGGTCACCTTACTAATTAGGATATATGGTGGTAGCATGGTGATTGCTAGTAGTTGAAAACTCCTATATGTACTTTTGATGCCAAGACTGCTATACTATGTGCAAAGTGTGAAATTAAATTACCCTCTTTGATTCCTCCTCTATTGCTACTTCCTTTATCTTTGAAAGAAAGCTTTTTGTGCAAATTGCCTCAGAAAATCCGATTTACCTTAGCCCAGCCTAGAAGGGGAGAATAAGAAAGGTATGAAATACTTGCGGCTTTTTGATTGATGTTGTATGTTAAATTAAGCAGTTGTTTTTACTTCTGTAATCCATTCACACTCATAGCCATATCTATTATGATGATCTTTTATTGCTTGCTTGTTTGGTGCTTCAAGAAGGCAGTAAAATCTGTCTACCTCATAGTTATACATTAAGTTTATAGCTTTTACTTGAAATTCATCTACTGGTGCATTTTGGAATCTTCTCAGCGATTCTTCATCCACTCCTTTTAAGGGATGAACGTCAAGGAACTTAGGCATATATTGCCTTGTTTATAGCATTTTTATTTAAACTTGTTGTCCTACATCAAATGTAAAACGTCCTGCATATGAAAATATTTAGTTCACCAGTGTTCTTAGAAAATCTGATTTGTAGCTGTTATTTCTCCAGTTTCCTGTTCTTGTTCTTCCTCTAGTTGTTCTTGATCTTCATCATAATCAGATTCTTTTGATTCTTTATCATCTTTATTATCGAAAAATAATTTTTGGTTATTTTTTGACCCGCTAGAAGATACAAACCTAATTTATTATTCATATTATATAATGTTATAAATGTATATGTGAGTTATAATTCAATATCTACTTGTTTATATCACATATACATGAATCTAATGATAGATTGACTAAATTGTATATATAGACCTATAGAAGAAAAGACAAAACATTTGAATCGGGAGTGGGCTAACCCTCCGGTGAAGGAACCACTGACGGTGCTAAAGACCCCGACGGCGTTTCTGTTCCTGTGGATGTCATGTTTGATGGATGTGGCTTTACAGTTACTGGAATACCGCATATTCTTGATTCCGTCGTATTAACAGGATTAAGTCTTGATGGATTATTAGGATCACATATTGCTGCTTTTTGTTCTGGTGTCGATGATGATGACGACGTGGTATTTGATTGACCTTGAGCTACACCAAACTTCCTAAAATTTGTTAATGTTAATACTGTACTTGCAGTAAGGATGACTATTATAGCTATAATGCATAGGCACGGTCCTTTTTTTTACATAATTTATTGAAGAAAATGGAGATATATAAAAACACTCATTTAGAGAACTTTCTATATCTATAGTTAATAGAACAGATAAAAGCAATCTTGACTAAATATGTAAGAACATAGATACTAATGACTAAGAAAAAGGATTTAATAACACAAGAAGAAGTAGATCGATTCCTAAAGATTGTATCTGATAATAAGACTAGCAAGTCAAATCGAGAACACATTTTAAAGCTTTTACAAGAGCTACAAATTATATTGGACGAAGGATTGTTTGAAGATTCTATAGATGGTACAAGAATACGTGTTAAGTATGATATGGATATAAGTAGAAGCCGAAAAGGGCAAAAAGAAACCGGAGGAGGGGAAGAAGAACAAAGAGAGAATGCTGTTAGATTTCAATATATCAAAGAAATCCCTATCGATTATAGCAAAATGCCTGTAAATTTTAGAGACAATGCCAATGTTGCTACTCCTTCTCCTCCTCATGTATCAAACAATGATATTAATGAAGATTACGTGATAACAGAATCATATGACATTTTGGAAGAGGCTAGTCCTACTTTGTATGAAATTCTCGGACTTTTGAAAAGGATCTACTTTATGCCAGAAGATTTTTCTAACAGATTGACTATTGAACGTATTCATAAACTAAGAAATATGTTTAGCAAGGATGAGATACTTGGTTTTCCCTCCACAAGCCTTGACAATAAAGCCGGCCTAATTCCTATTTGAAATATAGTGGATAAGGCTAATCCCTTTAATAATTAGTAATGCCACAAATGTACGTCAGATAAGACGTTAAAGCATTTTTGAGATAATATCTTCATCTATCAAAAGTGAATTAAAATTCCAGTTAGAGATACCTGCAAATTTAAACTATGTTATAATAACCTTAGTCCCATTACGAAATGCTAGTGAGACATATATAATGTCGAATCTGCAGAAATTTAATCTAAATTAATCGGAAACAGGAATAGGCTTGGTCATATTTTCAAATTTGTCAAATAAAGCATACGCAAATCGATGATTAAGAAACAAAACGAATAGACCATCTCTCATCAGATTCTCAATTGCAACACTAATTTCTTCATTTTTGACAATATAAAAATAAGATAAGGCATCGGTTACAAGCATCGGATTAGTTAATTCATGATTATCTAAAATGGTAAATGCAAATGATTCTATATATCCAAGAAAACCTAGATCATAGTGCTTGATTTTGGATTTGAAAATACTTACTATGATCTCTTCATATTCATATCTTTCTGTTCTAAATGCTACTATTGGTGATGAAAAAGTCCTCCTTCCTTCATTAAACACCTTATTATATTCTATATTGAAATATCCGTTTAGTCTGAAGAATTCTTCAGTTCCTTTTAATAGCTGTTCATCAGTCAACCAAGCAGTATCGTTTCTATTTTCATTCATCCTTGCAAAAAAAGATCTAGCGCTTACCATTCGTGTATTGGGCAACTGTTAACTCTTAGTTGTTCTATATCTGTTCATGATAATAAATCCTTACGTCTACATATTTGTTATGAATCGGTTTTCCAAAGCAAAAGTTAAGACTGAGGACTTGATAATTATACAAAATGTTTCCGTGAAATGAATTAATCATAACCCAACCCCCGGGCCACAATATAATCATATCTTTCATCATCTTCGAGATCTAGCGTATACATATGCTGTGTCAATTTGCTGATCATTAGTCCAAAGCGTTGGCAAAGTGAGGCATTCTATTACGTCAAGATGAAAGTGCTCTATAATTTTACCCCAACCCCACTTTGTCTTATCTCTTGTATATTCCTTCATAATATGGCTTCCCATAAAATTAAACCCTGCAGTATATCTTAATTGTGCGTTTTTACTTATCTTGGTAAGTATGCTAGTTGCAAGTATTTCACCTGATTCAGGTAAACCTGAGATAAAAAATATTGGTCTTGACAGATCTATTGAATTATACTCTATGTTCGTCGCATCTCCATTTATTATGTCATATTGAATATTGGTTGAATTTGAGATCCTATGTTGTAGATCCACAAGAGCACTATCGATCTCTATTCCTATTGACTTCATGCCTAGCAATTTACTACAATAAGCTATTCTGCCATCTCCTGATCCAATGTCTACAGCTTCTTTAAATCCTAATCTTTTAGCGTACAATGACAATGCATAGGCAGATAATATCCAGGTTGGATAGAAGGGTTGATAATTTGCATCATATTTCTTACTGCTCAGCCAATAATCATTGATATCACCTTCATAAGATCTACAGGGAATACCAAGTAAGTTTATGTCAGTCGATCTATAATAGATCGAATTCATTTCTGCAAATTTGTTTAGCCTGGATAATATTCTGTTCTCAATTGGTAATATGTGAGAATACGATAATGGAATGATCTCATATACAACACTTCTTGGTTTATGGATTTTTATGAACTCATTTTTTAGCTTTACGATAGATCGTGAAACTAAATCTTCCTCTTGATCCATATACTGTTCTACCATTGATGACGTTTAGAGTTGGCTCTAAAACGTACATTCTGCACTGGGCCTAAGCCCCCGCCTGTAGGTTTTATGATTGCAGTTTTTGCAAAGGTAAATTCTTTTACGTTTGTACGTATAAAGAGTATCGGGTTCTTCAATCATTTGATGCGTTGTCTTTGTCATACATCTGTCACAGAAGCGTATTTCAGAGTCCAATATTGATACATTATATGTAGTTTCTATTAATCAACTTAATGCTGATCTGATAATGTGAAGGTTTTGTGTGTATTATTCCATTAACTAGACTAGTGACAAGTTTTGATCAGCAATATGTTATAGTATTTTACATATATACATATTAAATGCGTTAATTACTAATTAGTTTCCAATATTTGTTATTGCTTTTATCACAACAAGACTTATAGCAGCAACTGCAGCACTAGCTGGTATAGTTATTATCCATGCGTAAATTATGAGTTTTCCGGTTCCCCATCTAACTGCAGATGATCTTTTAGTTGCACCTACACCCATGATGGCACCAGAAATTGCATGAGTAGTACTTACCGGAATTCCAAATAACGCCATTGATGTTAATACAGCTCCACCTCCTGTTTCAGCACAAAACCCTTGGTAGGGTCTTAGATCGGTTAATCGAAAAGCCATAGTTTTCACTATTCTCCATTCGCCGAAAAATGTCCCCAAAGCTATTGCAGTTGCAGCAGCAACTATTACTGGCACCGGTATGGCAAAAGATTTGGACTGCAATATTCCTCCTGCAATCAATAATGCTGTAATAATACCCATTGTTTTTTTGTCCATCGTTAGCTCCGTGAGTAAGAGAAAAGATGCAGATGAAGCTATTTATAATTTGCCAAATATGTTATTCACCTTTGAAGGTCTCTTCTGACGCAAAAAATACAACATCGCAATAGCGAAAGCAAACGCAATTCCAAAACTAGCATTGGTGAAACAATCATAAATATTAATGCTTTTTCAACTCCTGATATTACAATAGCTTTGATGCCTCCAGCTATTAATCCTGAACCAATGAGGCCGCCAATTAATGCATGGCTGCTTGATGATGGCAGACCAAAGTACCATGTAATTAAATCCCAAACAATTGCTCCTATTAGTCCCGCAAAAATAACATATACTGTAGAAAATTCTGGTTGAATAATTCCCTTTCCAACTGTAGCTGCTACAGCTGTGCCAAACAAAAGGACCAATAAAGTTTGCTACAGCAGCCATCGTTACAGCTTGTATTGGTTTTAAAACTCTAGTTCCAACAACGGTCGCTATTGAGTTTGCCGAATCATGAAACCCGTTTACGAAATCAAAAAAGGTGCTGTTGTTACTATCCCATAGACGAGAATTTGAAGTTCTATCATTATATTGTACCACAATCATCCATTACCGTATTTCAGCGCTATATCCTCTACAACATCAGCAACATCGGCGCAACGATCAAGCGCACCCTCTAGAGTCTCATAAACTTCTTTTAGCTTTATTATTTCAATAGGATTATTATTTGTTTTAAATAATTCTGCTATTGCAGTACGATAGATTGTATCCGCTTTGTGTTCATAGTTTACTATGTTCTTAGAATGATCAATCAAGTTGCTAGCGCTTTTTAAGCTTCTTATTCGTGTTATTAATAGCTGAACTTCTTGCGAAGCAGAAAGTAAGATTTTTGATAGTTCTATCATGTATGGGGTAGGTGCCTCTATAGAAAACAGTACAAATCTATTAGCAACCCCCTCAGTCGCATCTAAGACTTCATCAATAGCACTTGTTAGTTTAGATATGTCTTCTGGATCAAGGGGGGTTACAAATGTTTTATCTAGAATCGTAAATAATCTGTGTGTAATTTGATCCCCTTTATGTTCAAGGTCCTTTATTATCTCATATCTGGATTCACCATCCATCTTATAGCTTGACATAAATTCAACTAAATATGAGGTTGCTTTTACTAAATTTGCAGCCTGCTCCTCTAATACGTCTATGATCTCCTTATCATTGGAACGTATCCATGATAGAAAACCTCTGCTCACTCTTCAATGGTAGTTTTACTAGGCTAATATGTATATCTATGAAATAGACTATTTGTTATAAATGAATATATACAAAAATAAAGGTTTGTTGCATAACATTAACTTATAAGGGCATAGGGATTGAGTGAAATAGTATAAAGCATGTCAAGACAAGATGTAGATTCACCTCCGTATGGAGCGTTGCAATATTATCAAATTCATTATATTATTACGGACACTGTATTTCCAAATCCTGAGTCACTTTTGGCAAAGTGCGAACCTGTTAACAAGGGGTATTTTGGAAATAAAAGAGTAGTTGATGTAAAGTGGTGGGGTGGAAGATTAGCTGAAATCCTGCAAGCAGATACAGAGCTAAAAGAAATGCTAAAAGATGTCTTACACAAGGAAGGTGAAATTAGAATTGATCCTCTTGACGATCATGTTCGTATTTATGGCAAGTGGAGACACGAAGATGATCTTGAATTTAACCCTAAAATGTTTGATGCAGTAGATAGGATAGCTTCGCATATACAAAAGTTAAAGGGATAATGATGTCAGTTAAATAAATAGATAAATAATTAAATGAATTGTGTTTTTTAATATTGTCATCATCATTAGTAATTGTTATTGCATAATACGCACCAAATACGTCTATGAGTATTGTAGTAGCCTTAGTAGAACCACAATATGAAACAAATGTGGGATATGTAGCAAGGATAATGAAAAACTTTGGCTACAATCAGTTATATGTTATTAATCCTAGTTTTGATAAGGAAAAGGCGGCCATATTTGCCACTCATGGCAAAGACATTTTAGCATCTAGTAAAATAAGCACGTTAGATGAGTTAAGGAGGAAGTTTGATGTATTAGTTGGTACAACTGCTCTTCCTGCTTATAGCAGGTTAAATATTTTTAGAAATTCTATCACTGTGGTACAGTTATCTGAAATAATAAAAGATGTAGGGGTTGAAAAGGATTTCTGCATTGTACTTGGAAGAGAATCTTCTGGTTTGAATAACAGAGAATGTGAAATGTGCGATTTAATTGTCACTATTGATACCAAAACTAATTACAAAACGATGAATATATCGCATGCACTTGCAATATTACTATACGAGATATCTAAAAGTTTACCAGAACTTATTTTAAGGGATGATAAGAAGATGATGACGACAAGAAGAAGCAACACATTCGCCACTAAACAAGAAATTGATCTATTGATAAATTATGTCAAGGAGGTTGCCACTACGTGCGGTTACGATGAACATAAACAGCCTATGCTTGATTCGGCCGTTCAAAGAATATTAGCAAGAGCAATACCCACTTCAAAAGAAGTAATGTTATTAGTTTCACTGTTCCGAAAAAGTGCATTGATGATAAAACGGCACGGGCACCAAAGGATTAACAGGCACATATAACTAAGAACATATAAAATTCAACGTACGCGATAATTTTGAAGACGAAAATCAACTTTGAAAATGGAATTCACTGTATGCAGAAAAATGTCATGCCTTATGAAAAACTAAGCCATAAAGCAAAATATATAGACAAATCCCTGTTTACTGGACCTCGCGATGCATAACGCATTTATTTACTTTTAAAATCATGTATAAAATTTTTCGAAATACAGATAATTTATTTAATTTTAAATATTAGGTCGATATATATCTTTATGCTACACGTTCTACATGTACATCTAGAAATGAAGGTACATAAGTATCACCAGGCAGCTGGGCTTGCCATCATCATCGTGCAGTCCAGCTGCTTGTTTATAATCACTTATTAACAGACGAAAGGATAATAGATGCTCCTATAACCTGTTGCATTCTTAAAGTATTATCCAACAGGTCATCATCATTTCATTATTAATTTTTGTAGCTACTCCAAATTTTTGTTATCTTAACTTTTGGTTAGACTAGTTTTATATAATATGGTCATCTTGAGTTTGGATTCTTTCTGTGCTAGTTTTTAATGTATATTTTCCTCGTACCGGCTATTCTGTCTTTGTCAGCAGCTACCATACTAACTAGACAGGTACGAGGATCAAGTTGGGGCTTTTCCTATGAGAATGGATGTTAATATGGTTAGTTAATTGTTAACCTTAGGTAACCAAGACAAGACATTTGATGAATTTTGCATATCAGTGTGTGATTTACTTTTCTATCTTTATCCTATTTTTGCGGTATATGTACAATCAAATCCAAAAAGCAGTCAAACACAAACAGTAACTACCATCACTCCAGACTCCCGATCCCATAAGGATTTTGTTAAGGCCTGACCTCAAATATATCTACATACTCAAAATTCTTTCCTATTTTTAAGTTAGTATATTAAAATCCTATTTTCAACCCTCAAAGTATCTAGTACACTGATTAGACAGGCATATTGAAACTTCCAGTTAACTTTTACACATTACACGTTGTAGAAAAGATATACATTATTTACAGTCCCATAACCTTATTTTTACTACCTAATAGAATATTTATTATTATAGTTGTTGACAACAGCAGCATGCATATGACTAGTTACTAACACTATGTATGACTCTATGTTACTTATGCATGATTTGGGTGTCTACAGATGTAATTATTTGAATCTATTTTCCGCCTATTATATTAAATTGTATCGCTATAGACAATAGTGCATGTAACAATGATAAAGACATAGCAATATCTGGTATTTCTGTCCCCACATTATAAATATGTTAAATCAATGCCAACTTTACCTTTATATGGTAGAATATCCAGATATGCAAAGTAATACAATACCTAAAGTAGGAGAATGTGACAGTTTTCTCATGGAATCTATCAAAGCTGATGATATTAAACCGCTCTCATCGTTGTCGTCATCATCATCTACATTGTCCTCTTTATATTCTCCTTCCTCCTTGTCGTCTTCTTTTAGTGATCAATTTCCAGATATTTTAAAGAAGATAAGATCTGGTGAATTCAAAATTGCAGTTTATGGTCTAGGACACATAGGGGCGTCAATAGCTTCTGTGTGGCTTAGAGCTGGAGCACATGTAATAGGAATGGACAAATCTCAAAAGGTGTTGGAAAATGCAAGAAGAGGTAAGACCCATATTCCAGAGCCAGGTGTAAATGAGGCCTTTACAAAAGGTTTGCAAGAAAGGCGATTTGATCTGTACGACGATTTGGTGGAGGGTTCAAATGATTCATATTTTAAAATGATATGCGTACCTGTACTAGCAGATAATGGGCGGCCTGCTAATTTAGCAGCGGTTAAAGAAGTGTCAATAGATATCAGCAAGGGTTTGAAAAAGGGTGATGTGGTTGCTCTAAATCCTAGCGTTCCCCCAGGAACAACAGAGGATATGGTACTACCACTTATTGAGAAAGAAAGTAGAGGGCTTAAAGTAGAAAATGATTTTTATCTTATATACAATCCGGAAAGGATCTATGAGGGCAGAGCAATAGAGGATATAGAGGATAGGTATCCCGCTATAGTTTCCGGTGCTGGCCCTAAAAGTCTAGAAATTGGCATAAAGCTCTACTCTGTTGTATTCAAAAAGGGGATCATACCTGTTAGTAACATAAGAACTGCGGAAACTGAAAAGCTATTTGAAGGCGTGTATCGTGATGTAAATATTGCTCTTGCAAATGAACTTGCAAAATTCTGCGAAAAAGTTGGCGTTAATTTTTGGGAAGCAATGGAGGCAGCAAATTCCCAACCATTCTGCCATATTCACAAGCCGGGTGTAGGTGTGGGTGGCGCTTGTATACCAGTATATCCCAAATTTATAATTGACACTGCAAATAGATTCAAGGTGGATTGCAATATCACTAAACTAGGTAGAACTATTAACGACTCTATGCCAGCATACTGCGTACAACAGGCTATAAAATTGCTAAATAAAAGAGGAGGTAAAAAAGATGTTAGAAACTCTGTTATCACCCTTCTGGGTCTTGCTTTCAGAGGTGGAGTTTCAGATACACGTCTGTCGCCTACCTACAAAGTCATCGAAGAATTCCAGAAATTGAAGGTAAGGGAAATCCGTGTTCATGATCCTTTAGTGAAAAACGATTATTCTTTGTCTGATGAAGAAAATGTTATTCTGACCTCAAATCTGACTGATGCCTTGAAGGATACTAATTTGATCATGCTTGTTGCAGACCATCCTGAGTATCGTATGTTGACATATGGAGATACAAAAGGATCACCCATTTATGATGGCCGGGGGCTGCTCGACAAGTCAAAATTTGACTATGCTGATTTAGCCATCATTGGTGTGGCTAAGGAAGAAAAAGCAACAGATATACAATCAGCAAAATGATTCTCAAAGTGTATTGTTTATAAAAAAACGATAAAAGGATTGAAGTGATCTGCAATAATAAATAATAATAATAATCTATTGTAACGTCTTATGATAATGGCTTTGTAGTTATAAAAAAATTAATTTTATGATCATTAACAATAATAGAAATAAGATAATAATTGTTTATTTGAATTTAATGTAAAATAATTCAGACAAGCGGCACGCCGAAATTTTAATGCTTGTGTATTTTTTAAATAACTAGAATACTTGTTAGATTGAATCTAAAAGAGCACATTTGTATCATTTTTGGTTATCTATATGATGAGCTAGTTAAATTTAATATAGTCTACAATTAATTTTTTACATTTAATGTCCCTTAATGACAATAGAGATAACAGCCTAGATTTGTTATTGACAGTAACTTGGAAAGATGATTTTGTTGTATTGATTGATCAAACAAAATTACCAAATAAGCTAGCATATGTCAGATGTAAGAATTACAAAGAAGTTGCAAATGCAATAAAGAAACTGATTGTAAGAGGAGCCCCCGCAATTGGTATCACAGCTGCTTTGGGTCTTGCACTTGCAGCTATCCATAGCAAGGCAGAAAGTCTCAATCAATTACTAGCCGACCTTGATACAGCTATGAAGACTTTACAATCCACACGTCCCACTGCTGTAAACCTTTTCTGGGCCCTAAAGCGTGTAATGCAGAAGGCCACGAAAAAGAAAAGTATCGGTGAAGTAAAAAAAACTATTCTTGATGAGGCTTTGAAAATGCTCAAAGAGGATATCGAAAATAATAAAAGAATCGGTAGAAACGGCGCCAAATTGTTTGAAAACGGAGATGTAATAATGACACATTGCAATGCCGGATCGTTAGCTACTGCTGCTTATGGTACTGCATTAGGTGTGATAAGAGCAGCCAGGGAAGATGGCAAACATGTAACCGTTATAGCAACAGAAACTCGCCCAGTAATGCAAGGTTCTAGATTGACTGCCTTTGAATTGCAGCACGATGGCATAGATGTAAGCTTGATTCCAGATACTGCTGTGGGATTTATGATGTCTAGGGGAGCAATAAGAAGAGTAATAGTCGGTGCGGACAGAATTTTGCGCACTGGTCATGTGTTCAACAAGATTGGAACCTATCAAGTGGCAGTTATGGCGAAAACACACAAAATTCCTTTCTACGTAGCGGCTCCATTCTCTACATTTGACTTTGAAAGCCATTTAAAAGATATTATAATTGAGGAACGCTCAAAAGAGGAAGTTACAATGATGGGAAAGCAAAGGATCGCACCAGAAGGAGTTAGGGTCTTTAATCCTGCATTTGATGTAACTCCTCCTGAATTAATTACAGGTATTATAACAGAGAGAGGTATTATGAAACCGCCTTTTAAAAAGGAACTTGCATTGATGCGCATAAAACGTGGTAAAATTAACCCTATCAAATAGATGGGCTAGAAACGATCCACGTAGAAAATTGGGAGTACACGCTATGTACGTTAACGCAAGTCATATGTAATTGTGCAGGATTTGTTATTATTATTATTATTTTACTTTATTGATAAAGTATTTATCGGATGAATGCCCAGCTATTTGGAACGTCAAGATGTCTTCGCAAAAGGTTACTACAGAGCAAGTTTATTCAGCGCTAAGGAAATGCATGGATCCAGAGATCCCAGTTAATGTAGTAGATCTTGGACTCATATATGGCGTCGGCATTAGTCCTGAAAATAACAATATAGATATCAAAATGACTATGACAACAAGGGGTTGTCCACTTCATGATACACTCGTTAGTGATGTGAAGAAATATGTTGGCAAGATTAATGGCGTTGGAAATATCAATGTGGATATTGTATGGGATCCACCATGGAATATTGACAAAATGGAGCCGACTGTGAGAGAAAAAATGGGTTTTGGGAAACCAAAACTTAGATTCCAAGTAGATTACGAAAAATACCTGCCACTTAAGAAGGGCAATTTCATAAAGCAGGATGACAGTTCACTGCTCCTCACAAATGAAAAACAGCAAGGATTCATGGTAAATCAAGCGATTGTAGATTTCTGGCATACATGTGATGGGACAAAGACAATAAATCAACTGACCGACCAGTTTTCTGCTAAACTTGGATTACCTAGACAGCAGGTTGAACAAGAAGTGGTTCAGCTGGTGCAACAGTTACTTGAAGCTGAGTTACTTAAAGCTGATCACTAACGCTTTCTTGTGAACCTTGTATAATTGTAATTATGCATTTGATATAATAGTAAAATCGCTTTGCTCATCTGAATCTTCACATGTGATTGTCGAGCTTGGTAGCGGTGATGGACGCATTTTAGAAAAGCTAGCTAAAAGCGATAACAATTATCATACTAATTCTCATATTTGTATTGGCATAGAGTTAGATAGTACCCAATACGAAGACAGCAAAAGACGAATTAGTCTTAATAATGTCAAGCTGTTAAATGGTTCTTTTGAAGATATTATACCTATTTTTCCTGACAACTATCTTGATTTAGTTATTGCAGTATTGCCAGATCCCAATTTTATAGACAAAACTAAACAGTATAAATGGGAACCATTATACAAAACCATATATTCGAAATTAAAAAATAATGGTTCATTTCAACTCGTTACGGAAATAACCGATGAGTTGTTTCAACCAGTATCTGACGAAGTGTATAATAAATGGGTTGAATGGCTTTCAACGACTTTTCAATCTATGGGCTTTCTTCTAGCCACAAAGTATGCTGGTGCGCCATTAGCGTATTCAAGTAGATGCATAAATCAATTTAGAGGGGATCCTGAGCGCATACGCATGGTTACTATGCATTTTGAAAAGAGATAATAATAATAGAGTACCTGGACCATCTCTAAGAAGCACTAACGATCCGAGCAGATAAGATCGGAGTATCCGCTAGTCTATATCTGTTGCCCACTTGATGATAAATGTATATATTTTTTATATGTATTAACTATTTATAAATCGAAAGTCTTCTTTAACAGCTAATAATACTACATGCGTATTAGTTCTTTCAACATGTGGCATTGATAAATCCCTTTTTACAAAGTTGCTAAGCTCCTTTCGATTCTTAAATTTAGCGATTATCATCATGTCTGTCAAACCAGTAATGTCATATACTGCGCATACATTTGGCAATTTTGCTATGTGTTTTTCTACTTCTGATATCTTGCCTTTAACAGCTGTGACTTCAATGATTGCGGTCAAGTCGTAGCCTAATCTCTCGTGATCAAGCACTGCAGAATAAAATTTAATGATATTTTCTCGTTCCAGCTTTTCTACTCGTGTAAGTACGGTTGGGGGAGATACACCTATCTCCTGAGCTATCTTCCTATAAGAAAGTCTTGCATCGCCTAGCAATTTTATGAGGATTTTAACATCCGTTTCGTCTAACTTCATAATATTACGAAAAGATTGACAAATATAAAGCCATTACTGTAAAAAATTGTCAAGTACTAATTAATGACATCATAAACATTATATTCTGCTAATCACATATTATAAAGTTGTCATATAGACACAACTCCTCTATGCACAAAGTAGAATATGAGACAAATAATGTTAAGCTTGATGACACAGACTTTATTCAGATAAGATATACCGATATTCTGGGAAGGTTCTTAGCTCGATATTTTCAGACTGATAGTGAGGTGGATTTGGGTGATTTCTTTAGATGTGGAGTTGGAGTGGATGGCTCATCTGTTAAGGGCTTTGCAAATATTGACGAATCAGATATGCTGCTTATCCCTGATAAGTCTACTCTGAGGATTGTCGCTCCTGAGCTATACCTTAGTCATTTATCTGCAAATCTCAAGATAGCTACAGTCATAGCAGACGTGTACAGAGGCTTTGGACTAGGAAGATCAATGAGAGATCCACGATATGTATCACAATACATAGAAGAATACCTTGCACAAAATAACCTCCTCTGTCAGGTTGGACCTGAAGTTGAGTGCTTTATTTTTGATGAGATATTGTTTCAAAAAGATGCTGAAGGAAAAAATAATCATCAAAAAACTGAAGTTATATCAGGAGAACAATATGGAATCGGTAAGTATCCAATACGCAGAAAAGGTGGCTACGATGCACCTCCATTTCAGGATTCCTTATTAGAATTTAGGTTTGAAGTTGCCAAGGTCTTAAAGAAGAATTATTCTATAAAAGTTACAAATCTAAACCATGAGGTGGCAAGCAGTGGTCAAATTGAAATTAATTTTATACATAGTACTTTGACAAAAGCTGCAGATAGAGTTCAGATCTATAAAGATGTTATTAGGAATATTGCAAAGCAAAACAATAAAGTAGCAAACTTTATGCCAAAGCCAATTTTTGAGGATGATAATAATAATGTAACAAATAGCGGCGATAATGGTTCGGGTATGCATGTTAGTATAAGTCTGTGGAATAATAATAACAATGAGTCTTCAAATAGCAAAAATATTTTCTATAATGATAGCGATGTCTATGCACAACTAAGCCAGACAGGAAGATATTTCATTGGAGGAGTGTTAAATCATGCATCTTCATTAGCGGCAATTGTGGCACCAACAATAAACTCTTATCAACGTATAGTTCCAGGATTTGAAGCTCCTGTTTATATTGCATGGGCAAGGGCAAATAGATCTGCAGTTGTACGTATACCTGTAAACGAGAAAAATAATTTTAAATCAAAACGTATAGAATTTAGGGCACCTGATCCGTCATCTAATCCGTATCTGGCATTTTCAGCGATAGTAGCTGCAGGACTTGATGGTATGAAGAAGAAGATAGACCCTGGAGATCCAGTTAATGAAAATATATATAAAATGTCTGATTCAAAAAGAAAAGGTTTGGGAATAAAGTCTTTACCACATGGTCTAAAGGAATCGCTTCAAGCCCTAAAAAGCGACTCGAATTATCTAACACTGTGCTTCCCATCTGAGATCTTGGAAACTTATTTTACAATAAAACAAGACGAGATAAATGAAGCAGAGAATCACAATTCAAAGGCGTTACAATTTAGGCTCTATTATGATGTATGATGGAAAGAACCCTGAGTAATGGCTTTTGCATATTTGAAAGGATATGGTCAAATCATGTCTTTATAGAATATAATGAAATAATTCAAATGACATAGTTATAGGATCATATAAAAAAAGCAGCAGCGTAAGCTGCTCCATTACAAAAAAATTTACTTCCTAATATTTGTGCTTCATTTTGTAATGATCAATTGTACATTCCTTTGAACAAAATTCTGCATAGCAGCTGTCCTCAATACAGGGAATGGGATCAATATGATTAAATTTACGATTACAATAAGTACAAAATGATTCTAATGCTGGATAATTGTTATTGATGTAATTGCCCATGCAGCTCTGCTTCTCCTTAAACCAAAGAATATCGACATTCGATTTTTCGGCATATGTTGCAACTATATCATATGCTTCATAAAAACCTGGTGCGTAAAATTGTCTTACAAAAGTAGCTTGATGTGGATCTTTCACTGAATTAGTGTTTTTAAAAGATACTAGCCACTTTTCATATGGTATAATCTCATCTTCGTTGACCGCATTTTTCTTCTCTTTAATCTTTCTTTGTTTCTGATTCTCATTCATGGCATGCCATCTTGTCTTTTATAGTGGTAGTTTGGATTAAACCTTTGTCGAGAAGTCATGTTGTGATTTTATTATGCACTTAAATTAAAAGACAGCTGTCTCTTTGTTCTCCTGCCGCCCTATGAACTAAAAACTAATCCAGTCATAGTTATTATCTTATTATCTTTGAAGGGAATCATGAAAGAATTGGTGTAATTCAGCTGCCTTGATTCTTATCTGCTGCATTGTATCTCTATATCTGACGGTAACCGTATCATCTTCCATGGTTTGTTTATCAATCGTCACTGCAAAAGGTGCTCCTATTTCTTCTAACCTTCTGTATCTTCTTCCTATTGATCCAGATTGATCATAGAAGACATCAAAATCTTTCTTCAGGTTAGAGTAAATCTTCTGTGCTTTTTGGTCTAATCCCTGTTTTGCCATCAGTGGAAGAACTCCAACCAATATCGGAGCAAGATATGGTTTTAGCTTTAATGCAACTCTGTCATCATGTTCCATATCTTCAAAATAAGAGTGTTCTAGGATTGCGTAAATGCTTCTATCTATCCCCATCGAAAGCTCGAAAATATGGGGCAAAATCCTAGTCTGATCTGAAGGATCAATCACCTCGAGATTGTGCTTGCTTACGGTGCTGTGTCCTTTGAGATCATAGTCTGAGCGGTAGTTACATGCTACAAGCTCTAGCCATCCAATACTGGTCTCAACTTCATAATCAAATGCTGTCAAGGCATAGAATGCTTTTTCATCATTAGATAATCTCCTAAAACGAGTGCGCTTCATATCCAACCCAGTTCTTACATAGAATTCATTTAAAAGTGCAAGATAATATGCAATTAATTTATTTGGTATTATCCCCCTTCTTATAGCCTCGTCTACTGTTACTTCAGAAACTAATGATTGATCATAGAGCCTCAGAACGGAATCTTTAACTTCTTCAAAGTTTCGCAATTCATCCAGCTTGTTTGGATTACAAAATACTTCAATCTCTGCTTGATAGAATTCTCTTAGCCTAAGTAAGCTCTGCCTTGGAGCGATTTCATTTCTGAAACTTTTACCAACCTGAGCAATACCTAAGGGCAATTTACCACGCATAGTTTTGAAAACTCTGGGAAAATCCACAAATATTGTTTGACAGGTTTCTGGTCTAAGATATGCCTCTTCTGCTGCAGGACCTACTCCAATTTTAAACATCATGTTAAATCGACTCACATTTCCAAATTGTCCATTACATTTTGGGCAGTTTAAGCTGTATTTTTTAATAATAGCATTTATGTCTTCATCAGCCTGTCTTTCGGGTACATTTTCACCAGTTCTTTCTGTTATATATCTGTCAGCTCTGAAAGTGGAATTGCACTTAGTACATTTAATGATAGGGTCAGTAAAGTTATCAATATGCCCAGAAGCAACAAAGACGCTTTTGCTCATAATTTGGGAGCCATCTATTTCAATCATTCCATCGCGCCTTATGATCTCTTTTCTCCATAGATCAATGAATTTATTTTTCATATTGACCCCAATTGGACCATATTCCCAAAAACCTGCCGAAGCATCGGCGTAGATTTCGCAACTTGGAAAGTAAAATCCTCTTTCTAGCGCAAGTTTCATTATCTCATCATAATTGCTCATCTTATTCTTGTATAGCATCTATTTTCTATATATCTTAAATCTATTGTATATGGTAATTGTCAGACTCATTTTTTGATAAATGATGAATGTCAATTGATAGCTCATTGATAGCTCATTTCAGTCTTTGTCTTACATATGGTTGTTTATAACTTATCCAGCACGGAATCATGAAAAAAGGTGCAAAAATATGTAAACACTACTGATTCGTATGCTGTATAATATATATGTACATATGCATATATCTAGTTACCTTGTTCTCTTTCTTCAACATTCGTGTGATAACCTAGTAGATTTGCAACAACTTTCAAATTCTCTGGATCCCCTCTTATATCATTTATTGGTGTCTCCATTATTATTGGTAAATTCTTAATTTTGCTATGTCTTAATAGCGCAGCAACTCCTGTCAATCCAATTTTTCCCAGTCCAATATGTTCGTGACGATCGAGTCTAGAATCTATATCACCTTTGGAATCATTGAGGTGTATTAATTTCAACTCCTTTAAACCTATTGTCTCATTGAAATGATCCAGATTTTTCTCGACTTGTATCTCGGTTCTCAAATCGTAACCGCATGAAAAAGCATGACAAGTATCTAAACATACTCCAATTTGTTTATGTTCCAGTCTATCTAAGATCAGTCTTATTTCCTCGAATTTGCTACCTATGCTATTTTTCTGACCTGCACTATTTTCAAGCAGTATCATGACTGGAGTAGTTCTTCCCTGTGCTGATCTATAATTATCAAAAGCATAATTACAAGCTTTTACCACCTGATTGATTCCGCTTTCAACTCCCTTTCCAAGATGGCTACCAAAATGAATTACAAGGTAAGGAATTTCAAGCATGTTGCATCTATACACTTCTTCAGCCAAAATACTGACTGATTTTCTATATATTTCTCCATCCGGAGAAGACAAATTAGGTAGATATGGCATGTGGACTGCAACTGAACTTTGCTGAATGTTGCTGTTACATAACTTTGACTTGAAAAGTTTAACATCTTCTTTGTCCATTGGCTTGGCAGCCCACCCTTTAGGACTTCTAGTGAATATTTGAAAAGCGCTACAACCAATTTTCACCGCGTTGTCCACAGATTTTGATATTGCACCAGCAATTGAAACGTGAAATCCTACTTTAATATTCATAGATGAAGTGTTGGATTAAACTATCGTCAATTTAAAATATTATAAAATTGTACAATGGCATTTTTATTCTAGTTTATCTTTGATACTTCGATGTCCATTTGGCTATCATAAAGCTAGGAACTGGTGATATCGCAAAGTATCCATTTCTAAGGGAAGCCTCAGATTACATTAGGGAAACTCAGTTTAATTTGGAAGAATTTAATCGACCAGAGATGAAGTATATTATTGATAGAGCAGCTGAAAAAATAGAGACAGAAGTAGCCAATGGAACGATATATGAAAAACTAGATAAATATGAAATTGAAATACTTACTTTTCTTGTTACAATTATAATAATAAAATCTATTAATATCGAATCCATACTACGTAAACATTCTTTGTTTGAGGCAATGAGAGTAGAAAAGTTTCTGACCGAAGATTTAAGAAAAGAAAAAAATGAGCAAAAGAAACGTCTTCTCCTATTCAAAATCTTTGGGGAGTTATTCAAAGTCCACGTTGATATTGATCCTATGGATAACAGACTGTTCAAAGTCAGGGTTACTGATTACTTAATGCGAGCGTCTCATTTCCATGAACAAGAATGGAAACTGATCAATAGATTAGTGTATGACGGTTATGTCTACCTTGATGCCGATGAAACGGTCAGGCTCATTAGAAGTGAATTGAGTACATTAATTCACGATAGGGTAAAGTCAATGACTCTATCAACACTACCGAGAGCAATTGAAGTAAAAGTAGATGAGCTGAAAGCTAAGCTTGTACCAAGGTATGAATATGAACACCGTATACATAAAACGACTGATTATGCTCCATGTATTAAACATGCATTAGAGCTAATGAACAGGGGAGAAAACCTTCCTCATTCTGCAAGGATAATGCTTGCAACGTACATGTTGGCAATTGGAAAAAGTATAGATGAGATTATAATTCTATTCCATAATGCACCTGACTATAATGAAAAGGTTACTAGGTATCAAGTTGAACATCTTGCTGGCATTAGAGGGAGCCATACCAAATATTCTGTTCCTTCCTGTGAAAAGCTTCGAAGCGAAAATTTGTGCTTTGCAACTGAAAAATGTGCGGGAATAAGAAATCCAGTTCAATTTGGGAGAAATCATAAGAAGGAGAACTATGATCATAGCCGATAAATCTACAGACCAAAACATAATGCTACTCAGGAATGCATTCAGAGAATATTATTTTAGATATAGCAAAATTCTCGAGACTCCAGAACATATTGAACAACATGAATTTGGGTATATGCAATTTGGCGCTGGGATGATCAGACACCTGTCGTTCAGAAATATTGGGGAACTTTTGGCAATATTGATAAAGGAAGTTCCTTCAGACGTCTACTGCTCAAATGCATATTATAGATTTCCCACATACACGATGCAAGAAAAGCAATGGATTGGGGCAGATCTTATTTTTGATATTGATGCGAAGGATTTACATTTGCCTTGTGAGCCTACGCATTCATATTTTGTATGCACGAATTGTAGTGAGGTACAAAATAGCAGATTTGAATTATGTCCGTCCTGTAACACTGGAAAGCTCACTCAGACATTGCTTCCATGCAACAAATGTAATTACGCTTTGAAGAAAGAAGTAAAGCACCTAGTCGATCTGTTAATGAATGATCTAGGTATTAAGGAAGAGTCTATTCATATCTATTTTTCGGGCAACAATGGATACCATATCCACGTTTTGGACAATGAGTTTTATCGGCTAGATTCACAAGCTAGGTCAGATATCGCAGGTTACCTAATGGGTAATGACATAATGGCAGAAAGTATTGGGGTAAGAAAAGCATCCTCCTCATCCTCCTCCTTATCTGTTGTGGATTTTTCAGTTAAATTTCCAAAGAGTGGGATGATTTACGGATGGCGACAAAGAATCGCCAGGAAGTTAGGAATAGATCAATCGCTGTCAATTTCCAAGATGGATAAAATAGTTCAACAAAAAGGAGGCTATAGTGGATTTAAGTCAGAGCTACTTAAGATGGCTAAAGAGATGGGTGTAAGAATCGATCCTCTGGTAACAATGGATGTTCATAGAGTTTTTAGAATGGCAGGTACACTTAACAGTAAAAGTGGGTTAACTAAGGTACTATGCAAAGAAATCGAATCATTTGATCCATCAACTGATGCATGTTTTTTGATGGATAAAGAAGTTAATGTCAGTGTAAAATCACCAATAAAGCTTAAATTAAAGGGTCAGTCATTCAGTCTAAAGAAACAAACAACAAAGTTACCTGCTTATGCAGCAATATATTTGATTTGTAAAAGACTTGCTCAAGTAATAGAATGAGATAACTAAAGAAGCTCTGTGAGATTTACTTTTGAGGTGAGTAGATAACAGCGATAATAGGCGTATTCTTACAAAAAATGTTTTGATAACTAAATAACACCACAAGTCCAGAATCCCAAACTGTTAGATTCAGTTAGTTATGAATTATAATTAATTCGGTTATTTTAGTAATAATTAGGCTATAATATGATACTTATTGAATATAATAGGAGGAAGTTTTTATAAAGATGCTAGGTTAACGGATTATTGAATTTATATGTCTACAGAACACAGAATAGCAAAATTGAGTATTCTCTCAGCACTAGCATTGGTGATGGCATCAGGTGCTATCACATTTGCATCAGTTTCAGTTTCAGCTCAGCAATCTGGCGGGACGCAGGTCTCAATAGTAGAAGGCGCATCCACAATGACTGACAAAGCATTTGATCCAAATCCAGTCAATGTCAAAGCAGGAGATACAATAACGTGGACTAATAAAGATAGTCAAATTCATACAGTGGTGTCAGGTACAGGGTCTAGTGATCCAGATGTGGGAAAAGCATTCGATTCATCACCTGGACTCAAAACATTACTGTCGCCAAATCAAACATTCTCACATAAATTTGATACTGCCGGAGAATTTCCTTACTTCTGTCAGCTTCATCCTACTATGGTAGGAAAGGTTGTTGTGTCTTAGAATTCTTGCCATAAAGGTCCCTGTTTGAAGGCTGCATAGTACAAAACATAGCTGAGAACGAAATCAAAAACAGTAATTGGCCTTATTTACAAGGCTATTTTTTATTTTTGCTTATACTTGATGTATATTATTGTGTCATGTCTTTAATAAACTAAAATAATTTATGTTTAGTTGCAGTATAAAAGATTTCGTCAATATATAAAATATAATATCTCTATTATTACTATAATACAAATCTCGCCTTCTCAAAAATATATCCTGTCTAAATGACAAGCGAGTGTTAACCTTTAACCATTTTACTGTGGTGGTCCAATTTCTCTTACACTCAGGTTCTTGAAATCTACGTCTGTAACACTATCCCACCTAAATGTAGCAATTGGACCTCCCCATGTGATTA
>Ga0126310_10000127_pt1 | contig 22015 bp, 23 predicted proteins | sample Plot60_FD_92540 | JGI IMG/M metagenome (GOLD analysis project Ga0126310, IMG submission 92540) | Serpentine soil microbial communities from UC McLaughlin Reserve, CA, USA - Plot60 | ecosystem: Environmental > Terrestrial > Soil > Grasslands | place: USA: UC McLaughlin Reserve, Lake County... | reverse complement strand
TTGCTTTAGATGGCTTCGATGAGTTGTACCATACATATTTGTCTATAAAAAATAAATAATCACGGTTAAAAAGAGCAATTATAGCGGTTTAGTTTATGTATTGTATCTGATCGTTTTTTATAAGCTTGATGAAGGAAACCATTTGTGATGTTCCTTTGTGGTGAAGAACCGCTTGAACTCATATTTTATGCTACCATGATTTCCAATCATGTTAATAGCAATAGCAATAATGGACTAAGATGTTCCATATTATAGACTTGAAGTCTTTAAAATCAGAACAGTGAAGTTAACCATTATATCTTCGAGAGCAGATGTAAAAGATGTACGACTATAACGACAACACCCAAAATGAAAGTCCATCAAAAACAGATAACAAATTTCTTGGCACATTATCTAAATTTATACACGAAGTAGAATCTGAATTGGATATAATGTTGCCTGGATCTGCATCCTTACAATTCTTGTCATACTACCGGATGATAGATCGTATAATATCACAGAAACTTAGCAAGAATCATCGTCAAGTTGTTATGTCCACTTGATGAAGACATAGAAACTTGACAAAGCAGCTGGCTCATTTTGTTGGGTATAGGTCAGTAAAGATCTCATTGCCCAATACCTCAGCAAACTCCTCTCTCTTTATTAGAGACAAGAAGGTTATTTTTTCTTTTTCAATATGTGTGAAAAGGCAAAGGCAAAAAAGAGAATAAAATAAGTAACAATACTATTATTTCATTTCCTCCAATTTTGATTGATTTATAATTTAGTAAAATAATTAGATTTAATCTTCCTACTCAATTTCTAATGTAATAATAATAATCGTCACTTCACAACACGCAAGATTCAACAAAAAGAATTAAATTTTCGGTAGATGTTAGACATTATCTGTTGTCATACCTAATACAACATGGAATAAAAATGAAATAAATTGATATATGTTTCTGACATAACACGTTTAACCTAATTTTCAAACAAAAGGAGATTATGATGTAATAGCATATGAATTACAAATGGACTGCATTAACTAATACAATTATTGGAACCTTAATGGCATCACTTGATCGAAATATAATTCTTATAGCATTACCTGCAATTGCATTAGATCTTCATACTTCATTTTTAACACTGATATGGATCGTTCTTATCTATTGGCTTGTCACAGCCGCTGTGCTTTTGAATTTTGGGAGGCTTTCGGATATGTTTGGCAGGGTCAGATTATACAATATGGGCTTTGCACTCTTTACGTTAGGATCGGGTCTGTGCAGTGTATCCCAAACGGGAGAACAATTGATATTATTTAGAATAATTCAAGCACTTGGAGCGGCATTTCTTTTTTCTAATAGCGCTGCAATAATTACCGACACATTTAGAGAAAATGAAAGAGCCAAAGCACTAGGATTAAATCAAACATCTATTGTTATCGGTTCCGTAATCGGACTTGTGCTTGGAGGTTTTTTGACATCATATTTAGGATGGAGATCAATCTTTTGGGTTAATATACCCATAGGCACATTTGCTACAATTTGGTCTTATTGTAAACTTAGAGAATTAGGTGTTATAAGAAAGGAGAAAATCGATTGGTTGGGAAATGTTACATTCGCAGGAGGATTGTCTATGATCCTAATAGGTGTAACTTTAGCCAATTTTAGAATTGTGACTCCATTTGAAATTTTGCTATCTATACTAGGCGGCTTGTCATTACTGATATTGTTTATCATTATAGAGAAAAAAATACCAAAGCCAATGTTTGATTTATCTTTATTTAAAATTCGGCCTTTCATAGGTGGCAATATTGCGATATTTCTTAACGCTCTTGCTAGAGGAGCTTTTACCTTGATTATGTCATTTTATCTTCAGGGACCGTCAATGAGACTTAATTCGCTTGAGGCAGGTATTTATCTTATTCCAGTTTCTGTCGCTTTGGCAGCATTTGCACCATTAAGCGGATGGTTATACGACAAATACAAGCTAGGATTTTTTACAGCCATAGGTTTGCTGGTATCAGCAGTGGGGTTCTTTATCCTTACAGGAATAGCAGTACGAACATCATTTTATGAGATTGTAATGCCACTTATTATGATAGGTGCTGGTATGGGCATATTTGCCTCACCAAATAGAGCATCAATAATGACCTCTGTGCCTCCCGCTAGAAGAGGCGTATCGGCAGGGATTAGTACTACATTTGTTATGGTAGGAAACTCCTTTAGTATTGGCCTGGTATTTCTAATAATGACCAATATTGTTCCTCTACATACTGCTGAGCAATTATTTTCGGGTTCATTTAACACATCATCATTCATAGCTATGAATAATTCGATAGTTACTAAATTTTTAAGCTCAATTCAGTTAACTTTTTTTATCTCAGCGATCATTATGCTTGTTTCAATTCTTCCTTCACTAGTAATCAAATTGAATTAGGAGATCTAATAGTAGGGTGAGTAATCACGTAAATTAGCTATTCCATACGGGCCACCGTACATATTACAGCTGAAGACCGTTATAGACGAAATTATAAAGACTCTCATGACCTAGAAAACTAACTGCCTCAGTTATAAGCCCAGCGCATATGAATCTTGCTTGAGCATCGATAAATCAATGAGCATGATACCCTTTTCCTGAAAATATATCGGGTATACGAGCATTCCCTACTACCAACTCACTTTTTTCTGTCGTGTTGACAAATAACTCTTTACTTTAAATCTGCCGTCCAAAGATCAATGTCACCTGAGGAATTAAACGTGCTATCCAAAACCAAAGTATAGCATACAATGAAGAATGGGATCAGGAACGTTTCCTCTCCCACGGAAATACGATCCATTTCTTGTGGTTTAACACCTCTGCAACAAATGATGCATTACTATTTTTGTATCTAGTCATAAGAAATGCAAAATCACAATCAAATTCTTTTACCATGTCACAGACTCTGTTAAAGGTGTAACCAGTGTCATAGATATCATCAACTACTAGATATCTTCTGCCTTTGAGTAAGGGGAGCATTTCTTCTACATATAATTTTTTATTTCTTATAGGTATGAATTGTATATGGTTGAGATTTAGTTCCCTTGCGATCAATCTCCCTGGGATAATGCCACCATTTGTAATTGCTAAGACCAGATCATATTTCTTATGTGATCTCTGTATTGCATTTACAACCTTCTCTACTAATATTTCTACTTCCTGCCAGGTACAATATTGTTTACGTTCGTTTGAGCTATCTTCGCTTATCTGTGCCTTATTCAATTTAGTGATGCTAAATTTGACTTTTAACTATTTTAAAATATCACAGGATAGCGACATTCTCTTCTTATGAAATTGAGAGAAGAAGGTATTGTCTTTCAATTAAGTAGAAATTACTTTTAATTGCGTGTATATAATGGAGCTCACCCTTACAATATTTGTTGTTATCCTGAATACTTTCAGTAACATACCTAATTTCACATCCTTGCTCCTGTGTCAAGAAAATTCTTCGTCAACTGATCTGTCTCAGTGCCTATGGATAGCTAGCAAAATGTATAAATGCATTCTTGTAGATGGCATTAGCATGGCTTCTATTTTTTGGCATAATATCAGTGAAATATCCAGCCTTGCCATTTGTGCTTATTCAGATATAAGCGCAGGCAACTAGATGTGTATTTAGCATTCTATGCTACTCCAATTGGGGGCCTCTTATGTGTGCTGTGCTCTAACATATTATGATAATTTAATATATACAAACTGTCAAATACTTTGTCGCAAAGACTGCATTTCCAGTTGTTTTTGCCTGCTGAAAGCAACGTGTTGCCCGAAGCCAGTGCTAGTTGTTCTTGTTCTCCTTCTTCCTTACCCATTGCACACATTAGATCAGCAAGATAGCACACATAATAAAGTTAAGTTTTCAACAAGTATATTCATTGATGCACATTTTTACGCTAGTACCATAACTAGTACTATACTAGCGAAATCAAGGTAATAGAAATTTTTGAGAGGTTTTTCATCTTTGGCATCAGTGTCATGATCTGGAAGAACTGAAAAAGTTGTATTTGTGTTCCTCAGAGCAAAAATGCTCTATTTTTAATACACCTCTATTGGAGTCTCCTTCTACATGAGCCCATCCTTCTCCTTCTGAAAATTCCTTACCACAATAAGCGCAGACTTGGTTTTCCAATATACCAACATTATTACCATTATTGAATATTTAGAATTTTCTTTCACGATATCATCTGGTGATAACAGCCAGGCCAAGATTTAAACAGCTTATGCGTCGTTGTACATGACATGGCAGATCTATATCATAAGATTGTTGACAAATATATTATCAATAATTCAAAGTGTCATAAATTATTATCCAGTGATGGTATAACAAGTCAGGACTTAGTTATAGAAAAAATCAGCGGAGTTTTAGAAGGCATAAGACTGAACACAAGGTCCGAAATACGCGTTTTGCCAAATATTGCTACGGCTTCAGGAATTGCAAAGAATTTAGACGAATATCAATACATTATTTGCTCAGAAGTACGTGAAATGCCCGACACTAATTCATATAAACGTGAGTTGCAAAAATACAGAATAGCGATAATTACATCATTTGGAAAGCTAGTTTCAGTATTGCTTTTAAATTCTGATAAAGAATTACAGCAATGGAATTACTTTGCACAAATACTGTTAACACAGATCTCGGAAATAGTTGTAAAGGTAAGACTAAAGCAGAATGGATATCACAATATAAATAAAGATTTAAAGCCCATGTTCGATTATTTTGGCCTCTCTGAGTCAGATGTTGACGGCTTGCTCCAAAGTATATATGGATAATAGAATTGATAGCTGACCTGAGTGCAAAAGCAAAAAAGTCAATAATACTAGTAATATTTTGATTAGATGGGACATAGATATCTATAAAGTGTCTTATTTAAGGAACATCGAACGAATAGATGAATAAAAATAAGAAAAATGCAAAAAGCAAGTTTAAAGGAAAGATTGTATTAATAACTGGCGCATCGTCCGGAATCGGAAAACAGGCAGCTATTGATTTTGCAGACAATGGTGCAAAAACTATTGTGCTTGTTAGCCGCTCTAAAACAAAATTAGAAGAACTCAAAGAAATATTACGTCAAAATTCTACATCCGAATCGCTGGTATATTCTTGTGATGTATCAAGTAAAGCCGAAGTCATAACAATGGGAAAAGAATTGCTTGGCAGGTTAGGACATATGGATATTTTGGTAAATAATGCAGGTATTGGAATGTATGATAAAGTGAAAGATCAAAGTATTGAAGAAATGGAGTCAATTACATTCACGAATTATTTGAGCATGGTCTATTGTACAAAGGTTTTTCTAGAATCTATGATTTATAATGGAACTGGGCATATAGTAAATGTCGCGTCAGTTGCAGCTAGTTTTGGTGTTGCAGGTCTAGCAGCATATTGTGCTTCTAAATATGCAATATTGGGATTTTCTGAGGCCCTATACCATGAATTGCATGGAACCGGTGTAGGTGTAACCGTAGTAAGCCCTACAGGAGTGAAGACAAATTTTTTTAACCATGAATCGTTTGCTCACCGTATTCCAAATTACACAGGGTTTATGCTAGAACCAAAAACTGTGTCAAAAGCTATCCTTGCTGCTGCTAACTCCTCTCGACTTGAATTAATGATTCCATTTTATATAAGAGCAGGGGTATGGTTTAAGCATACAATACCATACCTTGTCAATCCAATAGTTGGTTCCGTTTTTAACAGACAATTAAAAAACAAGTCCAAGATCACAGGCAATGGGTAGGCAGGAATTTAAAAACCAAAGTCCAGCTTGACTAGAGCTAGCAAAGTTACTTGGATATTAAGCATTAGAAGACTGGAATCTGATCTTCGGTTTTTCAAATGAATTTGTATGCATGTTTATTGCCATTCTAGCAATTTCTACCACCATAGCCAGCGAGATAGTAGAATTTATTATTGTAATACAGAAAATACAGATGGATGCAGGTTTGTTCTCAACCATCATATGATAGAATTGATTACACACAACTCAGAATATTATTTCGATGAAAAAATTTAATAACTCGAAGAATCATATGGATTACCACATTCAAGGAAAACTATTCGTAACGAAACAGCAGATGATTTAACCCGCGAAGTAAATTATGTCCTTCTTTACTGCTAAAAGTGAGAAAAATGATTTTATTGAAACATGCATCTATAAAAGCTAGAGTGAAAAATGATCGTAGCAACAAACAAATTATCGCATGCATAGACAGAAGGACACTACAGGGTTCTTTGACTTAATTTGGTATATACTGTGTATCTTTCTAATTTTACAATTCCTTAGCTTGTTTTAATCCCCATTTCTCCCTTACTTTGTCTTCAAGTCTGTAAAAAATTAATCTATCAAAAATGAATCCTATAGTAAAGATTGTGATCATAGCTGCAATTATTTGATCCATAAGTTGGAATTCCCTTCCAACAAGCAAAATATGTCCTAGCCCGACCGATGCTGCGATAAGTATTTCAGCCCCTATCAAGGCATGCCATGCAAATGACCAAGCTTGTCTTACACCAACAATCAGTGAGGGCGTAGCAGCCGGTAGCATTACTAGTCTGAATAATGTTAAGCCTGTTGCACCCATGTTCTCAGCTGCTCTAACATATATTGTAGGTATGTTACTAATTCCGCTATATGTTGATAACATAACTGAAAAAATTGAGCTCATTATAACTACAAAGAAAATACCAAAGTCATTTAACCCAATTAATAGAATGGCAAATGGCACCCATGCGATACTAGGAAATGATTGCAATCCTAGGGCAAAAGAACTCATAGTTTTACCAAAGTTGCGGAACCTTATCATCAATAATCCAACTCCGACACCAAGAATAATGGAAATCGAAAAGCTAATGATGAGTCGCCACATTGTCATTCCTATGCTTGTAAATAAGATTGCACTAGCAAACAAGTCTGCAAAAGACAGAGCCACCATTGCAGGAGATGGAAGTGATACTCTTGGAAATATTTCGAGGACAAAAACCAGCTGCCATATGCCTATAAATACAGACAAAGACAACACTGTATAACCTATGCTCTCCAGATGAGCTGAGCTACTCTCTCTTCTTTTTTTTGTTTTTTCTAACCCTTTTTTAAAACGTGGATCTCGCTGCAATTTTATTTTCTCCACTTTCACAATATTGAATTTCAATACCATCGCGTTCTTTTGATTGATACGAATTCTGCTTCGCAACCATACATGCCAGAATAGGATTATTAAGTTGACGTAAGGGCATATGTGCCAAATCGCATTATGTAAAGAACAATAATATAACTTAGAGTAAATGTGCAATTATAAGCGTAAGTGTGCGAAATTGGCATATATCACTCGGCATATTTCCTTGACTAATGATCAGTCAGCCTTCGGATAACTAATCCATATCAATTATTTGTGGAACAGCGTTATTATTATTATTATATGTAGTCCTAAATTCATGAGTACGATAGGACATACATTGCATAAGAAATATAATATAATGTGACGATTATAGCATTTACTAACTAGGATACATACAGGCATGGCAATAAATATACAGGCTGAAAATTACTGTTCTTACTCCATATTTGATAAGAGTGTTTCATTTCACTATTCATGGTATGATAATTGCGATCCTAGTCATCATAACTCTTCTTCTCATTCTCTCGAAAATCAAGGCAAAAACACTGCATCAGCTGCTTCAACAGAAGGATCAATAAAAGAACTGCCTCCCACATTTCTTAAAAGAATTCTTATTGTAGATGATGACCCGGATATTACTTTAGCTTTAAGCACTGTCCTAGAGGATAATGGCTATACAGTTTATGTATTTAATGATCCTACAGATGCACTTTCAAATTTCAAGCAGTATGGGGTATATGATCTTTTGATTATTGATGTTGTAATGCCTAATATGGATGGTTTTGAATTTTACGAAAAGATTAAGAAAATAGATAACAAAGTAAAAGCTTGCTTTATTACTGCTTATGATGTGCACTCCGAGGCATTGAGAGAGATATATCCAGATTTTGAAATAGATTGTTTTATGAAAAAGCCAATCGAAAACGAAGACCTGCTAAGAAAAGTGATGAACGCAACACTACAAGAGTCTCCCAATTAATAGACTGCATTTTAGGAGGCTAAGTTTGTTATCACGTCTTCGATTATTGCAGTCATAATCATTATATCGAGCCATTCATAAATGCATGGTAAATCCATTATAACTAGTTAAATATGTTGGCAAATTTTACTAAGGGAATAGAGTGTTTGGTATGCCTTAACTTTCAGTATCGGATTAGATGCTATATCGCCTTTTCATTTTCTTCTCCTGATTCGATATCGATCGCACGCACAACTGGCGAAATAAAGATCTTGCCCACTTTGGAATTTGCTCTGACAAGTTCAACAGCTTCATTTTCCTTTTCGTCCTCTACTATTACTTGAACTGTATATCTATCACTGAACTCTGGCGTAAACATTTCCGTTCCTTTGGATGCGTGGATTTTTGGAGCAACAGTCTTTCCCCTTCCCTTGGCCCTCAGAATAGTTATACCGCCAACGTGAATTTTTTTCAACGCTTCACTAATCGCTTCTACATCATTTTGTGGAATCACTACTTCTAACTTAATCAAGTAAAAATACTTTTGTTCTTATCCATAAAAAACATTTTCTAGAATGTAACAAGACGTTTGCGACATAATCAAAATAAAAACATATATTATATATTCTGGCTGTAAAAAAAAAGGCCGTGGCAATAAATTCGGGGGATACTGCATGGATGCTTATAGCTTCAAGCCTTGTATTGTTAATGATCCCTGCTCTAGGATTATTTGAAGCAGGACTATTACGAAGAAAGAATACAGTTTCTATATTTATGCAGATATTCTTTGGGATGGCGCTATTGAGCGTCATGTGGTTTATTTTTGGCTTTAGCCTAACGTTTGGACCTGATACGGCTGGTCTAGTTGGTAATCTGGAGTGGACATTTCTTAAAGGCGTGCCTTTTGATAGTTCGCTTAAGTATGCCCCAACTATTCCAGGAGTTCTATTTGTAAAATTCGAAATGATGTTTGCAGTCATCACTCCATTGTTATTGACCGGGGCGATAGCTGAGCGCATGAAGTTTAGTGCATATGTTCTTTTCATAGCTGCATGGAGCTTTTTGATATATTATCCCCTTGTTCACTGGATTTGGGGAGGAGGATGGCTTGGGAAACTAGGAGTTTTCGATTTTGCAGGCGGAATAGTTATTCATACCAGTGCTGGAATGGGAGCACTCGCTGCAGCCCTAGTACTGGGAAGAAGAGCCAATTACGGCCCTTCCATCATGGTTCCACATAGTATCCCGATCGCCGTACTAGGATCTTCGCTTTTGTGGTTAGGCTGGTTTGGATTTAATGCGGGGAGTGCGCTTGCTTCTGGTGGAGTAGCCGGAAACACAGTAATTGTTACTCACATGGCTTCAGCGGTATCAGCTCTTGTGTGGGTAGCCCTTTCTTGGATGAGGACTCATAAACCAAGTGTAATAGCTGCAATAAATGGTGCTATTGCAGGACTTGCAGGGATAACTCCCGCATCTGGATATGTAAGTGTAGAGCATGCATTTGCAATTGGATTGGCTATTGGTATAGCCTCTTATATGGGAGTTATTTTCCTGAAAGAAAGATTAAAAATCGATGATGCTTTGGACGTAAGCTCAGTTCACGGCATCGCAGGCATTATCGGATCTCTTGCAATTGGGATATTTGCAAGCTCGTTGATAAATCCTGGCGGACCAAATGGATTACTATACGGAAATGCACACCAATTTCTCATTCAGCTTATAGGAGTGGCGGTTGCAGGATCGTTGGGATTTGGCGGAACCCTAGCAATAATGAAAGTCATAGATGTATTAATAGGGATTAGAGTCTCACCTGAGACAGAAGAAAGAGGTCTTGATATTGAAGAACATGCTGAACGTGCATACACTGATGAAGGAGAATTTGAAAAGCTCTAGAAAGAACACTCACTCAGATTCCCTGTTTATAGGGTACCGAATATAATGAAAAAGGACGAAGAAAAATATCTTTTATTAAATTTATTCTTTCTTTGTTATCGACATGGAATGGCTAGGAAAATGTATTACATATATGCCAAGAAATCCTGTGACGCCTCCTAGAATAGCCAGGAAAATGTTTTCCGGTAAGTGACTGTTGATTCCAAATTCTTTTAAAATTATTTGTAATACGACTGTCATAAGTATACTGGATGATCCTATTGTGGACGTAAGTGATGCGCCTATCCTGCTTAAGCCTGTTGAATACGACAACGAGCCAATAAATGGAAGTAATGAGAACAATAGAAGGACTACAATACTATATGCTAACGGTTGCCTCAAGAAGGACATTTCTTTAGATGGGAATACAGCATGACTAGTTCCGTATGACATTAATCCAACAACCATGAAACCGACTAGGATTAAACCAGAAGTAAACATAGATGCTCCTGCTACTTCTATTGATGAATATTTTATAGCGAGTTTAGTTAGAAAGATGACACCACCTGCAAAGCCAAAAGCAGAAAGTATCGCTTCTACATCCCCAAAACCAATTACTATCGCTGATAACGATGATGGCTTTGCTACTCCCGACGACGCTACTGTTATGCTTGCATCTGTATTGTCGGGAACAGCAAAAGTGGTATCACTTGCAACGGCCAAGAAGAAACCGACTAGTGCTATTCCTATACCAATAAAATGAAATCTGCTTAGTCTCTCTCTTAGAAATGCTCTAGCCAAAATAACTATTATAACTATCTCAAGTGGTCCAGCTATTAGAACCTCCTTTGATGCGCCTATCTTATTAATGGAATCATACCATGTAAATATTCCAAATGACAGGGATAAAGATGCTAGAATCACATTTTTCCACGATTTAGAGAAAAGAACTAGTAATTTTTGTGCTCTCTTAAGCACACAGACTGCCATTATCAATAACAATATACCAGCAAAAGTGATACTTATCGCTGAAAGCATAATGGGAGAAAAGTGTACAAATGAAGTCGTTAAATATTCAATGATAATTGATTCAAGGGATATCGTTATCGCATAGACAAAAACTATCCATGATTTACGAATTAATAATGTCAAAAAATTAACAGAATAAGATTACAACTAAAGATGTAATTATACCTTCTCGAAATGAATAGACAAAAATATCCAGATGGCTAAATGCCTGACCAGCAATTGATTATTCTGGTTGAGCATATTGCTATATATTGAAATGATCTTTTCTAGGAATTTCTTTGTATGTATTTTCATGTTCTATCAGAATTCCAGTTCCTTTCATTTTCTTGTTTTCCCATCTTCATACAATAACTTATTACTTTGTCTATCGTAGTACTAAAATTCTTCTTGGCTGTAGGTGTTCTAATATGATTTTACGCAATATCATTTTACTTCATAAGAAGTCGTTATTAGATATGCATCTCTGTAATCTGATATGTACCATAAGAAAAAAGATTACTGACTTGTTATGTAATTTTGTTGCTTTAAAATCTCGTTCTCATTTAAACGGATGCAGCATCTTTACTATTAATGCTTGTGTTCTCCCGGTTCATGAGAAGCACCCCATCCTCCGACACTACCTGTGTATTCACCTGTTACTTCTAAAACCTCCTCGGCCTCTGCTATTTCCTTAAGTGCCTCCAAAGACAGCCTTTGATTGGTTACATAATGAGTTCCATGGTCATATATGGCAGGCAGCATGCCTGTTTTTTCGTATATGTGATTTTTCATTGTATCAGAGTTTGTTCCCTCCTTTGTAAATATTTCAACCATGTAAAATGGTGCACGTTCAGATTTTTCTTCTTCACGTACTAGTAGGTCATGAATTAATATGGGATCTACTTTGGGCAAATACGCCTGGTACAAAGTCTGCAGTCCATGAAATACATTTCTTAATTCCTTCAAGTTATCTGTAGACATTTATAATTATACATTATTTGATGTTAGTTTATCCGTTTAAGTAATACTCTCCTAAAGGGAGTTAAAACCTTCTATTTTCTATCTTGTATGCAGTGATCTCGCAACATGATAAAATCTGTGTTTGAACTTCGTAATCATTGTGTGAGGCTATGGTAAATTGTAGGTCTTCATGTTTTTGAACGTCTAAGTAAGTTTCAGTAGATACAGAAATGCATATTTTATACTGCTTTATTCATGAGAGTTTTTAACCCCTAGCATCTCATATTATACAGACGTTTTGAAGACAAACATGGTAAATTCTATTCTTAAATGGGCAGGGGGGAAGAGAAGAATTGTTCATTTTTTAAGTAGTTTCTTTCCCGAGGTCATCGATCAATACTATGAACCTTTTCTAGGAAGCGGCGCCCTCTTCCTTTATCTGGCTCAAACAAAGCCACGGTTCAAAGCAATATTATCTGATTCTAATAAGGAGCTAATAAATGCGTACAAGTGTGTTAGAGATAACGTAAATGACCTAGTCGACCTACTAGAGATGCACCAGTCAAATTATTACAGACACCCTAAAGAGTATTACTACTATATACGAGACATCTACTGCCCAGCAAACAGTATCGAGAATGCATGTCGCTTGCTTTTCCTAAATAAGACATGCTACAATGGACTGTACAGAGTCAATAAATCTGGGTCGTTTAACGTTCCACATGGAACATATAACAGCCCTATTATCTGTAATCGCAAAAAACTGCATGATTTTTCTGAAATCCTGAAAAGGACTGATGCAGAGATAATTTGCGACTACTGTCAGCATGTGACTAAGAGATGTGAACGTGGCGATTTAGTTTATCTTGATCCACCATATTATCCTCTGAGTAAAACTTGTTATTTTAAAGACTATACCAAGGACGAATTTGGCTGTGTTGCGCAAAAAATGTTAGCAAAAGAGTTCAAGAGATTAAGCAATATAGGATGCACCGTCTTATTATCAAATTCAAAATCTCCATTTATAACAGATTTGTATAAAGGATTCAATATAATGACATTATCTACAATAAGGCCAATTAACTGCAATGCCTCAAATCGTCAAAAACATCATGAGCTTTTAATTACGAATAAAGAGCTACCAACTGAAAAGAAAAGTGTTTCAAATTATCAGCAAAATGTATCACCAGATTTAATCAGTATTTGAACAGATTGGATGTGTTGTTTTTTATTTACTTTTGCTTGTACTGTCAGTAAGGGTTAGACTTGCTACAATTATCGTTAGGATATAATCTCCAATATCGCTTTGCGTTCTCTCTGTCTTACATCCATTTCCGATAACGCTGGTGAATGTTTATAGACCTAGTAAAAATCTTAGTGAGATCCATCTATATTCAGGGTAATATTTATTCTCCAATCATTTGTATTGTTATCGTACGTTCCCTTGACCTGGTGTCTAACTCAAAGAACACTATTTGTTGCCAAGTGCCAAGTATTAAATTTCCATCTTTGAAAGGAATAGTTAAGCTGGGCCCAATTAAAGACGCTCGTACATGTGAGTGTCCATTTCCATCATGCCAAGTTTTGTCATGTTCATAGTCTATATCACCTGGTACTATTCTGTTTAACATCTTTGGAAAGTCACTTCTGAGGCCGGGTTCATATTCAATAGTAGTTATAGCTCCGGTGGACCCAGAAACAAAAACTGTAACAATGCCATCTTTAAGATTAGTTTCATGTATGGCTTTTAAGGTTTGATCTGTTATATCGACCATATCATTTTCTCCTTTTGAATTAATTTTAATCGCCTTTGTAATCACAGTCATTCTAATTCAACAATTCTCTACCAAACCAATTTAATATCTATATCACGTGGTCTAAACGCTATTTAGAGTTTAGCATATGATTGGCAAAAGAATCCATTCATCATTCATTTCTAATTATCAAGAAAGGTATTATAGATATGACTATAATGTGTTAAAACACTAGGTTGGGACGGATAGCATCCACTGATCTCTTTTTTCAGAGCTTATATATAATATAATATTCTTATTTTTTTAGATTCCTCTACAGATCTTTGGTCTCTTAACTTTTCCTTTAAGTTGTATTTTCTTGGATTTGTTCTCAATCTATATCCGCAGCATGGACACGATAATCCATCCCATTTTATGAATAGATCACAATTTTTACAACGTTTATTACCAGGGGAATAACGACCCAAAGCTTTATAACGAATACATATTCCTTTGCAATGCATTTTCTCACGATTTTTATTTTTGTTACGTGTCAGTATGCTAACTCGAATTATTAATTTTAGATTAACTTTGTTAAGCCAGACTTTTAAATTATTCGATATATATTTCTGACATCTGCATCATGGAGTACTAGTTAGCTAGTATCGCACTCCATATGATGGCAGGACTTGAGCAGCGGGTGTCCCATCATCGTCATTACGCTGCTACTTTAAACAATTACGCTCTTCTCTTCTTGATACACTCCTCAGATACGATTTTCATAATTATTTATTGAAGAATTTAATACAGTCAAACGTTCCGATTGGATAGTTGTATAATAATCCATGGATAACGTCAAACATTATAGAAAATATTTTGAAGCTCCAGTCAATTTTTGATTATATAGAAGCTCTCTATATATGCGTCTAATTATGTAGGATAGGCACCGAACAGCTTTTAAGTTCTTTAGGGTTTTGGATAAGGCCAAATTATAGGCTTTTTTTCGGTACTCGCCTAGGAATTTCGCCATAGTTTGAGTAAACAGCGGGATACGCATTAATCCGACAACCAAATAACTTGATTGTTTGAACATTTCCAATACTTCTTGATTGTTATGAGATACATAGCCGCAACAGATCTTATCCCTTTTTTTGAGGATTATTACCTTGACGATTAAACAATAATTCGCCTAAGTTCCATTTTAAATAAATTATACTTTTCCTTACATGCTGACTTCTTCTTGTATGGTTCTCTGATGTAAATAGATTAATGTCATTGTTCTCGATATTAGCATCTATTGCCTTGATCTTTTCTATTCTGTCAAGAAACGTAGATCCATTAGTTGTCATGTGTAATTCATAACTGACCATGTGATCTTTATTTCTGTGCAATAGACATAGGTGGGGAAATAATTCTTTATGCCAATCATATTTGTTTTTATGGATAGATTTCTGTAACTTGTTAAGGATATCATAACTTGCATCAAACATAGGAATAGCATCTTTCAAGAACCTTTTCACTTCTGGTATCTCATTTTGTTGTATTCCATGGTTTTTTTCTTCATTCCATTTCAAATAATAGTTACCGACATCTATTCGTGGTTTCTGATAATCTTGAGCCATCAGGATCTCATTTAATGTAGATTTTAAAATAGTCAAGTTATCCTACAAAGATACATAGATAGCCAAAATAATATAAATTCAGTGAATCTCTTGTTTTGTTTCTTGTTGCAACCAAAAAATAATACAGCAAATTCGCAATTAGAATACATGTTGTATAGTGCAGTATTCGTTTCAGGTAGCATTATTAATGTCCATTTACTTCATTAACGTAAGTAATCTCCTGTGATTTACATAATATGATGCATGAAAAAAAGATATCGGTTGATTTTACAGAATTAAATCAAATCATATTAATAGAGTTAGATAATTCTAAATCCCCTAACACCATCAAAGCAATTATTGATGGCCTACCAATAAAAGTAAAAATTAACAGATGGGGAGATGAATTGTATACTGACAAAACTCCCATATCCGCTAAGGAGGAGAACTCTCAATCTGTTGTATATTTATCGGATGTTGCATATTGGCCGGAAGGTAATGCAATTTGTCTATTTTTAGGACCCACACCTATAAGCAAAGAATCGGATAAAATACTGCCTTATTCTCCGGTGAATATAATAGGCAAGATTATTACTTCATCTACACATGATATTTTAGATAAAGTTGAAGAAAGTACTACAGTCATTATTAAAGCTCTGTAAAAAAGAATGTAAAAGAGATGAAACAGCAATATGTGCCGTTTATCAGCAGTTGGTGATAAATACATAGGATTACAAGACCTCAAAGAACAATAATACTAGTCTTCAAATTAAATTAGACATTTGCTCTTACATATCTATCTTTTTAAAAGCCCTTTTTCTCTTGGCGCTAGTTCCCATCTCTCTTGTACCAGAGGATACAATCTCGATTAGTTTTGCTTTACCATTCGAGAACGGTTTGGGTCTAAGCAACCTACCCAACCTCTGGATAAACTCTCTGCTACTTCCAGTGCCACTGAGTATAATACCAATCTCTGCATCTGGAACGTCTACGCCTTCATCCAGTACTTTGGAGGTTACTAATGCAGTATATTTTCCGTCTTTAAATCCCTGCAATGCATCCTGTCTTTCTGCTTTGGTTGACTTATAAGTAATAAAAGGGATTAAGAACTGATTAGAAATTTTGTATACTAATTTGTTATGCTGAGTAAATATTATTGTCTTTCTACCTTTATTTTCTGAAAGGATCTCTCTTAGCTCTTCGATTTTAGATTTGCTATTCAAAGCGATATCCATTGCCTTGTTTCTTGCTAATACTGCTTGTCGTGCAATACTACTTCTTCCAGATATCATTATCAGCTTGCGAAAGGAATCAGAGTAGTTCATTTTTAATCCCATCTTCATCAAACTTGTTTGGTAGATGGCAAAGTTCTTTTTGTATTCTTCAACTTCCTCTGGAAGCATATCTACATGTATTCTTTCTATTTCAAATGAAGAAAGATGTTTGTTTTTGGCAAGATCAGAAGGATGAGCCTCAAATACTATACCACCACCGACTAATCTTGGAAAGTCTTTATGCAGGTTATCTTCCCTTTCAATTGTAGCAGTTAACCCTAATCTGAATGGTGATGCAAATTGCTCTGCTATAGATCTGTAGCCAGGTGCAGCCAAGTGATGTACTTCATCGAATATAATTAACGCAAACTTGTTACCAATGTTAGGAGCACGTATATATGCTGAATCATAGGTACACACTGTAATTGCCTGAATATCATCTAATCCCCCGCCTAAATTTCCAATTTTAATATTATTGAAATACTTTGAAAGAACTGATGTCCATTGATCCATTAGATCAATCGTTGGCACTATGACCAGTGAGGCGGAGTTTATGACTTCTACTGCCTTTACCCCGATGACTGTTTTTCCCGAGCCTGTTGGTAATACTATACAACCTCTCTTTCCAGCTTTGATCCACATGTCAAGCGCCTTTTGTTGATAGTCTCTTAAAGATATTGGATTGGGAGGATTATAATTGGCGTTATTATCACTATTAACATAATTGCTTCCGCTGTTATTCTGATCGAGTGTGATATTGGGAGAAGGTATTAGATCCAATACATGGCTATCATCGTATTCAATTTCGCTTTGATTTAGATAATCGAGAATATTTTGGTAGTACAAAGCTTGTGCCCTCAAGGAATTTGTTCTTGGATCAAAGGAAGCATAAGGTATATGGGAAATGCCACCTCTAATTATAATACTTCCGTTATCATAGGTCAAAACTGTTCTCTGCATTTCACATTATCTTATACAAAAAAAGATTAAAAAGCATTGGATCAGATATTTTTAAAATCTACCATCATAATACTGGTATTGTAATTCATCTGCCATATTGAGTAGTAAATCATAGTTATTATTTTTTATAAGTAGCGGCTTTTTGACCTTATTTATTGTCTAGATGCTTGCCCCCATTGAATACATCTACATACCATACTATTCTTCTATCATCTCGTTCCACATTGGTTACAGGATCCACTGATGACTCTATTGTAATCTCTTGACCTATTTTATCTTCCATATAATCTTGGAAGTCTTTAATATCCTGAAACTCAGTATATGGTCGTCCTGACTCTAAAAGTCCAACTGTTGCATTACTTGCACTGTATTTCTTGTAGTTCGAGAAATCTACAGGGGTCTTAAATGCAATTCCTATAATATAATCTATAAACCAAACATCCTTATCTTCTATTATGTATGCATATTCTGCATTTGTAGGGGTAGTTGTGTTCGATAGATTCTTAATTTGAGTCATAACGTTATTCTTATCTATACAAACGAATATCCTCAGTTAAAGGCTTATGCTATTGTTTAGTAATAGTGAAATATCTACGTATAAAGATATGATGCTCAAAGTCTAAAAATCAGATATACAGGAGCTCAAAGAGCAGGCTAAAACCATTTGAGTTTATGGTTATTTTTAACCCTCAAATTGAGAACTCGACCGAGAAATAAGGAGCCTAAAGAATTGATCTAAATAACAAGAACCAAACAGTAAATATAGTATACTGTCGTTGTCTTGATAAGTTAATGATCTGTTATGACTATTTTCTAGTATTCATCTCAGCATAATAATAGTATAAAAAACTAACCTGATATATCACATTACTATATAATACCCCACGGTCTTAAACTCCACGATCTTAATAGCATTATCAGTTCTGTTTAGCGTACTAATTTTTGCTATTTGGAGTAATACACATACATATGCACAGCAATTGGCGGCGTCATCGCCAGCAGACAGCAGAAGTTCACCCAGTGTCACATCAATTTCAGCCGAACTCAAAGCAAAAATGTGTGATCCTAGTAATCCAGATCTTAAGGTAGTTAATACAACTGAATCGCGCATATGCGGTGCAAAAACAGTAAAACCACCTACGCTATCAGCAATGCCGTCAACTTTAGCAGTATCATCATCAACAACTAAACCAACAGTTGTTAATCCGTCCACTTCAAAATAACACCAACAAATCACAACAATAAAAAATAACAATAATGCAGCACCAGGATCATCTAGCCCTACAACTTCTCCAGTTAACAACCCCAACATCAGAACATTATCATCATTGGCTATAGCACCACAAGCAGACAGCCAACTACATGATAATCAACAGCAGCAGCAGATTGTAAAAACAAGTGATGGTACAGCTGGACAAAATCATACATTTGCGGCAACCTCTCCAGTGGATGGATCCGGCAAGCTGTTGTACCTTGGATATCATGGCGCTGACAGTGAACCCAAATACGAGATCAGCAGTTCTGATCCTAAATCACCAGCAGGCCAATCAGATACTAATCGTGCTACCAATAATGACAAAGATTCTGCGGATTCTAATAAAGGAGAGAATTTTAACACGAAGATATTGAAGTTTTTTAATAAAGAACTTAAACGGCAAAAATGATGATAGTAGCAAAATAATCAGTATTTGTGCCAGGATTAAATGATACATTTTTTAGATCGACACTCCAATACTTTTTGCAGTCACGCGTAGTAGTTGCTACGTTACTCTTAGTAATGCAGTGATTCTAGATGTTGTTATGATATGTGTTCTTTGGACCAATTATTTTGTGCTACTGCCTTCAATGGTAATGCATACGGATACATGATGGTTCAGTCAGACAATAACTCGATATGACTTGGATTATTCTATTTACACTATTTTTTTTCGACACTCATGATATTTGTCTTTTATTCTGATGAATACTAAGCTTTGACATTAAAGCAATATCTATGATCATAGTATTTAGTTACGATGCAGTCTTGGTGCTTTTTTTGGACAACGAGCATTTGAAGATAGATTGCCAGTACTACTAAATTTCACGTAAAGATTTAGCTCTGCGAATGAGTTGCTTTTATATCAGGCTATTTTTTACTCATTAATCATGAAAAGAGTAAAAGCATCTTTAAGTAGTGTCTCCTTATCTATAGTCCTTGCCGCAACTGTAACATTAACAGGATTTGGAATTTCTGGTATTGCTCAGGGCCAGGCAAATACTAATACATCGTCATCATTAATACCGCAGCAAAAAGCAGCAATATGTGACCCTAATAATCCAAAGCTTAATTTCGTGAATACAACTGAGTCAAAGATATGCGGTATTCCAACAACACCCACAAACACAACATTATCAGCAGCTGCAAATACAACAACTACTGGTTCAGAAGCACCGTCAGTTACTCCCCCGCTGCCTATGCCGGGCAGTTAGATATCGACGATTTAGTAGTACATCAATATCTCTTTATATCCTGCCCCTTTCGAGATTAAAAGGTGCTTACATGTACTGTAGTTACGCTATCGCTTTTAGCAGATCTTCATTCTAGTTGAATATTTTAGAGCAATAGACACCAAAATTTGGATATCCCATTTATACTCGTATAATGTACCTCCTAACTTTACAGGAATAGATAATTAAACTCCTTTTGTCACTTCATTAATGAGATATTAATTGAACAGGCTCTCAAATGCCGAGCCTCCTATTTCAAATCAAGCCAATGGTTTGAAGGATAGAGTATATAGAGACTCAGAGAGGTATGACGAGACATTCCGCATAGGAGTTGAGATCGAAGGATGTTTGCTCGATAACAAAGGAATGCTTGTTAGTGCTGCTCCTTTAATTGAGGCACTAAAAGGTAAAACACATGAACTTGATTTTGAATACGGCATGTGTCAATTCGAGTTCAAAACTCCGCCCACCCCAATGCATAATCTTCTTGATCTTAATGCACTATTGGAGGATTTTATTGAACATCTCAATGTCGCAGTACGCAAAGTCTATAAGGATAGGGAAACAGTCTTTCCGGTATTCTTAGGAGCCAATCCATCTCCAGAGATTTTGAAGTACGACGGTAATAATAATAATAATAATAATATCTACAGCTTGGTCACCGCTAACCCCAGATACAAGAAACTCGCACAATGGCAAAGTGAAATTCCTGATGTAGAAATTGAGGGATTGAAGCTCAAAGCACTACAAGTTCCCGCTGCTATTCAAGGATTTCATCTACATCTTCAAGGACAAAATCCTTCCCACACAGCACAAATGTTCAATCATATACTAAATCTAATTCCATCAGCTATTATACTCGGGGCTAATAGCCGGCTTCTTGCTGGCAGGGTATTTTCATTTCATGAACCCAGGATACATTTGTATGATCAATCAGAACAGCAAAATTCAGGATTTCCAACTATTAGTAGATATCTAAACGGCGTTGAAGACTACATAGACTATATTACTTCGCATGACAAAATTATTGCAAAGAATTACTTTGAGTTAGAAAAAGAGAGACATGATGATGTGCGAATTCGTTTGAACTCAAATTATTATCGTGTTGAGACAAGAATCATGTCGGTACAACCTACCCCAAAAGCATTGATGGCATTGATAGAATTTTTTATAGGTTACCTTTACAGAGCCATCCACGATGAGAGGCAGTTGCGACCCCTTTCATCCTTAAGGGAGGAAAGATTATCTGTAGTTAGATCAGGGTTTGACGCTAAGACGCATTTTAATATTGCAGACACGATAAGAAACCAACTCGATTTTGCCCGTCGAGGGTTAGCAGACCTAGGTGTGAAGTCAGAATTTCTCAGCATACTTGATAAAAGGATAGAACATAAGGTTACTCCGGGAGGATATGTGGCCAAAATGTGGCAGGATAAATTCAATGGATCTATTGAACAAACACTTTTTGAAATACTGTCGGATATTTGGGAAAGGACAAAAAGTAATATGCCTATAACTTAGCACTAGGATTTTCTTAGCCGTAATGCCTAACAATTGTTTATATCATTCATACTCATTTCTCGATAAAGGGATCTATTGTCAAACAAGATTGATACTAACGCGGATGTCAAAAAAGTAAATAGTGTCGGTTATGATTATGACGTAATTACAGATCTGCAAACTTTGATCAGGCAGCCAAGTGTTTCTGCCAAAAACCAAGGATTAGTTGAATGTGCTAATCTAGTTGCAGAGATAATGCGAAAGGCTGGAATTAATGCTCAGCTTCTCTATATTGACAGCAACCTTCATAAGAACGCAGAGAATGATATTGATTCTTCTTCCTCTTCCTCACTTCCACCAATAGTTTATGGCGAAGTAAAATCCAAATCAAATCCCTACGCCAAGACTATTTTGTTTTATAATCATTATGACGTACAACCAGAAGATCCTGTAGAGTTATGGGATGAAGATCCATTCAGTGGAAAAGTTGAAGGCAATTACGTATTTGGACGAGGTTCTGCGGAC
>Ga0126310_10000126_pt1 | contig 22166 bp, 20 predicted proteins | sample Plot60_FD_92540 | JGI IMG/M metagenome (GOLD analysis project Ga0126310, IMG submission 92540) | Serpentine soil microbial communities from UC McLaughlin Reserve, CA, USA - Plot60 | ecosystem: Environmental > Terrestrial > Soil > Grasslands | place: USA: UC McLaughlin Reserve, Lake County... | reverse complement strand
TGTCTTTGGTAATCATTTCGTGGTTTTGGGAGGCGGTATTATATGGGCAATGATGCATATTCTGAATACTGATACCTTTGAAATGAATGCTCTTGCGTATGCAAACTGGTTATTTGTTATTCCTTCTCTTTTTTTCAGTCTCAGAACTTGGATCAGCGGAAAAGGTTGGTTTGCGATATTTACTCATACTATATGGAACGGAATTTTTTTCGCTGCAACTTGTATCTCTGGGCAAACATTTTGTATAATTAGTTGGTCCCAGGGAGATTCTCCTGGAATTATAAATAGTATAATAGTATCTGGAGGATTGCTGAGTTTAACGTATGTATTATATAGAAGAAAACAAAATAAAGAACAATGATAATACTCTTTTTACATCTTTTTCAGTTTTTAATCTAAAAAGTATCAATGAAAGATCGCTTGGTTAAGAGTTTGAAACGCAGTTTATCATGATACAAAACACTGCTGCTAATACTACTACTGCTATAACACATGACGACATATTTTCGAAGAATCACTGATAAATGAGTAGTAATATCATGTACAATTTTATGAGATCTCTGGTGTTAACCATTGTTACCATTATCTTTGTTATATGCAATTGAAGGTAAATAGAAAGGAATGACATTCAAATTGTATTTTTGCTGCAAAGCTTAAAAAAATGGATATAATGATGTTTGTGCTAATTATTGTTATATGAACTCGTTTAATTTTATACTTTTATATTTCTTGCCTAATTTTGGCTAGTTTTTCCATTATGGTTTTTTATGATCTTTAAATCTGGCTTTTGATCTTGATCTTCCCAATGACTTGTCTCTTTATTTCTTATTAATTTTTATCAAAGTTGTAATGTATGATATTTGATCAAATATATTGTTATAGCACTAGCTTAAATTTTTATCGATTACTCAACAAAAAGTAATGTGTATACACGTTTTAACAGCTAGGCCTATATTAATATAGAGAAAAATGATAGTCAAAGAAAATGACTATTATTTGTAATAGTATAAGCAACGATCTCATGAAAAGAGACGAAAGAAATAAAAATACTAGACTATTTTGGCAACCAAGTAGGAAGGGTTTCTAATGATATCTTACTATATCATATTCAAAGAATGTGGTCATAGATCTTATAATATAAGAAATGATAACATGGAAGACAAAATTGTGCATCATTGGTATTGTGATCAATGTGAACAAGTCAGAACAATAAAGACGTTAGGCTTCCTTCTACAGAATAATATCTCGAGTTAATTACGATAAATTTATTACGTAAAGTCAATAGAGTCGATATTTTAAGGAAATCTATCTTATTTAAAACAACAAAAATAGATGCAAGTTCTTTATCTAAAGTTCGGTAATTATTGCTTTAATGTTTACTCTCAAGAATTCTTCAACGTTTCTGCATTTATGATGTATATATTAAAATAGAGTTGTTCGAACCTATACCGATATAAACTCCCGATTGATATTAACTATCTGAACGTGCCCAAAATTTCTTAATTATCTAATTTTATCGCTATTACTGAACAATATACTGTATAGCTCGAGCTCTAACCAGATGGGCTTTTCAATACATAACATAAATAGCATTACTGCTAACTTTCTATATGCAAGAGCATGGCAATCATGGCAAGCGTGAATCTAAGGCAAACAGGCTTTTGAATGAAAGTAGCCCATATCTATTACAACACGCTAATAATCCTGTTGACTGGTACGCATGGGGAGAAGATGCTTTTCAAAGAGCAAAGAAAGAAGATAAGCCTATATTTCTTAGTATAGGATATAGTGCATGCCACTGGTGCCATGTGATGGCTCATGAATCCTTTGAAGACGAAGAGATTGCCAAAATAATGAATGAAAATTTTGTTAATATAAAAGTAGATAGAGAAGAAAGACCAGATATAGATGATATATATCAAAAAGTTAGCCAAATTGCGGTAGGAACAGGCGGCTGGCCTCTGTCTATATTCTTGACTCCAGACCAAAGGCCTTTCTACGTAGGGACATATTTTCCAAAATATAGCAGGTATGGTATGCCCGGCTTTGGAACGATATTGACTCAGCTAGCCGAAGCATACAAATCCAAAAAGCAGGAAATCAATACTGCAACTTCTGAATTTATGAATGCCTTATCAGATAGAGCAAAAGATGTACAAGGAAAAGAACAAAGTATCGAGCGATCAATACTAGATGAGGCAGCCATTGGGTTGCTGCAGATGGGCGATCCAATATATGGTGGTTTTGGCCAAGCACCAAAATTTCCAAATGCATCTAATCTTCTATTCCTTCTTCATTACTATGATATTTCAGGAATCAGCCGTTTCAAAGATTTTGTCATGTTTTCAGCAGATAAGATGGCCGCTGGAGGTATTTACGATCATCTTGGTGGAGGATTCGCTAGGTATTCAACTGATCAAAAGTGGCTTGTTCCTCACTTTGAAAAGATGCTTTATGATAACGCTTTATTGGCGCAGCTCTATGCAGAACTCTATCAAATCACTGGTAATGTAAAATATTCAAAAACAGTAGAAAAAATTCTGGAATATGTGATCGCTGAGATGACCTCTTCTGATGGTGGGTTTTACTCTGCACAAGACGCAGATTCTGAGGGTGAAGAGGGCAAATTTTATGTCTGGTCAAAAAAGGAAATTGACAACATATTAGAAGATGGAAATATTTCTAATATATTTTGTGAATATTACGGAATTACAGAGGCTGGTAATTTCGAAGGTAAAAACATTGTCAATATCAGAAACTCCTTAGACCATCTGGCACAAAAATATCATATGACAACTGATATGATAGAAGGAATCCTCCGGGATGCCTCAAAAAGACTTTTTGAAGTTAGAAGTAAAAGAGTAAGGCCAGGGAAAGATGATAAGGTACTGACTTCTTGGAACGGACTTATGATATCCGGCTTTGCCAAAGGATATAAAATTACTGGAAATAAAAAGTATCTTGATGCTGCGCTGAATGCAGTAAACTTCATAGAATCTAGAATTGCAAAAAATGATGGTAGATTGCAAAGAACATTTAAAGATGGAATTTCAAAATTAAATGCGTATCTTGATGATTATGCGTTTTACGTCAATGCATTATTAGATGTATTTGAGATCGATTCACAACCAAAATATCTTCAAAAAGCAATGATTTATACTGACTTTATGATCCAGCACTTTTGGGATCCCAACGAAGGCAGCTTTTTCTTTACTTCCGATGATCATGAACAGTTGATTGTCAGAACAAAGAGCTTTTACGATCTTGCTATACCAAGTGGTAATTCTATGGCTGCATCAAACCTGATTAGGTTATATCATTTCGTTCAAAACAGCGATTACATAGATAAGGCAGAGCATATAATGCGAGCAGGAGCAAAAAGCGCGGCAGAAAATCCATTTGGATTTGGCCAGCTGCTAATGGCGATGTATCTTTATATAAAAAAACCGGTTGAGATAACTATTATAAGAAAAACTGAAAAGCCAAGAGCAGATTCTGAGATGGTAAATTGGTTAAATAGACGGTTTATTCCAAATGCCATTACTGCTGTTATTGACAACAAATCACAATTACAAGAGCTGCAAAGCTATTCATTTTTCAAGGGAAGAAATTTAGAGCAGGAGAATCAAAAGGAATCTGAGTACGCACTAGTCTGTAGAAACTTTTCGTGTTCTCTTCCTATATACTCAATACAGGAATTGGAAAGACTTATCAGAACTGCTTAATTGGATTCAAATTGGATTAGTAATTTTTTTATTTATTAATTAATTAATTAATTAATTAATTTTGTTTGTTTGTTTATATGTTCCAATCATTCAAACTAGCTGTAGAACCATTTTATTATGTGGATATACCCTCTATCTCTAATGTTTTTGCATAAACAAGGAGTGCTGCCACAGTCTTAGCGTCTTGAAATTCTCCATTAATGCATTTTTTGATTGCAGAACTAAATTTCATGCGCTTAACTACAATGTTTTCATCGTCATCAAGATCTTGTGCTCTTTTCTCTACCTTTTTCAAATTTGTTGCAATATAAATATGCATTAATTCGGTGTCATATCCGGGTGCCAAGTACCATTGCATTACTGGAGATAACTTGCCTGTGTATCCTATTTCTTCTTCCATTTCTCTTAAAGCCGCCTGTTCTGGTGTTTCATCCTTTTCTATCTTTCCTGCGGGTATTTCTAAAGTGTTTTTTCCTACCGCATGCCGATACTGTGTAACAAAAAGTATGTCTGAATTATTAAGAACAGGAATAATGCCTATAGACGGTAAATGTTCTACTATTTCTTTTTCAATTATCTTTGAATTTAACTTAAACTTGTCTAACCTAAGTGATATGTTGCCTGAATAAATTTTCTGGCTATTCATGAGTTTGACTTTATTATTCATTTATTTTTTACAATCTTGCTCATTTTCGTCAATGCTTAAACGTATCGGTAAACAATATTTTCCAATATTTTCCAGATCCAAAATTGTGGACAGAGAAAGGTCTGTAATCTTAATTAGCTTTATGATATACAATTAGCCTTAACGCGCCTCTTTCTTTTACTTCAAGTCGTAGACTATTAATCAATTGGTTGGCCTTAGGATATTGAGTACACAAAGGTTTCATAAAGACTGTTTAAAAGTCATTTAATAGTACTAAAACGTGATTTTTAATAACTACAAGACAACACTTCCGGTTTAATGGATCTCTCAACTTTGCTGTTGAGTATCTTAAGTTGTCCAATTTTTCATCTACATATTCCTTTCAAAATATAGTATATCTAAATTAATTAAATGAAAATTCTGGAAGGGTTTATGCAGTATTTCTATTCTGCTAACAGTCAATATATATAAAACAGGCTTAAAATTACTATGATTTATAATATAATATTGCCGAGCTTATACTATGAGGACACTACAACCACTTCTTTTCCTTTACAGAAAAAAATATGTTAACGATAAGGACTTTACCTTGTTACAATTCATTTGGGCTAATACTGCTTTGGCAATTTTAATTACTATGCCTATGTTGGGATTAATGTTATACTTTCATCTCAATTATAATAACTTATTTTTTGGAACTATCGTAGGATTTTCAGTTCATATATTAGTACTGGCATTTTCAAAACAACTTTCATCAATATTAATAAACCTCGTTTCTGTCTAGCACTTTTATTTTTTATGCTTATAATGTTTGTATTTTATATAGAGATGGAAATGCCTTATAATAATTGTTATGATGATGATGATGATAATAATGAGCATTTGAATAATTGTAATTGATTTTTCATATACTGATACATCTTTTCTTTTCTTATATGCTCAATATGTACATAGAGATTCTAAGATGACCAATCCGGAACTTTTGGTTGCCATCAGCGTAACTATAATCACGTTTTAGAATTCTATATTTCATAGAGTTTAATGTTAAGCATGCCGAATACTAATACTAAAGATATTTTCTATCCACATCTGGGAGAAGCCCAATTTGCAGACAAGCAAAAAAACTTAAAATCCCGCTCTAACCGGATCGTCCGGCTTTATTAGTTCTCGCAATAATGTAGTAGCATAAGATCCTTTTGGAAGTTTAAAACATACAGTTAGCGATCCTCTAAATGTAAAGTCTTTTGACCAAAGCGGCGCTTGTCTGAATCCTCCTTGAGCACTTAATTCTTGCATCTCTTTTATATAAAATTCTCTTGGTGTTATGCCTTCATTACTCATTATTTCTTCTGTAATTTTGTCAAATCTTCCTTTACCCGGTTGAAACGTGTATCCTATTAGACGAATTGCTGGAACAGTTTGCGAAATTAAATCCGTACTTGGATTGTATTTTCTTATTCTGCCAAAAACTGACGAATTCTCTATTTCAAAGCACAAGTCGCCTTCCTTGCTCTTAACTACATTTTCACCATTTAAAACTGCGATGCTTAGGCATTTATTAAAAATATACGCCTGATAAGCCTGAACAAATAATCTTCTGATGTTAATTGGAACGGATCGTAATGCTGCTATCGGTCCCTTACCCTTTTCTAATACTGACATTACTTGGTATTCTATATCCATTCGTTTTGGGAGTTCCCTAATAATTTGAGAATATTTCTTTGGATCACGGCTCTTATTCCTTATCTCGATGCTCATAGTGGTGTCATACTCAGTAGTAAAAGATAACAGAAGTTCTACTGCTTTTTGAAAATTGCGTTTAACAATTTCTTTTCCGACAAGATGAGTAACCATTCTTTCGCTTCCGAATCTTTGCAATCCATAAAAATTCGCTATATTTTTTATCTCTGGTATAAATGAGGAGATGTCTGAAATGATAGGATCGTGAATGGTAATTGTAAATGCATTCCCAGATAGAGAGGATTTTCCTATTGGGGTTTTAGTAAATCCTTTCAAAGATAAAAGCGTATGAGCAGTAGCTGCTTCTTTTATTATGTTTTTTGTCTGCTCCGAACTAGCATATTGTTTTGTTACTGCTTTTGCATCTTTTAGACCAATAACTTTCAGCTTTATGCCAAGCTTCCTTCTAATCTCAAAGATTGCGTGGTTTGAATCAATATTTCTTTTCTCTAAAATGTAAAGGGGATATTTATGGTGCTCGTCTTGTACAGTTGAAATGTTGGCGAGAAAAGATGTGTCTATTACCTCTGAAACTCTAAACTCTTCGTTAACACGCTTTATAGAACCACTAATGCCTCTATAGTCAGTACAGTAGCATTCTATGCCCGCAAGTTTGTCAATTTTTGGAACCGGGGTATTCATTAACTTTAGCATCTCAGAATTGTTAAGAAATCCAATAAAGAGTAATCGTATTTGTACAACGTAGATATACCACTATAATGAATAAAAGAACAAAATAATTTAAATCGTTGTATCAGCAAAGCTCTGTTATATCGTATTTGCTCATATGATTGTTGTTGTTGTGCTTGTCAACTTAGATTAATGCGAATATTAGTTCTCTGCTAATCTATATGTCTTCTGATACTTAAATTAGAGGATTAGATAAAGGTCTTGGAATGTGCGTATTAGAAGAAAGGATTTATATCAATTCAGACAACATGAATGTATGGGTTTAGGGCAATATATGGCCAAAGAGTTTATGAAGGAATTAGGTAATAGATCCAAAGAATTCTATGAATTTGTAATGCCAGCCATAGATATGATCGAAGACGGCAATGACCTAATGGTTATAATTGATCTGCCAGGTTTTGCTAAGAAGGACATAAGGCTTAGGATAGTAGGAAATTTGTTATCGATTAATGCAAAAAGAGAACCTGAAGAGAACACTGGCACTGTATATTATAGACAAAGACCATCTCTAATAGAAAGGAAAATAATATTACCGATTTCACTTGATCATGAAGATGATGAAAAGGTGGTTGGCACAGCCAAATATGTGGACGGCGTTGTTATACTGAAAGTGCCATTGCCAATGACAAGTAATATTCCAATAATATAATAAGCAGGTTAAATATAAAATAATAGAAAAGCAGCGTTATTTACGTAAATGATCTAACTTGACTTTTTTTATCTAATTATGAATTCTCTATCGCTTTCATTTATTCAAATTTATATTATTGTTTTTATATCAATGTTACGCCGATAGTGAGATGTCGCATATATTATTGTATTTAGTTTCTGATCATTTAGTATAACGGAATTTCGTAGTTGGAAGTAGAACTGTATTTAAGTCATCGATAATGTAAAAGATATTAGATTAGAATAATTCAGAAAAATTATCAAGACTTTCTAAGTTGATACAGCGAAATGATATATACAAATGACAATTATTTATTTCCAAAAACAATGTACAAGCATAGAGCGACGAAATCTATGCAGAGAACACTGATGCCAATTCAAAAGGACTTTGGGATGCATTAACAACGCATTTTAATAGTTGGATATGATATAATAGACAAATAAGTAATAGTAATGTCAAATGAAATGTTTGTAGCTAATAAGGGTAGTTCATGTCTCGAAGTACCGAAAGGTAATAAAAGGCGAATCCTCGTTGTGGATGATGAATCTGATATTGCTTCACTTTTCAAAATAAGCTTAGAATATAGTGGATTCGAGGTTGAGACATACAGCGATCCAATATTAGCGTTATCTAACTTCAAAGCCGATTTGTATGCCCTTGTGCTTCTCGATGTTAAAATGCCAGGAATGAATGGCTTTGAGTTGTACGCGGAAATAATGAAGATAGATAATAAAGTCAAAGTCTGTTTCTTGACAGCATATGATCTGTCTTATGATGAATTCAGACAAAAATTACCCACATTGAATGTAAAATGTTTTCTTAGAAAACCAATCTTGATTTCTGACTTGGTAAAACGGATAGATTTAGAACTATATCGTGATGAATAAACAATTAAAGATATATACAGCGTGGTTTACACAAAATGTTTTCTTGGAAAAACATCCATGAAATTCTGATTGCGAGAAATATCATTTAGTATAAATATATGTTATAAATTAGGTATACCTAACTTTGCAAAATAAAGACCAGAGATCAAAACAGAGAAATTTTAGATCGGTCCGGGGAATTGTCGTTGCATTTCCATCTTTTATTCTATTTATACTGGCGTCAGTCTATCCTAATGTAGTTTTCTCCCAGGTGCAAGAGCTGGATGATAAAGAAACTCAAAGACAACCTGTTCAGGTAATTGAAGATATTCAAGTATTATTAAATAAAATCCTACACGAATATAAAGCACAAAACTACACTGGAGCAGAGGAGCTTGCAACAGTGACCTACCTAGAAAACTATGAATATATAGAAGCACCTCTAGAAAAGGAAAACAAAGCGCTAATGAAAGCAACAGAAATTATGCTTAGAGAAGATCTTCGTACAGCTATCGACGATAAAGTTCCATTAAAAGAAGTTCAACAGCTTATAAACAATATAAATATCAATCTAGATCGAGCAAAGCAGCTATTTAATCAGACCTCAGCTACATAAATGGTTAATATATGTTTGACATCTATGCACTGATTTTAGGTTCAATGTTAGAATGTACAATACAACCGAATTCGTAAATTTATTTGGAGTCATGGTTGGGATGGTCTGTTTCTATGACTTATATGCTTGCCCAATTGTTGTAAAGATAATCAGCTATCGAAATACAAATAAAGCCCTGTGAGTGTTTTACCCGTTATGAGCGCAAGTAAAAAACCACATATGAACTTGGTGGTTGTCGGTCATGTCGATAATGGTAAATCAACTACGGTAGGTCATTTAATGGTCGATCTAGGTGTTATTGACCAAAGAACTATTGACGCGTTTGCTAAGGAATCGGAGGCAACAGGAAAGGGAGATACTTTTAAGTATGCATGGGTTTTGGACAGTATTAAGGACGAACGTGATAGAGGTATTACTATCGATCTCGCTTTTCAAAAATTCGAAACTGCAAAATTCTTCTATACTTTGATTGATGCCCCTGGACATAGAGACTTCATCAAAAATATGATTACCGGTGCGTCTGAGGCAGACGCTGCCATTCTCGTTGTATCAGTTAAACCTGGTGAAACAGAAGCAGCAGTAGAGCCAGGTGGCCAGGCAAGAGAACATGCGTTCCTTGCTAGAACTCTTGGAGTAAGTCAAATTGTGGTAGCGTTAAATAAGATGGATGATACTAGTTATTCTGAAGCACGTTATAAAGAAGTCAAAGAGACAGTCGAAAAAATGTTGAAACTGGTTGGCTACAATATAAGTAAGGTGCCGATCATTCCTATTTCAGGATGGAAAGGTGACAATCTAATAAAGAAATCTGAAAATATGCCTTGGTATAAAGGTCCTACTCTTGCAGAAGCACTAGACTCGTTTGAACCACCAGAGAAACCAGTAGGTAAGCCACTCAGAATTCCTATACAAGATGTGTATTCTATTACAGGCGTCGGCACAGTACCTGTGGGTAGAGTAGAAACAGGTACCATTAGTGCAAATGATAAAGTAATAGTAATGCCAGCTGGTGTAACAGGAGATGTCAAATCCATTGAAACTCATCACACGCAAATGCAGTCCGCAGAATCTGGTGATAATATTGGCTTCAATTTGAGAGGTGTTGACAAGAAATCTATTAAACGTGGAGATGTAATTGGTCCGACAAATAACCCACCTACTGTTGCAAAAGAATTTGAGGCACAAATTATAGTCATTCATCATCCAACTGCTATGGCACCAGGTTATACTCCTGTCTTACATGCTCACACAGCTCAAGTGGCAGCAACTTTATCAGAATTTGTAGGAAAGATCGATCCAAAAACGGGCGGTATTGTTGAAGAAAAACCTAAATTTTTGAAGACAGGAGATGCTGCAATAGTTCGAATAAAACCAGTAAGACCTTTGGCGATTGAAACATTTAAAGAGTTTCCAGAGATTGGCAGATTTGCTCTAAGAGATATGGGAACGACGATCGCCGCAGGTGTTGTGAAGTCAATTACTGAGAAATATGATCCCTCTTCCAAAAAGTAGGGAATAGAAATGGCTCAAGAGGCAAGAATTAAGCTCACAAGTACTAATCTGTCTACACTTGAAGGTGTCTGCACTGAGATTAAAGGAATTGGAGAAAAGAACGGTATTAGGCTTAAGGGTCCTCATCCTCTTCCTACAAAAAAGATGAAAGTGGTTACTCGCAAATCGCCATGCGGACAGGGGACAAACACTTATGATAAATACGAACTTAGAATTCATAGAAGAGTCATCGATCTGGGAGCCGACGATAAGTCAATTAGACAATTAATGAGATTGAAGATACCTGACGACGTATATATAGAAGTGTCCCTTACCCAGTAAGATCTAATGTGAATGCTATTAAGTTTTCTTCAGTATTTACTCCTATATGCATTAGCTAATTTTTTAGGATTGTATGTTTTATTATTAATTTGATTATTAATAAGAGATAGATTTTCTAGTCTTATATGTAGAAGGCAAAAAGTACATACTGCTACCGCTCAGATTGTTAAAACACATATATGTAGAAATATCTTTGTCATATTTACATTTTTATCTGCACTATCAGATATCTTCTCCTCTGTAGTTGTTTTTGTTGTTGCAAACTGTTCGCTACCTAGATCTATTGAACAATTGCTTGCCTAGTATATGCATAGCGTTAGTTGTCGTGCGCGTGTTGTCTCTCGCATATTTTTCTATAAGGCTATCTTAATCTGCTTTGATATTATTTTTATCATCATCTTCTTCTCCATCAGCAGTATTTCCACTTTCTGAAGATGTTGATGGGAGTGTATTCTCAGATGGCAAGGGAAACATAAAAGGAGAAGCAGCATCATTTCCTGCTAATGCAGATGTACCATTTCCTAAAGTAGTACTATCGTCTGAAATACTAGTATCATTTACTATTGATGTTAATATTGGCTGTTGTTGTTGATTCTTATTCATTACGCCTACGACAATTACACTATTCCATTTTGTTAAATTAGTAGGAGTACTGACACAAGATAATTTGGCAGTTAGTTCGTTAGTTCCATTTGTAATAAGATGGTAATTGTTAGTATATGTGTAATTCCAAGTAGAATAATCATTTTCTCCACCAGGGCCAGTTGCTATAGCTTTTTGAAATGGCTTTATATCATTTACGTCTGCATACACTATACAATCAGAGGTGGCATTATCCGTAGACGTTCCGGAGATAGTGAGTTCTCCTACTGGAACATCTTGACCCTGTTCATGTGAAGTAATCTTTAATCCTAATATATTTTGTAATTGCGCATAAATTGCAGTATCAGTCACAGTAGCAGAAACAAGGATGATTATTGCTAGAGTAAAAAGAGGGAAAAACACCCTAACAGTCTTATTCATAGAAGATGATGATGCTTTCTTCAAACTGTCTACAATGCTATTAAACAATCCGCATTATATAACCGTTGGATGCGATAATTCCGACCTAACAGGTTGAAAGATTTCACTTAGGAAGTTTTATTCATGCATATATCTAACGGTCATTATTATTTCGTCTAAATATAAGTTAACAAATACATATTATACTTTAACTAAAGGGAAAGAGCAACAAGAGTTGTTTAATTCACGTTGATTTTTCGGATATAGTAAACTTACAGTTATATGTTATACTACTATCACTTTAGCTTTTTGCGCTATGTAAAAGTCAGAAGAATAGTTCAGTAGCGTTAGTAAGAAATGAAAAAGGGATTTGATCCAAGGCCAAATATGGCAAATCAAGGATATGTAAGCTTACTGATATCATGCAATCTTTAAATATAATTTTGAGTATATGTTCATACAAAATTAATTTAAATGAAGTGATAATACATTAGTGAAGTTCAAAACAGCAATGCACGTATTTCTTGCAAATCTTGTCGTATTAATGTTGACATCATTCTCAATGGATACATCTTTTGCTCAAAGTATTTCGAATATTGATAATAGTTTGCCTAATAACATAACTGTCTCATCAGCACCCAATGCCTTACAGGGCACAAGTGATGACGGTGTATTCAAAGTAATGGTAGATTGGAAGAGAAATAATATAAACAAGGAAAATACCTTTGATCTAACGTTTATTGAATCTAAATCAGGCGTACATATTGAAAATATAATATATGATATAATGTTGTTTAAGGATGAAAAGCATCTAACAGAATCACACCGATCCTCTCAGACCGCGAAACAGCAAAAATTTGTCTTTGCTGACCAGGGCTCCTATACTTTAAGAATTGAGAATATCAACAAAACAGGAGCAGGCATTAATATACCAATTCAAGTAATACCTTAATTCCCTTTTAGCCTATTAGCCATAATGGCAGCATTATTTAGTACAATAGTTATTCCTATAAGGTCCAAGTTCGCAGATCAGGAAAGTGACTAAAGTATTTAAGTTTAATATTTTCATATACATAAATTAAAACATTTTCTTCGTCTCTATCTAATAATAAGATGGATGTAATATAGTCTATCAGGCTATAAATATAAGAATATTGAGAATTGGTACTTTTGTTTCTTAATGATGGATGGATTGATCTAATCTAATTCCTTGTATCTCAATGCAGTTTGTTGAAGTCATCTTTTATGAACCATTAATTATTAATAATTTTATTATATAAAATTTTATTATATAATTATACTTTATGGATATTTTGACAATTATAAAGCTTATTGGCATGACTTCTTTATCTGCTAACAATTAGTACTATATCTATTCTATAACCATATTCTAATATATATTTATAGATATAATAAGCAATCTCATTATGCACCTTTTTGTATAGATTTTCAAAAAGCTTGCAAAGATACTAATATGATGCATATGAGATGCCTCGTGCATTTGGACACTAAAGACACAAACCAGAGCTTTCAGTTGATCTGCCTTACGCCAATTTTGAGTAGATAGGAGTAGCCTGGATTTGGCTCAATGTATTTATAATCCGAAACGTAAAGAAGATATTGAAGAGTCCTTTTCTTACTATTTAATGGTTTATGTTGGCGTTTAATACCATTATTTACCACCAAATTTATATGTCAGTAACGTTCTACAATGACTGTGTCAACAAAAAAAGAAGAACGGAAAGATGAAACAACAGTAACAACGTCACACTCAACATCACCATCACCATCACAGACAAGTGAACAACAACAACAAGCCGTTAATAGAGCATTACAAGAAACCAAAGATAATATAAGAAAGACAACAGATGAAGCAAGAAATCAAATTCCACGTTACACTCAAGCTGTTAATGATTATCAAGAGCAAACAATTCAAGCAACCAGAGAAATGGCAGACAATTATCTAGAAGCACAAAGAGAAATTATTAACTCATTTCAGACAGCATGGGTCCCTCAGATTGAGAATGCAAACAGAGCATTTTGGTCAAATTGGATGTCTCCAAGACAGGCTACTGAAACATATGCAAGAATGGTTAGCAGCTTTGCTGATAATACAATTGCAGTAACCAGACTAGCAAATAATGCTATATTTGCAAATATGGAAGCATTCAAGACATCTATGCAGCATGCAAAAGAGAATGCAAAGGAATTTTCAAGAATAGGTGTTAATGCTGCCAAGACATTTGAACAGACAACAAGAGATGCTGATAGATCAGGTAACGCTGTAAGTGGCTTCTCTGTAGAAACAGAAGGACGACAAAGACGATATTAGATATCAAGAATAAGAGATCTATCCTCTTTTATTTCTAAACATAATTTTATCATCCTGGATAAAGAATATAATATTTACAACTATATCAATACAGCAATACAGTAAGAATAGTATTTATTCTATTGTACAGTTTTTTTCTTAAGATCACGGATAAACCAAGCCATTCAAGATAAAGAGCATATCCCATATCACAGCTAAGAAATTTTCATTTATACAATCAAGCTGTTTTAGCAAGTAAGAATAGTTTAGCTATCTACAATCTTCCTTCGTCTGCGATAGAATCTGACAGAATTAGATTGAGATAAAGATTATTATGCTATACACATATTGCAACCAAATTTGTATCAATTTGGTTTAAAAGAAATAATAATAATAGCTCTAAGAGTATATATTGTCACCAAAAAATTCCTATTGCTTTATCCTAATGGTTACTCATAGCTCACATTATTCACTTTTATAAATAGCAAAAAGATACAGATATTCAAGAAGTATGTTGCTTTTATTTATCCTATAGTTAGCTCTCATATAATACTAATCAATTATAAGTTATTATGACTATACTGCATTTGTATGGATATAGAGAAGTCTGTTATTGCAAAGTCAATAGGACAGCAAGAACAGAATGATATGAAGCCTGAAGACGCAGTCCTATATAGTGCCTTGATCTCAGGAAAGAAATTATCTAAAAAGCAAGCCAATTATAGGGAAGAATATAATGAAGACACAAAAAACAGTCAATCTTGTGTAAAGTGTAAATTTAATTTAGCTGATGAAAAGATGTGTCATGTTGTCGAGGGTGAAGTCAACAATGATCTTGGCATTTCAAACTACTTCTCACCGAAAAATGATGGAATGTTGCCAGGTGATATTGTATGGGAGTTCATCAAGAAAACAGGAAGAAAACTCAAGTATGAAGAGGGACATGTTATTGAAAAAGGTGCGGAAGAATTTCAATGCAAAGACTGCAAATATTATATGTATTCTCATAGCTGTTTGTTAATAAATGGTAGCTTTGAGCCAGAGATGAGTTGTGGATTTGTCGTAAAGATAGGCAATGGGACTATTGTTTAAATACGTCAAAAGCGACTTTCATTTGATTAAAATATATATATAAATATATATGTATGGTTAGCGAAATACCAGCCTTGAGCAATTAAAATATAACTCAATGCGTAATTCGACGTCTTCAATCCTATCTTAATTCGACCAACAACTGCTTTTACACTTTTAAGATATCTATAATCCGGTTAATCCATATTGTTATCACCACCTACAAAACGCATTACAGAAATACACTCTTTATCTTTTAAAATGAAATATTAGGACTGAAATTATATATTTCCATTTCGGATGAAGCAAAGAAATCATCAGATCTAAAGTTGATTTGGATATCTGTTAAATCTCATGCTGCGCACTTTATACGCGCATGAAAGCATATGGACAAAGGGGGTTTTAGAAATTACCAATCAATAATACTAATATAGTGAAAACTGATCAGACTGAGGATGACAATAATAACAATATTATTGACGATATGAAAAACCAGAATGCTTATGAATATGATGATATTTTTGATGTGGCTATCATAGGCGCAGGATTTGCTGGGTTATCTGCTGCATTGCTCCTGGGAAGATATCTTCGTCCAACGGTAATTTTCAATGGCGGAAATACAAGAAACTCCATGAGTAAACATGTTCATGGCTATCTAGGTTTTGAAAATGTCCCACCAAAACAATTTATCCAAAAAGCCTGGGCAGATGTACTACAATATAATTCAGTCAAGGTGATCAAGGAAAAAGTTGACAAGATTGAAAGATATAATCAATACTTCCTACTGATTAGTGAAGGGAGAAGAAAATCGGTAAAAGCAAAATATATAATAATTGCAACAGGAATCCAAGATGCAAAGCCCAACATAAAAAATTTTGAAAAATTTGACGGAAATGGAATATGGCATTGTCCTCACTGTGATGGATTTCAAACTACCAACAAAAAACTAGCCATAATTACATCTAAAAAGAATAATCCCTTACAGTATGCAAAAGAATTCTTGGGCTGGACTAAAGAGATCACATTGTTTATGCAAGATGATGAATATCAATTAGAAGTTAACGAAAGAACTGAAGCCAAGACCTTAGGTATGGAGATAGTTGAAAATGATGAAGTAATAGAAATAATGGGGAATCAAAGAGGATATCCTGAAGGAGTTATTTGTAAAAGTGGAAGAGTTTATGATACGCAGATAATATTTTATCATCTTGGATATAGCATTCAAAATCATCTTGCAAAACAAGTAGGTTGTGAACTTGATGAAGGGCATGTTAGGATAAACGCTATGCAGAAAACATCGATACCTAATGTTTATGCAGCAGGAGATATAGACACTGATAGGCATTATGTAGTCTTGGCTGCAGCTAGTGGTGCATTAGCCGCAATATCCATTTATGAAGAAATGTTAAAGGAGGCCATTAGAACGTTAAAGATAACATAACAGTTAGACTACTTTTTTAATATCATTTATCTTTATGACTTGTAGATTAATTGGAGCCGTGTCTTGGTACTATCATAAATATTGATGATAGATGATGATAACAATAATATAATAACTATTTTTCTTTTATTATTTTATTTAAGATAGTCAACTACAGATATTAAAACAATAAGAAGAACAAGGCTATAACAAATGACAAGTGATGTTAATTTATAGAGAACCTCTTGAAGACGAGTATAGAGGATATCTATACTGCTTTTTCCGCGATTTCATTTTGATAGTGTATATGCTATTCTATACATCATTCAAGGATCTTTTTTACTGATATTTGGAGACAGATATTATACTTTTCTGGTTGATACCAAAGCCTTCTTATCGTCAAGCCGATAAGATATAACAGTAATTTTGAATATCCATCATATCAGAGTATATCTAATTCCACGTGGAGACTTGGAATTGTATGTTTGTATGATACTATAATTATATGATAAATAAGAGACAGACACAAACAAAATCGACAGTTATTTTAGACATCATATTAGTATTGAAAGTCTAGTATTTGGAAATATGATCAGGTACTATTAATGAGACTTTGTAAATTATGGAATAATGGTTTTATCTCTGAGATAGGGCCCTCTATTCCAATTTTTGTAGTGCCTTGTATGTTAATTCTTGCGGTTCGAAAGATCAACCCATTTTCTGTATATTCAATTCCTTGAAGCCTATCGAGGCGTTCACTAACAATATCATCTGATTTTAAAAGATGTCCTCTTTGCGCATATAATATTATTCGCTTATCTGATATCAGAACTTTGTATTTTTTAGCCGCATACTGAACAAAGCTTTGGCTGTGAAATTTTACATTTTCTAAAGGCAGCAAAAAATCCTGTAACGGCATTTCTTTTAACGTTGGGATTACTTCGAATAGTATATTTAGCAAAAACAGTTGTAAGAATTTATCAAAATTGGTAAGAATTCCAAACGATCGTATGTTATATAATATAGTTCTATAGGATGTCATTACAGAAATGCTAGCATAGTTTGGGATTGGGCCTTTTTGACGTGGCTAATAACAGGTAACGCGAATGCTACTATTGCTGATTTTAAATTGATAATGTAAGAAAGCAATAATTCTTATGGTAATTTACAAAAAGACATCTAGACTTACTTTTATTAAAGAAAGATATTACAACTTTATTATACAATTGGAGATTTGGATTGTTCTGCTCTGTTCCTGTCATGTTATTCGTAGACCATCTAATGTATTTCGATATAAAGTGATAGACTAAGTATAAACCTGTAATACAAAGATATAATATAATCCTAAAGCACTTTATATTAAGAGCACAAAAATTGACAATAAAGTGATCTGAGCAGCTACTCTAACACGCAGTTTGCCTTTAAAAGTTGACTTGCTTGTTTTATTCATATGAAATTGGAACAGTCAGAATGAATTAGCTCGATCTTTTTAATTCATGTTTCTCTATAGGTTGAGTTCCATTCTTGTAGCTAACTACCAATAAATCACCAACCTTATATTTACAATTAGAAATGTTCCTAGGATGATCAGATGTATCTATCACACATATTGAATCATCTTTACTGACTACTTTTGCCTCTTCTGTTACGTCTTTCCTAATCAGATCAAATAGAGGAAAGCCAAGTATAAATTGAATAAAAATAATAGCACCAATTATGGCTAAAGCAAAGATTAATACTAATTTCCTACCCGAAAGTCCTTGTTCCTTAGAAGAATCAAAATCATATCCCATGATATGATAATTGTATAGGATGTAAAAAAAGTATATCTCCTTATAGTATGTAAATGCTTAAAATAGTGTTATCTTTTCTAAATGGCAATATTAATTGAAGGAAAAAATACAAGTTAAACGCCATTCTTTATAGATACTTTGAATAATGGACAAGTTTAGCCTTGTCATATTATTATTATTATTCTTATATCATTTCGTTTACTACCATTATATATCTGTCTATTAGTTAACAAAATAAATAAATATATATATATATATTGGAAGCAAGGTTTTGAAATGAGAATAAAATCATGAAAGATTAGAAAATGAGAAAAAATTCACAAAAAGGAAAAATGAAAATTGTTAAATAAAAATAACATTAAAGCAGAAGCATAATAATACTAATGACTCGTTTACTTTTTCAACATACGGAATAATTATATTTATAGAGTTCAGATATGATGAACAACAAATCGTTCAAATAGAATATAATATACACACAATCTGGAATTTACTAGTCGACGAGGTAGTTGTAATATGAAGCTTTTAATACATTCATATTCAAAATTAAATAAAGTATTGACTCAACAAGAATATTTTCAGTCAGACAAGAGAAAGAGAATTGGTGACTTGCAAGAGCTACCCGAAAATACACCTTCGCTTTTACTTTCAGCAATCTATTTAGGAGACGAACAAAAGGTATATCTTAAGTTTTATGATTCTAGTTCTAATAGGATTTACTTTTGGCGTGACAGAACAAATCACAAACCGTATTGCTATACAAAGATGCAATACAGGAATACAGTTGAAAAAATTGTTGAAATAGAAAAAAAATATTCATTAGAAATAACAAAGAAATCTGATTTAATATCTGACAAGGAGATAGATATATTAAAAATAACTGCTCCTGACCCCTTATCAATTGGAGGAACTGAAAATAGCATCAGAGAAAAAGTCACATCCTGGGAAGCAGATATAAAATATCATGAAAATTATCTATACGATACTGGACTAATTCCTGGATCATATTATATTAGAAAAGGAGGAGAAATAAAACAATTCGAATATGCAATTTCCAATAAGGTACAAGAGGAGCTAAAAAATCTATTATGGAACAAAATAAAAGAAGAGGAAGATAAAGCCAGAAACAGCGAGTATCGACAATACATTACCAGCTGGGCCAAACTTCTCAATCAACCTATTCCTAATCTTAAAAGAGTTTCTATAGATATCGAAGTTGAATCAGAAGAGGGAAGAATGCCTACTCCACGAGATCATGACAGACGTATTATCGCAGTTGGATTTGTGTCAAATGATGCATTTAAAAAAGTGCTAGTCTTAGAACCGGACAAATCTCATGACAATGGCTCTTCATTTATCAAAGAGGCTGAGATTTGCAAAACAGAAAAAGAATTACTAAAAAGAACATTTCAAATCATTAATTCTTATCCGATCATTGTTACCTATAACGGTGACGATTTCGATCTTCCATATTTGTATGCTAGATCTCAAGATCCCCGAATTGATCCTATTGGCAAGGAGATAATCCCAAAGGATGATATTCCAATCGTAATTAAAAGAGAGAATTTTGTAAAGCGTGGTATACAGGCAGAGCCTGTTCAAACAAAGAACGGATTGCATCTTGATTTATTTAGAACATTCCAAAATAGATCTGTACAAATTTATGCTTTTAGTCGAAAATATACGGAATATACACTTAACGCAATTTGTGAAGCTCTACTAAATGACAGCAAAGTTGAATTCGATGGTGATATTAGCGAACTGCCAATACAAAAGCTGGCAGAGTATTGTCTTAAGGATGCTGATCTGACTTTTAGATTGACAAGTTTTAACGATAATTTATTAATGAAACTCCTAGTGGTTATCTCTAGGATAGGCAGATTATCGATCGATGATGTCGCTCGCTTTGGCGTTAACCAATGGATAAGAGGAATGCTATATTATGAACATCGTCAAAGAAACGCGCTTATACCACGTCGTGATGAACTTCAAGCAAAAGGAAGCTCATCGACTACCGCAATTATAAAAGAGAAAAAATATCGAGGTGGGTTGGTGGTAGAACCTGCGCTTGGTATCCATTTCAACGTGGTTGTTGTGGACTTTGCAAGTCTATATCCGAGTATTATCAAAGTACATAATCTTTCGTATGAGACAGTAAACTGTCCACACCAGACTTGCATGAATAACCCAGGCCAACGTATACCAGGAACTACACATTGGATATGCAAAGAAAAGAGAGGTTTAACTTCTCTTTTGATCGGCTCACTGCGAGATTTAAGAGTGAATTATTACAAATATCTTGCTAGAGATAAGACTATACCTGCTGAAGAGCAGCAGCTATACAATGTAGTAAGCCAAGCAATCAAAGTAATTCTTAATGCCAGTTATGGAGTAATGGGTGCAGAGATCTTTCCACTCTACTGCTTGCCTGTCGCCGATGCAACAGCCGCAATAGGGAGAACAACAACAACAAAAACGATCGAAAAATGTAAAGAAGTAGGTATTGATGTTATATATGGTGATACTGACTCACTTTTTTTAAAAAACCCATCTTCAACGAGTGTTGAAGAAATATCTGTATGGGCTAGAAATAATCTTGGAGTGGATCTCGAAATCGACAAGCAGTATCGATATGTTGTGTTTAGTGATCTAAAGAAAAATTATTTAGGGGTTTTAGCAGATGGTACAGTAGATGTCAAAGGTCTAACAGGAAAGAAATCTCATACTCCTATGTTTATACGGAACGCATTTTACAAAATATTGGATATTTTAGGAGATGTAAATTCAACGAATGATTTCGAATTCGCTAAAGAACAGATTAAAAAGATTATTCAAGAAAATGCTAGAAACCTTGAGCTCGGAAAGATACCTCTATCAGATTTAAGTTTTAATGTAATGGTAAATAAATCCCCAAATAAATATGGTAAAAAGATGATGACATCTGCTAATAGTAAACCATCTGCGCTCGACGGCAATAATAGGAATGACAGAGAACCTGAAACATATAAAGGATTACCTCAGCATATCAAAGCGGCGAAATTACTGCTAGATAGTGGAAAGGAAATAAAAGCTGGAGATATAATTTCCTATGTAAAAACGAAAACTGGAGATGGAGTTAGACCGATTGATCTTTTAATTAGAATGGAGGAGATAGACACTGTAAAATATCTTGATACTATGGAAGCAACTTTCGATCAACTTCTCTCCTCTTTAAACTTCAATTTCAAATCTATATTGGGCAAGCCACGCCAATCGAATTTAGATGAGTTGTTTTGGAGTAAATAAAGTTAGGTTTATATCAAAAGCAGATATATACATGTACATTTTATAGGTTCTAGTAATTATATATTGCATTCATTAATTCTGCTATCTATCTAGAGAAAAATATCCTGTTGGATTAAATGAAAACCTGTGATAAGTGATTAAGAGATTAAAGATAAAAATAAATACATCTTGTAAACATCTCTATAGGTGAACTGATAGTTGGATGCGAACTTCAATTATTGTACCAAATACTCATTCACTCAAATGATAAAGACCGGATACTAACCATTAAGACTTTATAGATTAAATATAAGAAAACCAAAATTATATGAAATTGTCATACGAAGTTCTTGACCTCTTTTCGTATACCTGTTGGATTCAATTTTGTATAGGATATAAGGGAGAGTCAAAAACTTAAGCACAGAACATGAAGTAAATTAATCATTCTAATGAGCAACCATAACTTCAATCGTTCTGCTTATATGAATTAAATGTGGTTCATTATTCATGAAAAGACTT
>Ga0126310_10000125_pt1 | contig 22248 bp, 19 predicted proteins | sample Plot60_FD_92540 | JGI IMG/M metagenome (GOLD analysis project Ga0126310, IMG submission 92540) | Serpentine soil microbial communities from UC McLaughlin Reserve, CA, USA - Plot60 | ecosystem: Environmental > Terrestrial > Soil > Grasslands | place: USA: UC McLaughlin Reserve, Lake County... | reverse complement strand
TCGGAGTACGCCTCGGAACTCGGCCTCTGCTTCCAGATAGTCGACGATGTCCTGAACGCCACTTCGACCCGCGAGGAGCTCGGCAAGAGCGCCGGTTCCGACGCGGAGCAGGGCAAGGCCACGTTCGTGGGCGTCTTCGGCCTCGAAGGCGCCACGAGGGAGGCCGACGGGGCCGCCAAAAGGGCCCTCGCTGCGCTCTCCAGGGTCGATGGAGACACTTCGGGCCTGCAGGAGCTGGCGTATTTCGTGCGTCGCAGGGAGAGCTAGCCCTCAGGCATGAACAGCAGCCCGAAAGGGAGCCGCCAGCGCCTGGATGCCTTGCTCGTCGAGCGGGGCCTCGCCGAGAGCCGGGGCAGGGCGCAGGGGCTGATCCTCTCAGGCAGCGTGCGCGTGGGTGACAGGGTAGTGACCAAGGCAGGCTCGCGCATCTCCGCCGACGAACCGCTCTCCGTCGCCAGGAACGCACGCTTCGTCTCGCGTGCCGGTGAAAAACTCGACGCGGCTATCGAGGTGTTCGGCGTGCGGGTAGAAGGACGCTCGTGCCTCGATGCCGGGGCGTCGACAGGCGGATTCACCGACGCTCTCCTTCAACGAGGGGCCGAGAAAGTGCTCGCCGTCGACGTTGGCTACGGCCAGTTCGACTGGTCGTTGCGCAACGATCCACGGGTTACCGTCATGGAGCGGACCAACATCCGCCGGTTGACGGGAGAAGAACTGCCGTTCGACCCCGACCTCCTGGTCGCCGATCTCTCGTTTATCTCGCTCACTGTCGCGCTCGAAGGCATCTTCTCGACCACTCCGGCGCTGCGGGAGGCGATCCTGCTCGTCAAACCCCAGTTCGAGGCGGGGCCTGAGTCCGTAGGACGCGGAGGCCTCGTGAGGGATAAGGAGGTGCACGCCGCCGTGATCCTGGGCGTGGCCGAGTACTTCGGTTCCCTGGGTTTCGGTGCGATCGCTCTGATGCGGGGTGCCGTCGCGGGAAGGAAGTCGGGGAACGTGGAGTATCCGATCCACGTGCTCAAGCGAGCCGAACTGACCCTGGATGAGGCGCGCATCAGGGAGGTGGTCAGTGGTGAGTGACACCATGAACGCCGAGCAGATCCGACGGGTGGGCATCGTCGCCAACCCGAAGGTGAGCGACGGCTACGTCGACCGGCTCGTAAGGGTACTCGAGAAGAACGGGGTCGAGATCTCGGAGGTCAGGGGCGACGACCAGCCGGACGGAGCCGGGGACATAGACCTCGTGTTCGTGCTCGGCGGCGACGGGACGATGCTGAGGGCATCGAGGATCTACCCTGGGCGGGTTCTGCTCGGGGTGAACCTCGGCAAGGTCGGTTTCATGTCGGGGATGCTCCCCGAAGAGCTCGAGACCGGTGTCCAGAAGGTCATCGGGGGCGGCCTGGAGGTACAGGAGTACAGGATGCTCGACGTGCGGGTCGGCGGTGAGGACCCTGGCCTCGCGGCCAACGACGCCGTGCTCATCAAGAAGCGGCCCCACCAGCTCATCTCCGTCGACGTCTCCATCGGCGGGGAGGAGTTGTTCGCCTTTCGGTGCGACGGCTTTATAGCGGCGACGCCCCTCGGCTCGACGGCCTACGCCCTCTCCGCGGGGGGCCCAATCATCTCCGGGGATGCCGGATGCTACGTGCTCGTCCCCATAGCGCCGCACGCTCTCGTCAGCAGGCCCCTGGTGCTCGGTGAGGACCAGGTCGCCGAGCTGGAGCTCGTCGGGCGGGAGGCGCTGCTCTCGCTGGACGGCGCCGAGCCGCGTGAGATCCCCGCCGACGGGAGAGTGCAGATCAGGCTCTCGGGCGAAAGCGTTAGAATAGGCCGTACGGAAGACTGGAGTTGGTGGCGAGCGGTTCGGAGGACGTTCCTGTAGTGCTCACGGAGCTCTCCGTCGAGAATGTGGCCCTGATCGAAGAGGCCACCCTTGGCCTCTCTCCCGGTCTCAACGTGATCACGGGTGAGACAGGGGCTGGCAAGACGCTTCTCGCTACCGCCCTGCAGATGCTCCTCGGTGGCCGTGCGCGCTCCGAGACGGTCCGCTCGGGCGCAGGCAGGGCGACCGTCGAAGGAACCTTCGTCCTCCCCGAAGAGAGCGGGTCTCGGATCCTCGCCGAAGCCCTCGGCGACCTCGCCGAAGAGGTGGAAGAGGAGGATGGCCTCATCCTGCGGAGGACGCTGACCGGGGAGGGCCGCTCGCGGTGCTACGTGGGCGGTGTCTCGGTCCCCGTAAAGGCACTCGCTTCACTCGGAGAAAGGCTGGTCTCGTACCACAGCCAGCGCGAGCAAACACGCCTCACCGAGCCAGCCGAGCAACTCGCCATCCTCGACGACTTCCTCGACGCAGCGGCCTCCGAGGCGAAGCGTGAGCACGAGGTGATCTGGCACGGCGTGCAGAGAGTCCGAGACGAGCTCCAGCAGATAAAGACGACCTCCGAAGCACGGCTGCGGGAAGTGGATTTCTTGCGCTACCAGGTATCGGAGCTCGAGGCGGCGGCCTACGATCCGGAGGAGCTCTCCGACCTCGCCCGCGAGCGCGAGCGTCTCAGGAACATCACGGACCTCCTCCTGGCCACGGCCGCCGCGAGCTCGGCCCTCTCATCCGATGAAGGCCAGGGGGCTGTAGACGCTCTCGCGCGCGCCACCTCAGAACTGGAGGCGGCCTCGAGATACGACGACAGCCTGAGGGGTCTCCTCGAGCGCCTGGGTGGGCTCTCGGCGGAGCTGGATGACGTACTCTACGAGCTGAGGTCGTACGTGGACGAACTCGAGGCCGACCCGAACAGGTTGGAGGCCGTCGAGGACAGGCTCGCCGCCATGCGGGCCCTGGAGCGCAAGTACGGGGACGTCGAAGGTTATCTCCAGGAATCACGCGAACGCCTCACGCGCCTCGAGAACCTCGACGAGGAGACAGCGGAGCTAGAAGCGAGGCTCGCAGAGGGCGAGCAGCGGCTCGGGATCATAGCGACCGCGCTTCGCGCAGGAAGGGAGGCCGCCGCACAGAGGTTGTCGGGGAAGGTGCAGGAGAACCTCGGGGACCTCAACCTCGGGAGGACGAGCTTCCGCGCCGAGCTCGTGCCGACAGAACCAGGGCCGTCGGGCACGGAGAGGGTCGAGTTCATGATCCAACCCAACCCGGGGGAGCCCGAGCTGCCCGTGAGGCGCTACGCATCGGGAGGGGAGCTATCGAGGATCATGCTGGCCATAAGGCTCGCCCAGGAGCGCGTGGAGCCCGGCGCGACCTACGTCTTCGACGAGGTCGACGCCGGGATAGGCGGCGAGACGGCCACCGCGGTAGGGGCGAAGCTCAGGGAGCTCGGCGACCGCAACCAGGTCTTGACCATCACACACCTCCCCCAGATAGCCTCCGAGGCGGGCACGCACGTCGTCGTCGAAAAAGTGGAGTCGAAAGGCCGGACGATCACACGCATAGAGCGCATCGATGGCGAGGAGCGTCGCAGGGAGCTCGCCAGGATGCTCTCGGGCCGTATCGATGAAGCCTCCCTGGCCCACGCCTCCGAACTCCTGGTCGGCGGAGGCTAGAGCTTCCCCAGGCTCCTCGGTCCTCGTTTGCAGGTCCCCTTTGCGAGCCCCGCACGCTCGCTGCCTAGGGTCCGTATAATTCTACGGCGATGTCGTGCGCAGGCTCATCCCCGGTCCTGAGGGTAAGTCCCGAGAGACCATGAAAACCCTGCCGCGCCAGACCGCCTTCTCGCGCGTGATGTTGGTCCTTGCCACAACGGTGGTCGTGCTCGTCGGGATGCGCCTGAGTGCGCCCGTTCTCAACCCCATACTCTTTGCCGTCGTCATGAGCCTTCTCTTCAGTCCTGTCTATTCCTGGCTGAAGAGGCGCGGAGTTCCCACACCCTTTGCCCTCGTGATTATGCTGGTGGCACTGACCGTACTCTTCGTGGGGCTCTTCTTCATCCTTGGCGTCTCTATCGCCAGGTTCAGCGCCGGGATCGGCTCTTACGCGACGGAGCTCAACGAGCAGCTGGCCTCCGTCCAGGCACTCGTAGACCGTCTGGGGCTCGCGAACGTGCACGTTCGCGACGTGGTACAGCCGGGTGCCATCGCCGGGGCCGTTGGTGTCGTCCTGTCTGGCATCGCAGGATTTTTGAGCAACCTGTTTTTGATCCTGATGATCGTATTGTTCCTGCTCGCCGAGGGGCCCGACCTTATGGCCCGGCTGCGGGCGAGCGCGGGCAGAGGCCATCCTCAGGTGGAGCGGCTGACCTTCGTCGGCCGGAGCGTGGTGCGCCAGTTCGGGCTGCGCGCCGTGCTCAACGTGGTCACGGCCGCCGGCGTCACCGTGTTGCTGTTCCTTCTGGGCGTCGATTTTCCCCTGATGTGGGGCATATTGACCTTCTTCTTGAGTTTCGTGCCCTACATCGGGCTCGTGTTGGCCGTGTCACCGGCGGTACTCCTGGCCCTGGCCGAGTTCGGTGTTGGCCGGGCGGTGCTCGTCATCGTGGGGGTGACGATCGTCAACATTCTGGCTGAGAACGTTCTCTCGCCGATGATGATGAGCCGGGGACTCAGCATCTCCCCGACCATAGTCTTTCTGTCCTTCGTCTTCTGGGCCTGGCTGCTCGGCGGGCCCGGCGCCTTCCTGGCGCTGCCTCTCACCCTCTTTGTGGCCGTCATGCTCGACACTTTCCCGGAGACGCGCTGGTTGGCGAACCTCATGGGCATAAGCTCTCCCGACCCGCCAGAAGCTGCGGAAGCCGAGCCCTCAGAATGAAATACACATCTTCGCCCCCGACCCGAGCCGCAGATCTGGAGAGGGCCCATTTATCCTCTTCGGCCTCGTCGTGACCTACGGGAGCCTCGGGGCGGCCGTGGGGCTGCTCGTCTACCTCGACCTCTCGGCATCGATCGTGCTGGCGGGCGCCGAGCTGAACGCGGCGATCCACCATGCGGCCGCGGAAAGGACGCCCGCGGTACGGACACCGGACCAAGGACGCGAGATACCGCCCACCCAAAAGAAGAGGACCCGAGATGCCTGAGGAGTACTTTTTCGTCAGCGACCTGCACATAGGCGGGGACGAGCAACTGAAGATCCTCGATTTCGAGGACGAGTTCATCGCGTTCTTGAAGATGCTCGAAGAGAGGGGTGCCGACACGGAGCTCGTCATCATCGGCGACGCCTTCGGGCTGTGGGAGTTCACGACCGCGGAGGGAACGGAGAAGTTCGATCTGCTGGTCGCGGACCACGCCCAGCTCTTCGAGCAGTTCAGGGCCACCGGAGAACACATAACCATCACGCTCATCCCAGGCAATCATGACTACGAACTCGCGTGCTACCCGGGCTTCGTCGACCGCCTCCGAGAATACGGTATCGTCCTCGAACAGAGAGTGGCAATCACCAGAGAGTTGGCCGGCAAGAGGATGTGGATCGAGCACGGCATGCAACGCGACGCGAGCAACTACATGCCCGACTTCGGCAACCCGTACGCGAACCCTGTGGGCTACTTCGTGACCCACTCCCTGGTCGGGACCGCGGGCAGATTGTCCGGGCGGGGAAGGTACAACTGGCTAAGGGACATACAATCCGTGACCCCGCTGGAGGAGATTCCACGTTGGCTCATCTCCAACTACTTCTACAGGGAGATGAGCCCCTGGCTGCGTTACGCCGTCGTGCCCTTCTTGATCTTGTTTACCTTGAGCGTCGTGAATCTGGTAGGACTCGCGCTGGAGGCTTCCGGCATAATAGGGACGCGCATCTTTCTGGACGACCGCCTCCTCGCTCCGCTGGGCTTCGCCGGGTCCATCCTGGGAGTGATATTCACCGTCAACGCCGTCGTGATCATCATCCTTCTGCTCATCTCGATACCACTCCTGGTCTTCTACCGCGACGTCAGAAGAATGCTCGTACGGTTCGACGTGCTCGGTACGATCCCCACCATTAGCCAGGCGGATGCCACCTACCTTCAGGCTGCCGAAGAAGCCTTCGCATCCGACCCCGAAACGTACGTGTTCATCTACGGGCACACCCACAATGCGTCCCTCAAGAGGCTCGGCGACAGGGTCGTGATCAACACCGGAACCTGGCTCAAGAAGCTCGAGCGGGTGCCGGCGCGGTTCCGCTTGTTGCCGGCGGTCTACCGCCCTTCCTTCCGCCTGAACTACTTTAGGATCAGCCGAAACGACACGAGGATCGTCATCGACTACCAGAGGATCCACAAAGACCCTCCCCGCGAGCTATCGCTGTTGCAACGCCTGGTCGCTAGAAGCCCCAAACGCAGCGCACTGGAAGACATCCCGAAAAGAACAGTGGTCGAGTTGTCCCCTTGACAACACGCTCGATGTTCTCATAAAGTTAGGACTCCTAACAATATACGACCTGTGTTGTTTTGGTCCGACGGGGAAAGGGCGAGGATGAGCGAAGGGTCGGCTGGCGTACCGGGCTACACCTACGGTACAGGAGAGGTGGCGCGTTCACCGCTCTCTCTGGAGGATTTGGACCTCCTCGAGCGGACGGTCCTGTTCACCGAGGAGGATAAGGAATACCTGCGGATGGCGGGCGACGTCCTCGAAGGCCAGACCGATCAGATCCTGGACCTTTGGTACGGCTTTGTGGGGGACAACCCGCACCTGCTCTACTACTTCTCCAACGTCGAAACCGAGGAGCCCGACTCCGAGTACCTTGCGCGCGTGCGCGAGCGGTTTGGCTGGTGGATTCTCGACACCTGCCGGCGCCCCTACGATCAGGAGTGGCTCGACTACCAGCACGAGATCGCCCTCCGTCACACCCGCGACAAGAAGAACGAGACCGACCGGGCATACGATACGCCGGATTACATCCCGCTGAGGTACCTGGTGGCGTTCATCTACCCGATCACGGCGACCATAAAGCCGTTTCTCGCGAATGGGGGACACGACCCCAAAGAGGTCGACAAGATGCACGACGCGTGGTTCAAGTCGGTCGTCTTGCAGGTGACCTTGTGGAGCCAGCCATACGCGAAGGAAGGAGACTTCTAGCCTTGGACGAGGGCGCGGCGAGGAGTGATCCTATGGGTGGCGCCTTCGATCCCTCCTCCCAGCACGGGGACGTCGACAAGAAGATCGTCGCCGCCCTCGAGCGCATCTCGCAGGCCTACCGCGTGCTCTTGCAGGAAGAGGCAAAGGGGCGAAGCCTGAGCCCCATCCAGGCCCGCTCCCTCGTGCACCTGCTCCACCAGCGCGGCGAGCTCGGGAGGGTCGGGCGCCTGGCCGAGGAGTTCGGCCTGAGCCGGGCGACCGTGAGCGACGCGGTGAGGATCCTCGAGGCCAAGGGCCTCGTGCGGCGGGAGCCGTGGCCCGCCGACGGGCGGGTAGCGACCCTGAGGCTTACCCCTGCGGGGGAGGAAGCCGCCGTGGGACTCTCTGGCTGGGCAGACGTAGTCGAAGAGCAGCTGGGATCGTTCGCGCCGCAAGAAAAAGAAGCCGGCATGCGTTTCCTCATGCGCCTCATCTCGGCGCTGCAGGAGGAGGGCGTGATCACCGTGACCAGGATGTGCGTGACCTGCCGGTTCTTCAGGCCGGACGCCCACCCGGGGAGCGCCACGCCTCACCACTGCGCGCTGTTGGACCAGCCACTCTCGGGGGCCGACCTCAGGACCGACTGTCCCGAGCATGAGCCCGCGGCGTAGGAGTCCCAGGACCGCGTCCAAGGAGCAACGACGGAGGCGGGCCCTGCCTGAGGCCTATACAGTTGCCTAGAAACCTTCCGCTTGGCGGCAGCCCTCCGTTGAGCAGTCGCGTAACTCGTCGAGTCGTCCGGCTAGATCCTGCATGAGGTCCTCGGGAGCCGTATCGACTTTGCTCTCCAGTTCGTAGGGATCTTCTTTGAGGTCGTACAATTCTCGCTCCCCATCGGCGTATTCCACCCAGAGGTGATCGGTCGTGCGGATGGCCTTGAACGCGGGACGCCCCGTCTTGCTCGCACGGCCTTCCTCGAGGAAGGCCGTGCGCCAATCGGAGGGGGCAGGCGAGGTACTCCCCAGCAGCGGTACGAACGAGCGACCGTCGACGAAGGATGGGACCGAGGCACCACCCAGCGTGGCGAAAGTCGGCGCGAAGTCGTTGTTTAGCACCATGTGGGGCAGTGTCTTGCCTTCCGGTACGCCAGGGCCGCGCACAAGCAAGGGCACCCTCATGGCTTCCTCGTAAGCCGACCACTTACCCTGCGGCCTCCTGTGCTCGCCCATCACGAAACCGTTGTCAGAGGTGAAGAAAATGTAGGTGTTATCCAACTCCCCGCTCTTCCTTAGCGCCTCGACGACGTTTCCTATCAGGTCGTCGACGGCCAGCATGGTCCTCAACCGAGTGCGGTACTGTTCGTCGATGCGGGCGATCTCGCTTTCGCCCAGGGGCGGCTTTTGCCGTAACCACCTCGGCTTGTCGGATACGTCCTCCTCGTTGAAAGAAGGCGGGCGAGGAGCCTGGATGTTGGGGAACGCGTCGGCGTAGCGGGGTGGCGGTTCCACGTTTCTGTGGGGCGCAGCGGTGCCCAGCCACATGAAGAAGGGCCGTTTCTCGACCTTCGCGGTCCTTATGAAGTTGGCCGCCGTGAACGAGTAGAAATCCGTTTCGTAGTCCCCGATAGGGACGCTTCCCCTGCCGTACCACAAGCCCCATCCTGGCGGCACCGGAGGAACGAAGTTGTTGAGGTACTTGCCGAGCATCACGGTGGAGTAGCCCTCGGAGTCAAGCCAGGTGGCGACCGTCGAGTCCTCGAGCCCCAGCTCGGTGAAACGCTCCTCGCCGCCCAGCGGAGGGGAGTTGGTCAGGACGCCGTGGTTGTGGGGGTACTGTCCCCGGAGGATGGTCGCCCTGGAAGGACAGCACAGGGCGTCGGTCACGAAGGCGTTGCCGAAGGTCGTGCCGCGATCGACCAGGAAGCGTTGCAGGTTGGGCATGTGCGAGATAGATCCAGCCCGGAAATCCAGATCGTCGGTGAGTATGAGGATAATGTTGGGCCTTCCGCGCGTTTCCGCCACCTCGGACGCGGTGCCGGTAGATGCCGAGTCTTGGTCGGTCGATCCCTCGCGCGACGCGGCGTCGTGTTTTGGAGATGCGCCCGTTGGTCCTTTGGCTCTCTCGGTGCCCTTCTGCCCTGGATGCTCGGACGGGGTGCTAGCCTGCCCGCATCCGTAGAGGATTGCCAAGAATGCAAACATCAACAGGACACGAACCACCATGTACTTCTCCCCTGGTAGATGCTTCCGGGTGCATGATACACGCTTCAAAGAACCGCGTTCGGACGAACTTCGTGACGAATGTCTTCTCCATCCTTGGGTGGATGAGTTTGGTCAACTGACCGAGGCGATGATGGTCATCAGTGTATCGGCCAAGTATAGCCGCTGCTGACGTCGAAACACGGAACGTTTGACGGTAAGGGCGGGGTCGGATGCGCTTGCCGGCCCGGGGGTCATGCTCCTGACGCTGGCGTCCCCACCCGTTCGAGACCGCAACACCGAGCAACGCGAATCCTGGCGCATCGATTCGCCCATCGCTCGGCTTCGTAACGCTTGGGAGACGCTAGCACTGTAGAGTACTGGTGTGACCGAAGAAACAAGGCACCGGGGGCATGGAGTCAGAGAAGTGAGTGCCCGCGCCACCACCTGGCTGGCCTGGTCGCTCGCCGCATTCTGTGCGGGCATGTTCTTGATTAGCGTCGCCCTATACATCGTCACCCTGCCAGTTCATGGTCCCGTTAGCTGGGGCACCGGGGGCATAAGCACGCCGTTTTACGCGATACTGCCCTTCCTACCGTTTCCGATCGTTGGCGCCCTCATAGCCTCCAGACGCCCCGCGAATCCCATCGGTTGGATCTCTCTGGCCGTCGGTATGGTATGGATGTTCAATATGGTCGCCAGTTCCTACATGCTGTACGGCCTGCGGGTGGCCAGCCCCGGCTCTGTCCCTTACCCGGCGGCGGTCGGCTCGCTGGCCGAGTGGCTGGGCCCTACGGCCGTATTGCTGGGCGGGACATACCTGATCCTGCTGTTCCCAGACGGGAGGCTCCCTTCGAGGAGGTGGCGTCCCGTGGCCTGGCTTTGCGGGGTGGTGATCGCCTCGGACATAGTCGTCACCACGCTCGCTCCTGGTCCATTATCTGGCCTGAGGTATGTGAATAACCCGTTCGGGCTCGAGGGGCACCCCTGGGTGGCGAACGCGGCTGGTGCCATCGGACTGCTGTTCCCCCTGTGCATGCTGGCCTCGGCATCGAGCCTGATCCTGCGCTATCTTCGTTCGGGGGAAGAGGTGCGCGAGCAGATCAAGTGGCTTGCCTTCGCCGCCTCGGTGGTGGCCCTCGGGGTCTTGGTGGCGGTTGTCCAGGGTACCTTCTTCGCGTCGGATGGTGCCGGAGGTGCCGATCCTTTCTTGGGGAAGCTTCTGCAGGACGCCCTCACGTTTAGCTTCGCCGGAGTCCCCGTTGCGATCGGGTTCGCCGTACTCAAGTACCGCCTCTACGGCATAGACCTCATCATCAACCGCACCCTCGTCTACGGCTCGCTCACGCTGATGCTCTTGGTGGTGTACTTCGGGGGCGTGACCGCGATCCAGGCCCTCCTGGGGACGCTCACCGGCCAACAGAGGCTTCCCCAACTCGCGGTCGTGGTCTCCACGCTCGTGATAGCAGCGCTGTTCAACCCCCTGAGGCGCCGTATCCAATCCTTCATAGATAGGCGCTTCTACAGACGCAAGTACGACGCCAGAAAAACGCTGGAAGCCTTCTCGAGCATGCTGCGCAACGAGACGGACCTGCAAGCGTTGAATGGCGAACTTACGAGGGTGGTGCGGGAGACCATGCAACCGGAGCACGTCTCTTTATGGCTGCGGCCCGATACGCCCCCGCAGGCCGAGAAGGCAGACTAGTCTGGGCCGGATCCGGGTCGTGCCGGGGGCCGCCCGGTGATCGCGCTGTTTCATTTTGGTGCCGGAAGTCGTATCATAGAGATCCATGCAGGCGTGCCGGCGTAGAAGGTTGCGGGTGGGGATATCCCCGCGCCTCACCACCGCCGGATCCTCTTCCCCGATCCCGACTCGTAGAGAAGGCAGGGGCGTTGGTTCTTTCTTTGGGGGTGTAGATGAGTGAGACCAAGTATATCTTCGTGACGGGCGGCGTGGTGTCGTCCATAGGGAAGGGGACGAGCGCGGCGGCGCTCGGGATGCTGCTCAAGAGCCGCGGTTTCCGGGTCGTGCTCCAGAAGTTCGACCCCTACATCAATGTGGATCCGGGGACGATGAACCCCTACCAGCACGGCGAGGTCTTCGTCACCGACGATGGGGCCGAGACGGACCTGGACCTCGGGCATTATGAGCGGTTCCTGGACGAGAACCTCGGCAGGCTCTCAAACGTAACCACGGGGAGCGTCTACTGGGAGGTCATTACCCGCGAGAGGCGGGGCGACTACCTGGGGGCGACCGTGCAGGTCATCCCGCACATTACCAACGAGATCAAGAACAGGATAGGACGCCTCGGCCAGGACAAGGACATCGTCATAACGGAGATCGGGGGCACAGTAGGCGACATCGAGAGTCTGCCCTTCCTCGAGGCCATAAGGCAGTTCAGAAACGACGTGGGCCGGAAGAACGTGCTCTACGTCCACGTCTCCTACGTCCCCTACATCGAGGCGGCGGGCGAGCTGAAGACCAAGCCGACCCAGCACTCGGCACAGCGCCTGCGCGAGATCGGCATCAGCCCAGACGTGCTCATCTGCCGCGCGGACAGGCCCATTAGCGACGACATAAGGAAGAAAATAGCGCTCTTCGCGGATACGGAGCTCGACTCCGTCATCGCCGCCGAGGATGCCCCCAACCTCTACGCGATCCCGTTGAATTTGCACGAGGAAGGCCTCGACGACCTTGTGCTCGATAAGCTTGGCCTGAGCGCGCCCCACGCCGACCTCGGGGAGTGGCGACACCTCGTCTCCCGCATGCTCGAGGCCAGGCGGACGGTCAGGGTCGCGATCATCGGCAAGTACATAAAACTCCAGGACGCCTACCTCTCGGTGGTCGAGGCCCTTGCCCACGCGGGTGGCGCCCACGGCCTGAAGGTCGAGCTCGACTGGGTCGACTCCGAGCAGCTCGTGGACAGGATCTCCACGGAAGAGCGGCTCGCCGGCGCCGATGGCGTCCTCGTTCTCCCAGGCTTCGGCCACAGGGGCGCCGAGGGCAAGATAGAGGCGGCGCGCTACGCGCGTGAGACCGGGACTCCCTACCTCGGGCTCTGCCTCGGGATGCAGATAGAGGTCATCGAGTTCGCCCGCAACGTCGCCGGCCTCGAGATGGCGAACTCCACCGAGTTCGAGCAGGAAACTCCCCACCCCGTCATAGACATCATGCCCGACCAGGTCGGCGTCGAGATGGGCGGTACGATGCGCCTCGGGCACTGGCCCTGCCAGATCCTACCCGGCACCCTGGCCGAGGAGGTCTACGGCTCGAGCTTCGTCCAGGAACGCCACCGCCACCGTTACGAGGTGAACAACGCATATAGGGATGCGCTCTCCGACGCAGGGATGGTCTTCTCTGGCACCTCACCCGATGGAAGGCTCGTCGAGATAGCAGAGTTGGGAGACCACCCGTTCTACATCGGTAGCCAGTTCCATCCCGAGTTCAAGAGCCGCCCCCTGAGGCCCCACCCGCTGTTCTACGGCTTCGTTGGCGCCTGCGGGGAGGTCCTGGAACCCACGGCCGACCTGGAGGAGGAAGCGCTCGGTCCTGAACAAAGGGCGGCCCGCTGAGGGACGCCGGCGGAGCGCGGGGCCTCCTCAGGGCCGAAACGCAGCTCCAAGCGGTGTTCCCGACGGGGGACCCTGCTGGCACCGTCGCCACCCGCACGGCCGGCCTGATCGAGTTCTCCGCGACGCTCTCCTGGGACAGGGTCGAAGACGTGCCGGAAGGCCCCACGCTCCCCACCCTGCCCGAAACAGCGCGGTCTTCCGTCGTCGAGACGGACGAGCCTGCAGAGCTTGGGCGTGAGGTCCTGGGCGAGATCCTGGCCCTCTCCGAAGCCGACCTCGGCTCCGCCATGGACACCGTCTTGCGCTCCCTGACGATCACGGCCGCGCTCTCCGACGCCGTCCTCGAGACCAGAGCCGCCCGCGTGACACCTCCCGGCTCGGCCCCCACCACAACCCTACAAGCGCTGGCACTAGATCTCTGGGACGCCGGCTTCCGCGTCGGGTTCGCCCCGTCGTGGACGCCGGTACCCGAAGGGGCTGTCGGCCTCGGGGTCCGCGGAGCCGAGCAGGAGTTAGGGAGCTTCCTGCAGATCCATCCGTCGTGGAGGGCGGTCGGGGGCGGGCGATGAGGATCGGGGTGCCGAAGGAGAGGACCCAGGGGGAGAGCAGGGTCGCGCTGGCCCCGCACGCCGTCTACGAGTTGACCCGCGCGGGACACAGGGTCTTCGTCGAGGCCGGGGCGGGGGAGGAGTCGAGCATCACCGACGAGAGGTACAAGGAGGCCGGCGCGCGCCTCGTCGAGGAGGCCGCGCGGGTCTACAGTGACTCGGAGATCGTCGTCAAAGTCTACGGGCCGATAGAGGAAGAGTACGAGTACCTCAGCGAGGATCTGGTCCTGATCTCCTTCCTCTCCCTGCCGGTCAACCTGGACCTGATGCAGGTCCTACTCGACTCTCGGTGCGTCGCCTTCGCCATGGAGACGATCCGGGACGCGCGGGGCCGCCTTCCCGTGCTCACGCCGATGAGCGAGATCGCAGGCCGCCTCACTCCGCAGATAGGCGCCCACTACCTGCAGCGCCCCTTCGGGGGACGCGGGATACTCCTCGGCGGCTCCACCGGCGTGAGGCCAGGGCGCGTGGTCGTCCTAGGTGCGGGGATCGTCGGGGCCGGCGCCGCGAGAATGGCCAGCGGTCTCGGGGCCGAGGTGGTTATCATAGACAAGGACCTGGACCGCCTCAGGCTCATCGAGGATGCACGTCTTCCCCACACGACGACCCTCGCGGCGAGCAGCCTCGCGATCAGGGACGCCGTGTTGCGCTCGGACCTCCTTATTGGGGCGGTCCACGTGGTGGGCGCCCGCACGCCGGCCCTCGTCGACCGCGAGACGGTCTCGCAGATGAAAGACGGGAGCGTGATCGTCGACGTCGACGTGGACTACGGGGGCTGTGTTGCGACCTCCCGTCCCACCACGCTCGCCGACCCTACCTTCGTCGAGTACGGGGTGACCCATTACTGCGTGAAGAACGTGCCAGCATCGGTGCCCGTCACGGCCACGAGGGCCCTCAGCAACGCCCTCCTGCCGCACGTTCGCAGGCTGGCCGGTGTCGGTCTCTCCGACGCGCTCAGGGCCGACGAGGGGCTCGCAAGGGGCGTCGCCATCGCCGAGGGACGGGTCGTCGATTCCGTCCTCGCCCGCGACACCGGCACGGAGTACAACCAGCTCTCCTCCGTCTTGCCGCTCCACTCGGAGGCCAGATGACCGCGGAGCCCCTGGGGCGCGCCCTCTCGGACTTTACCGTCGAGCTCGACGTGTACTCGGGGCCGTACGAGTGGCTACTGGTCCTCATCCTCAAGGAGGAACTGGAGATCTTCGAGGTCCCACTGCGCGAGCTGGTCGAGTCATACTTGCTCGCCCGTCAGCCCGACGCGGCGAACGGCCTCGAGCGCGACACCGACTTCGCGGGCTCGGCCGCTGCCCTCATCCTCCTGAAGAGCCGCACGCTCTCGCCAGAGATCGATGCGGATGCTGAAAACCTCGAGGACGAGCCTCTCTCACCGCAAGAGCTCACCGAGAGGCTCACGGAATACCTGAAGATCCGACGTGCAGCCGAGCACCTCAGGGAGTGCTTCGCCTCGAACGCGGGCCACTATCCTTCTGCACACACTTTACCTCCGAGACAGGGAGCCCTCGTCGTAGAGCCCGACCGCCTCGCCCTGGCCGCGCGTCAGGCGTTCTCTCGCCACATCGAGCCCCCCGTGAGGCACCTCGGCCCGATCACGGTGACCCTCCAGCAACTCGCGGGGATCATCCGCAAGGCCCTCGCCGGCGGACCGATCTCCTACGAGAGCCTCACTGGCGATATGGACCGCATGAACAGAGCCGTCGCGTTCGCCGCCGCGCTCTCTCTCGCCCAGGAGGGTAGCCTCACGCTCATCCAGGCCGAGCCCCTGGGACCGCTGATCCTGGAGCCGTCGTGATGAAGGGCCCGGAACGGGGGCCCCAGCCCAGACCAGCGTACCTGGTCGAAGCCGTCCTCCTGGTGAGCGCCAGCCCCATCCAGTCCTCGGACCTCCGCTCGGCGACAGGACTCTCCGAGCAGGAAATGGAGGAAGCCCTTGCCGGCCTCAAAGGACGCTACGCCCCCGAGGCGTCGGGGATCGTGCTGCGGCAGGTAGCCGCCGGCTACCTGCTGTCGACGAATCCGGCTTGCTCGGGCGCCGTCGAGCGCTTCCGCCAGGAGGCTCGGCCGACGCCGCTCTCCGGTGCGGCCCACGAGGTCCTGGCCTGCGCGCTGTACCTTGGACCGCTTACCCGCGCCGCCATCTCCCGCGTGCGCGGCGTAAACTCCGACGCCGTGGTACGAAGCCTGATCGAACGCGGCCTCCTCATAGAGGTCGGGTCCCACCACGACGCCCCCGGCTCACCGGCGCTCCTCGGGGTGTCCGACGAATTCCTGGCGGCCACCGGCGCCTCCTCCCGGAGGGATTTCCCGCCCGTCGATTCGCTCGTGACGCAGGAAGAGCTCGCCCGTGTCCGCGAACGTCTCGTGCCGAGTACGGCTCCGCCAGACGCCGCCGGCGAGCCTTCGTAGTGCGACTGCAGGCGTTCCTCGCCAGGGCGGGCGCGGCCCCCTCGCGGCGCAAGGCCGAGACTCCTATCCAGGCCGGCCGCGTGACGGTGAACGGCGAGACGGCGACCCTGGGCACGACGGTAACGTCCGAGGATGAGGTCGCGCTAGACGGCCGCCCCGTCCGTCTACCCGAGACCAGGGTCTATCTCGCCCTGAACAAGCCGGCAGGCTATCTGACCACCATGAACGACGATCGTGGCCGCAAGACCGTCGCCGACCTGATGCCCGACGTGCCAGGCCTCGTGCCCGCAGGCCGCCTCGACGCCACCACGGCGGGCCTGCTCATCCTCACGAACGACGGCAGGCTCGCCCACCTCATCACCCACCCCTCGTCGGAGATCGAAAAACACTATCGACTCACCCTCGAGAACCCCGTCCCCGAGAGTGCCCTTACGGCACTCGCAGCCGGCCCCATACTAGAAGACGGCAAGATGCACCCGCCCGAACTGGCCAACCTCAGGCGCGCGGGCAAAAGCACGACCCTGGACCTGACCATCCACGAGGGTCGTAACCGCATAATACGTAGAGCCTGTGCGGCGGTGGGTCTGCGTTTGATCTCTTTGCAGAGGACGCGCGTCGGTCCCGTGGCCCTCGGCGACCTCCCTGAGGGCGAGTACCGCGCCCTCACGTCTTCTGAGCTCGAGGTTCTGCGGTGAACAGCGTCGCGGGCTTGCCTGGAGTAGATTTCTCCGTCGAAGACCTACGCCCGGAGTTCCCCGAAGAGCTCGAAATCACGCCTTTGGAGAAGCCTCCGGACGCGACGATAAGAGTTCCGGGATCCAAGAGCGTTACCAACCGCGCCCTCATCGTTTGTGCCCTCGCCGACGGACCTTCGAGGATCACGAACCCGCTCTTCGCGGACGACTCCTACTGGCTTATGGACGCACTGGTTAGGCTAGGCATCGATGTCAGAGCCGACAGCGGGCGGGGAGAGCTCTACATCGCCGGACAGGGCGGTGCGATCGGCGGCTCGGGTCTCGACCTCTTCGTCGGCAACGCGGGAACCGTGGCCCGTTTTTTGCCGCCCGTGCTCGCCCTCGGCAGGGGACCGTACACCGTGGACGGGGTCCCCAGGATGCGCGAGCGCCCGGTCGCGGATCTCGTAGATGCGATGAGGCAGCTCGGCGCCGCAGTGGAATACGGCGGAGAAGAAGGAAGGTTCCCCCTGACGATAACGGGCGGCGGTATCCCGGGAGGGGAGGCGCGCGTGTCGGGGAGCAAGAGTAGCCAGTTCATCAGCGGCCTGCTGATGGCGGCACCCTACGCCGCTCGTGACGTCACCCTGCTGGTCGAGGGTAGGGAACAATGGCCCTACGTCGGCATCACCGTGGCCATGATGCGAGCCTTCGGCGTACCCGTAGATGAAGCGCGCGGCCGCTTCGCCGTCGAACCCGCAACGTACACCGCCCGGGCCCACGAGGTGGAACCCGACGCCTCGGGGGCGTCCTACTTTATGGCGGCGGCGGCCGTAACGGGAGGGCGGGTGAGGATCCCCGGTCTCGGCTCGACTTCGCCCCAGGGCGACCTGCGCTTTGCAGGGGTGCTGCGCGACATGGGCTGTAGCGTCGAGATGACCCCCGACTCCGTCGAAGTGATCGGGCCGGACCGGCTGCGGGGCGTCGAGGTCGACATGAACGCGTTCTCCGACACCATGATCACACTGTCGGCGATCGCCCCTTTCGCCGATGGCCCAACCACCATCAACAACGTGGCCCACACCCGCCTCCAGGAGTCAGACCGCCTCTTTGCCGTCGCAACCGAACTCGGCCGCCTCGGCATCGAAACACAGACCACCAAATCTTCTATCCGCATAATACCTGGCGTGGTAAGACCTGGGGTCCTACGGACGTACGGTGACCACAGGATGGCGATGGCGTTTGCGGTAACGGGGCTTGTAGCGCCGGGCGTTAGGGTCGGGGACCCCGGGTGCGTGAGCAAGACGTTCCCTGGCTACTTCGGGCTGTTGGAATCCTTGCGGTGAATCGCCGGGGCTTTCGGCTATACTTCCTGCGTCAATGGGAGGCATTCTCGTAGCCATAGACGGACCCGCGGGGAGTGGGAAGAGCTCGGTCGCGCGGGCCGTTGCCGAGCGCCTCGGGGTCTTCAACCTCAACACGGGCGCCGCCTACAGGGCGGCAGCGCTCCTGGCGCTGCGGGAGAGCGTCGACCTCGCCGACGGGGAGGGGCTGGCGGGCCTCGCCCGCAGGGTGGATTTGGACCCGGAAGGGGCGAGCATCGACGGGGGGCGAGTCGGGGAGGGGGAGCTCCGCTCCCCGGAGGTCTCCGCGGCGGCGTCGAAGGTTTCGGCGCACCCGTCCCTCAGGGAGGTGCTGCTCCCCGTCCAGCGGGCCGCGGCCGAGAAGGCGAGGGCCAAGGGTGGGGCCGTCGTCGAAGGAAGGGATATCGGCACCGTCGTCCTTCCTGACGCTGAGCTGAAGGTTTACCTATCCGCCGCCCCTGAAGAGCGGGCCCGCAGGCGGGCGTACCAGACGGGCAGGGAGGGGGAGCTGGATCGCATAAAGGCCGCCATTGCCAGGAGAGACCGCCAGGACTCGGAGCGTGAGGTCTCACCGCTCAGGCCCGCCCCGGAGGCCGTCGTACTCGACACCACCTCGCTGAGCCTCGAAGAAGTCATCTTCAAGGTCCTAGAGTTCGCCACGGCCCTGCGCGAGGGACCGTGAGGAGCCCCGCCATGCTCTTCGAGGGGAGGCGTACACCGGGCGAGATGTCGAGGAGATACCGCCTGTTTCGGCGGGTGATGACACTACTGTGCCGTCTCCTGTTCGGATACACCCTGCATGGCGGCGACAAAGTGCCTTCAGAAGGACCCATGATAGTGGCCTCCAACCACGGCCAGTACGCTGACCCCGTCCTGGTCTGCGTCGCCGTCCCGAGGCGCCTGCAATGGATGGCGAAAAAGCAGCTCTTCGTCTTCCCCTTCAGGAAGTTCTTCGAGTTCATCGGGTCCTTCCCCGTCGACCGCGAGGGCGGTGGAAGGGCAGCCATACGCGCGGCTTTGACTTTCCTGGCCGAAGGTTGGGCGCTCGGGATCTTCCCTGAAGGCACCCACAAGGGCGCAGGGGCCTCCAGGGAAGCCAAGAGCGGGGCCGTGGTGCTAGCGGCCCGAAGCGGCGCCTCCGTCCTGCCGGTTTACGTGGGGAGACTACCAGGACCCCTCTCCCGCCTGCGGGGCGGGCGCCTCCACATCTTCGTCGGCGAACCGATACAGCTGGACGAAGGGCTGCGCGGCGGTCCGGCCTACCGCGCGGCGGCCGATGAGATCATGCACACCATCTACGCCCTGCCTGAAGGGCGCGAGCGAGAGCCGGGGTCGCCTTGAGCCGGCTCCCCGTCGTCGCCGTCGTCGGGGCTCCCAACGTCGGGAAGAGCTCGCTGGTAAACAGGGTCACGCGCCGCCGGGGTGCCGTCGTCTCGGAGAGACCGGGTACGACGCGCGACAGGGCGTACAACCGGGCGGAGTGGGCCGGCAGGGAGTTTACGCTGGTGGATACCGGCGGGATGGAGCCACGCGCGAAGGTGGGCCTCGAGGCCCTCGTGACGCTGCAGGCCAGGGTCGCGCTCGAGGAGGCCGACGTCGTGGTGCACCTCACGGACGCCAGGCTCGGGCCGACCGAGGCCGACGCCGTTATCGCGAGCGAGCTCAGGAGGGCACGGAACAAGACAGTGCTCGCCGTCAACAAGCTGGACAACCCGGCCGACGATACGGACCGCCACGACTTCTACTCCCTCGGTGAGGGCGAGCCGCACGCGATCTCGGCGATCCACGGCCTCGGTGTCGGCGACCTTCTCGACGTCGTCGTCTCCCTCCTGCCCGAATCCGACCCGGACACACAGGACGAGCCGAAGCGGCTCGCCATCGTCGGCAGGCCCAACGTCGGTAAGAGCACACTCCTCAATCGCCTGCTCGGCACCGACCGCGCCGTCGTCTCGGAGAGGGCGGGCACGACCACCGACGCCGTCGCGGCCGAAATCGAACTCGAAGTAGAAGGAGAGACCGAGTACTATCTCCTGCTCGACACCGCGGGGGTTAGCAAGGGCGCCAGGCGCGCCCGCGGCGTGCCCTACTACTCGTCCTTGCGGACCTCCGAGGCGATACGGATCTCCGACGTCTCGCTGCTGCTGGTCGATGCGACGGATGGCATCGTGGCGGGAGACCTCAGGATCGCCCGTGAGATAGAGGAGGCCGGCTCTTCGTGCGGGGTCGTCGTCAACAAGCGGGATCTCGTACCCCCCGAACGACTACGGGAGATAGAGGGACTCGTCTCGGCCCGCCTCACCGACCTCAAACCGCATGCGGTCCACGTCTCCGCGCTCACGGGCGCAGGAGTGGACCAGGTACTCCCCTTCGCGGCGAGGGTGGGGCGGGCATACAGGCTGCGAGTACCGACGCACGAAGTAGCGGAGTTCGTGGGTGACGTCATCGGGCGCAGCGCGCCGCCAAAGGGCGTCAAGATCCGCTACGCGACCCAGACGGGCACGGCGCCGCCGCGGTTCACCCTCTTCGCGAACAGGCCGAAAGATCTACCCGAGAGCTACTTACGCTACGTGGAGAACGCGCTGCGCAACAGGTACAGCCTCTGGGGCGTCATCGTCAGGATAAGGGTCAAGAGCAGCCGTTAGAGCATGCCAGCACTTCAGCCTTCGCGAGTTCCAAGCCCTCGCTCTGACCAGCGAAGCCCGAAGGGCGTAGCGTGCTGATAGACTCTTGTCGGGAAAGCAAGGCCCTCGGCGGGGCATGGTTCTCGCCGTGAGAGACGGGAAGGGTCGAAAGAGAAAGAGGAGAGAGAGCATGTTCGACGTGGCGAGAAGGTCGATGCACGTGAGGTGCCTACCGGGCAGGGGTGACGTGCGATGAAGGCCGTTATCATGGCCGGAGGGCAGGGCACACGCCTTAGGCCGCTGACCAGCGATCAGCCCAAGCCGATGATCCCCATCGTCAACGCCCCTTGCATGGAGCACATCGTGAAGCTCCTCGAGCGCCACGGCTTCACCGACATAGCAGTGACCCTGCAGTTCTTGCCCGATCAGATAAGGGACTACTTCGGCGACGGTTCGGAGTGGGGCGTGAACATGCGCTACTCCATCGAGGATGCGCCTGCGGGGACCGCGGGCTCCGTGAAGATGGCCGAGCAGCAACTCGGCCTCGAAGGTGAGCGCCTACTCATCATAAGCGGTGACGCGCTGACCGACGCCGACCTGAGCCGGGTGGTCGAGTTTCACGAGGAAAAAGGCTCTGAGGCCACCATGGTCCTGAAGAGCGTCGAGAACCCCCTGGATTTCGGCATCGTCATAACCGAGGAGGACGGGCGTATCTCGCGCTTTCTCGAGAAGCCGGCCTGGGGGCAGGTCTTCTCCGATACCGTAAACACCGGTATCTACCTGCTCGAACCCTCTGCGACGGCCGAGATCCCAGACCCCGAAGAGGGAGAGTACGACTTCTCCAAAGAACTCTTCCCCAAGCTCCTCGACGCCGGGCGAGCTCTCTACGGCTACGTCACGGAAGATTACTGGGAGGACATTGGCACCCTGGAGCAATTCGCCGGCGCGCAGCGCGACGTGCTCGACGGCCGCGTCTCGGGAGTCAGGCCCCCGGGCACGCGCCTCAGGGAGAACATCTACGTCGGGCGCAGGGCCATGGTCGACGACGACGAGTTAGAGGGACCCGTCGTGATAGGAAAGAACGTCCGCGTCGACGAGGGCGCCAGGATCGGCGCATATTCGGTCATCGCCGACAACGTCGTCGTCTCGGCCGGCGCCACGGTGGAGCGCAGCGTGATCGCGGAGGGGACCTACATCGGCGAGGGCGCCGAGCTCGTAGACACCCTCGTCGGCCGCAACTCCTACGTCCAGGCGAGGGCCCGCATCCTCGAACGCAGCGCGCTGGGTGACGACGTGATCGTCGGCGAGGGGGCGACCATAGCCCCCGAGGTAAAGGTATACCCCCACAAGACCGTAGAGACCGGGGCGAACGTTACCCAGTCCTTGATCTACGAGACCATGGGACTTCGCACCGTGTTCAGGCGCGGCGTCGTCAGCGGCAAGTTCAACGTCGACGTTACGCCCGAGTTCGTCACCCGCCTGTCCTCATCGTTCGGCACGACGCTCGACCCCGGCGCCGTCGTAACCCTGGGACGCGACTCCACCCTCTCGGCCCAGGTCGCCAAGCGCGCGATGACGGCCGCGCTCCTCGGCACCGGGATTAACATCAGGGACCTCAGGGCCGCCCACGCCGGGGTCGTGCGCCACGACGTGCTCTCGGGCAAGTCTTCGGCCGGGGCGCACGTCCGTGCCGGTAGCGACCCCGACGACGTCGAGATCCTCTTCTTCTCCGCCGATGCGACCCCTATGACGGAGGGGGACGAGAGGTCCGTGGAGAAGGCCTTCGTGCGCGAAGAGTACCGCAGGGCCTACGGTGG
>Ga0126310_10000124_pt1 | contig 22249 bp, 23 predicted proteins | sample Plot60_FD_92540 | JGI IMG/M metagenome (GOLD analysis project Ga0126310, IMG submission 92540) | Serpentine soil microbial communities from UC McLaughlin Reserve, CA, USA - Plot60 | ecosystem: Environmental > Terrestrial > Soil > Grasslands | place: USA: UC McLaughlin Reserve, Lake County... | reverse complement strand
GTATTTATTGTAAATTATATATTAATACAATATACGTCAAGATTATTTACTTCTCACAATCGATTCTATCGTATTATCTTTAGCATAGATATAATTATTAATTGCAATATAATGGCAAAAAACGAAACCTATTCCGTTAGAGCCCAATCGATGAGTTAGTGATTCTGAATACTGATAGTTATTACTCTTTGGTAGGAGTTTGTAATAATTCTCCAATTTCGTTATGCATTTTAAGAAAATTTAGTCCTTTTTCTGTAGTCTTGAAGGTTTGAGTACCGTCGATATATTCTAGTAGGTTATTTTCTATCAAGATAGTTAGACATTCTTTTAATTGGTTATAACTTAGAAAAGCTTTGTACATAATTTTTGTCTTGGTTGCTCCTCCATTTGCAGCATCCAGTATATTACCCACTATTTCTGTTCTACTTCTATTTTTCATTTATATTACAACCTCAAAACACATATCTCTGTCTAGTTATAAGTTGTAAGCCATCATATATATCAGTTTTCGTTACTATTCTATTATAAGTAATATGTAATTGATATGGCTTAGTTTAATAAAATTAATACTCCTTTTTTATTTTAGTATAATAATAATAAATCGTATACTTCAAAGAGCCGTAATTTACTTGGGTAAGGAATAGTTACTTGAATACCGATATACTTTTACGATGAAACTATAATAACTATAGTCTTCTAAAAACTTTATAACAATAGAAAAATGTTTTGGCCTATCTTTGTAATTTGTATATTGTCATATTTTTAACATTGTAGACAAGTGCAGAACTATACTGTATTGGTATGCAATGATAATGGACTGATGATCAAATTACGGCAAATGAGAATAACAATATAATTTATGATTATACAGGCAACCATTATTTTGCATAGTATGACTGACAATAATATCATCAGAGGAGACTACTACTATGCATACAATAATTTGTTATACATCAAGTGATGTTTTAGTGATATAATCATGCAAAGATGTTGTAATTGATGTCAGGATTATTGGCTTCGAGGTTTTAGTTCGAGGAAGTCGAATGAACGAGATAATTTTTAATTCGTATTTCTTGTCTTGTAAATCATGTATAATAAGAGGTTGTCTTTGAGGAAAAAAGGTACTTATTTCATTATCTCAGATAATGTAAAGAATAGAATTATTTCTTGATTATTAAGTTAACTCCTGATTCTATTTTAGTTATTGATTATACAAACAATCTTAATATGACCTTTTGTTTTTAATTTAACGAGTGAGCAATAATGAAAAGGGAATACCAGAGAAATCATCTGATAAATTTCAAAAAATAAAAGATTATGGAATTCCACTGGGAATTATGGCTATATCACTTGTTGTGATTTATATATTATGGGCTTCCTTCGGATATATAGGACCTTCATTTTCTAATGGAGTGTTATCAAATCAACAAGAAACACTTCGTGAAAAATATAATCTGTCTTCTTCAACTGGTGAGGATAATAGTATTACTAGTGAAATTCCGCCTTCTCTTCGTGAGGTAATGGAGTCAAATAGAACACCAACTTCCACCTCACAAAATAACCAAACAACAACTACAACTCAATCATCAACAAATACTACTATGTCTGGATCCTCAGGAAATGTTACATCTGGATCAACTCAAGGAGCACAATCAACAGTAGCAGCAGGAGGTGTTACCTTGACAATACTTGAAGGTTCATCAATACAGGGAAATCCAGACTATGATCCAGATGAACTAAAAGCCAAAAAAGGTGATAAAATAATAGTTAACAATGCAGATACTATGCCTCATACTGTAACCAATGGTGAAAGTGGGTCAGACCCTAATTCTGGCAAGCTTTTTGATACCAGTATAATAAATGGCGGTGATTCGGCTGAAATAAATACATCCACTGTTGATGCAGGAGCACACCCATTTTATTGCATGGTACATCCATACATGACAGGGAATTTAATAGTCGAATAATTTAACTTATAGGTATTTCTTCAATTAATTTCCTTTATTAGATTATATCTTTATATTTAAAGATAAGAGATTAATAAAACAATAAGACGAATGCATCATATTATTACTTATGACAAATCTGGAGTTAAACAACAGAAACAAATTTCTCAAACAGACTTACAAAATGGGTATCAAATATGGTTGGATTTAGAAAATCCTACGTCTGAAGAAATTTCTAATATTCAAAAGATATTTGCTATGGATGCTAATATTTTAAAACAATATTCTAGTGGCGTAAAAAAACCACAAATACGCGTTTTAGAAAGTTATATATTTACTATACTCTTAAACATAAAGTTTAAAACTTTACAGACATTAGAAACAGAAGCGGTTTACCTCTTTTTTGGCAAGAATTGGTTAATAACAATTCATTCATCTCAAATTAATCTTAAAGAGAAGACACGACAAATATTTGAAAATGATAAAATGGTAATTGAATCAACAATTGACATCTTGTATTACAATATCCTGACAATAATTGTAGAAGAATACGAACAGGTCCTTACTGCAATAGAAATAGCAATGACTGATTTAGAAGAAAAATCTCTGTATCAACCTTCTAAGAAAATATTAGTAAATCTGGAGGGGTTATCACGCCAATTAATTATTCTCAGAAGGTATTTCTGGAAAATAAGAGAGATTTTTAATTTTTTACTTTATTCACAAAAGGAGTCAGAAGATAAAAACCAAAAACATACAAAATATTTAAAGATTATTTATGATAATGTAAATGAATTATTAGATTTGATTGAATCCCATAAGGACACAATTAACTCTATAAGAGAACTTTACATTGCTTATGTTTCATTGCAAATGAATGATACAATAAAAACATTAACAATATTTTCTGTTATACTTTTGCCTTTAACATTTATTACTGGTTTTTATGGAATGAATGGAATAGATTTAACTAATTTCTTTAGTTTGCCCTCTGGCTTAATTATGGTTTTAGTTATTATGGGAATAATCCTTGCAGTATTAATTATATTTTTTAGAAAAAAGCAATGGATATCTCAAAGAGAATATTATGATATTGAAAAAGATATAAAAAAAGGAAAAAAGGATAAGACAATTAATACATCTAACTAGATACAGTTAACTCCTGCTTTTATTCAACTTATGAATATGTTAATAACAAAATACAAACTTCTTAAAATATCTTAAAAAAGCAAATATTTTTGGCTCTAATAAAAAATAATTTGTTTTAGAGGTTTGGTTATACATTAAAGGCATGTTTACAGATGTTTCATATTTTTCTTTTGGGGAAAACCAAACAATTTCTTGCTACTTCATTGCCATTTTTAAATAATACTAATGAAGGAATGGATTGAATATTGTATTTGGTCGTAATTTCTTGATTTTGATCAACATTAAGTTTTGATACTTTTCCTTTTCCCACTAGAGAATGAGCTAATTGCTCTACAATTGGACCAACCATTCTACAAGGACCACACCATTATGCCCAAAAGTCAACCAAGACTGGAATATCTGGATTTAAAACTTTTTTACTTTATTTCGTTTCGTTTAATGGAATAACCTTTTCTAATTCTTTTGTCATGATGTGTGTTATTTATTTAAGGTAGATAGACTTACAAATACATATAAAGTCAGAAATAGAAGATAAATTAACTAATATTTCTTTAATTTAATATTACAAGTATTAATAATAGTTTAAACTATTTCATTTTGTTTTTTTACTCTTTCATGATATCGTTAGCCATAAGATATTTTTTTACATATTCTTGGTGATTACCTTGTAAAATAATTATTCCATTTTTGTATGTCCCTCCAGTACCAATTTTCTTTTTTAATTCTCGTAAGATCATTCTTATCAAATCTTTATCCTTTAAACCTTGAATAATTGTAATTGGCTTATTGAATTTTTTTACGTCTGTGTAAACGAAAATATTTAATATACTTTTATCTAGTTCCTTTAAAGCATATTCTATAGAATTCACATTCTCATCATATGTAAACATCAATTGATCATTCAAAGTTATTATACATATTGACTCATTTTTATTTTTCAAGTCATAGTCACTTTCAATAGCTTAATTTCCTTACGTAGATCACTTTAAATTCTCTTAGTTTCCTATCTTTGAAAATATCTTTACTACCTTATTGTATATAATAGGCTGTCATAATATTAATAATTGGTTGCAAAGTTAACCTTTCTTGGTAGGGTAATATTGTATTCGATAGGGTGTTTCATATGGAAAGACTTTTCTCTCTATCAAACACCGGTTCTCCCTCTCTCAAGTCTTATTGAAAGGTTTTTGGATTATTACATTATATCTAAGTAAAATTGGTTAAACCTTGTTCGTTTACCCTATTATATTTTTAAAATTAAAATTGTAACTTTTTTACCTATTTTTCCAAATGTGTCATTTATCGGATCGGATCAGCATTTTACGATTTTATACATATTCTTCTTATTTGTATATTTCAATTTTCTTCTATATGATTCAAGAAATGATACATTATATTAATAATTATATTGTATTTATTAAAAAAGGGAAATAATTCAGTTTAATATAATTCCTAATTTATTTACTTAGTTAGTTATTTTATTAAAATCCTTATGATTTATAGGATATATGAATAAATTATTTTTTATCCCAATATTACAAATTGATTCTATAATTCTTGTAGAATAACTAAAAGCTTTGGATATATTCCATGGATTATCATCATTTGTTCCTATTATGATATTATTGTTAGATAAATAGACTACTATTTCTATAAAATTTTCTATTTCTTTCCATTTCAATTGATATCCTTTGATATTTTGAATGATCCCAATCCATCTTAAGTTACCAAAATATTTGCCTACTAATTTCTGAACTATTTGTTCATTAGAGATTTGAAAAGGAACAGTTACGTGAATGATTTGTGTATATTTTGTTTGATTATTTCTTTCTCCATTTGATATACTCTTTAACTTTGAAAAAATAAATTTCTCTTTTTTATTGAAATCATATCCCAATTTGGTTTTATTAATTAATCCCAATTCTTTTAATCGTTTCAAAGATCTTGATAAAATTTCTTGATGTAAATTAGATCGAATCTTTAATCCATTAAATGTAAATGTAGCTATTGTGTTTTCATCTCCATTATCAAATAAAATTTCTAGAATATCTATGTCAGTCTGTCGAAGATCATTAATAGATATAAAATCGTCTTCATAAAATTTCTGATTGTTTAATGGTTCTAGTAAAATAGAATTATTGTTATTATGTATATTATTTAGATTTTTACCTTTTTTATTACTTTGTTTGTTTAAATCACATATCACATTAACTATATTAATGTAAGTATATATATATTGGTAAGTGACATATAGTATAGTAACTTACTATTTATTAAGTAAAAGATAACTAATAAATTATTTACTATATTGAAATAAAAAGATTATGGTTGATTCTCTAATGTCACTGAAATAGTAAATCGTCTACCATATCTATTTACAGATAATAAATTTTGCTCATTTACATTCTTATTTTTGATTAGAGGTGGAAGCTCATTTCTTTTATCCTCATTTTCTCAATTTCTTCGGTAATATCTACAGGTTTCCTTCCTGAACCAGATGTAGAGATTGGATTGAAATCTAATGATATTGCCATACATATCTTTGATGATAATTTGAAGGAAAAAATAATTATAAACAAAGCTATTCTTGAGCAAATATCGATACAACTAACCAAATATCAATAGGAAATCATTAACACAATTCAATTCAATCCTCAAACAACTCTAAAATTGCAAAAAATATTGTTAATCATTAGATTTTTTGTAAACTAAATTAAGAGATGATGTATTCTAAAAAGAATATGTAAAAGAATATTCAAAATTTATAATACTTCGGATATTCAATGAAAGATTAAATTTATTCAATTTGCTGGAGCATTTTGAGTTCCTATATCCGTATCCTTCCTGATTTCTTTTTTTATTCTGTCTGAAACTTCCTCCTCACCTTCTTCGCCAGATTTTCCAACAATATTTGATTCATCATCACTATATTCATTTTCTCCTTTACTATCAATTGATGACATTTCTATATTATTATAGAAAATCTATTTTTAACTTTTTAATTACTTCTTCTATAACTATTATAAGGAAATATTGAGAATATTCATTGTAATGTAGTTTTAAATGGAAATTTTATATAATTATAAGATGACAATGTCTACTATGGAATATTCTATAGTATAATGGGATATTTATATCTCCTAGAAGAATTATACAAAAAACCACATCTTAAAATGAATTTATTGTCAAATATTATAGTCATACAATTTTGCTTTATTTCCTATATGTCTTCTTGAATAGTAAATCAAATATCGTAGCCTTTAGTTATTACAGACATAAAGTCCTAATTTTTCATTCAATAGAATATGAGTAAATTCCTAATATCTTCTAAAAACCTTGGCAAAACACTGGTCTTTTATCTCAATAAATATTATCTTCATTTTTCGAATCACTAGACCTGAAACCACCTATCTAACTTAATATATTTGAGAATTCTGATTCTACTTGATTAACATTTTATTTACTGTTCATCTCATATTAGTTTCTTAAATATTTAAGTTATTTATAATGAATTAGTTATTATTAGAAAGATGGATACTTTTGATTGTATAGCAACTAAGCTTGACATAAGAGAATATAGTAAACAAAAAGTACCTATAGAAATAAGAGAAAAGATCCTTGAAGCAGCTAGACTAACAGGGACAGGTCTTAACACTCAGCACTGGCGCTTTATAGTTGTAGAAGATAAAGATAATCTCAGTAAACTGGCAGAAGACAGTACAAGCGGAAAATGGGTGGCAACTGCAAATTTTGCAATAATAATTCTTACTAACCCAAAGGATAATTATCATATGATTGATGCAGGACGAGCACTGCAAAGTATGCAATTGGCAGCATGGAATTTTGGAGTAGGTTCAGGATTATTTACAGGTATACGAGAACAAAATTTTAGAAAAGACTTCAACATTCCCGAGCAGATGAATATTACCTTAGTAGTAGGTTTTGGATATCCAGCAAAAAATAATCTGACGGGCAAAAGAAAGAATCGCATACCTATTACTGAATTAGTTCATTATGAAATATATAGATAATCAAGAGATATGAAAAGAAGAGTAATAATTACTGATATTATCCTCAATATCATTCATAAAAACACCAAAAAGTTTTTCAAAATATTAGCCAATTACATGAATCAATTTTATAGATATCAAATAAAAACTTAAAATTGTTTGAATTGCTAGCACGTATTCAGCTATTAACTTTTACTTATAATTTGCTTTATTGTACTTTATCTACATTCCACAATATTTAGTTGGAGTATTTTTATAGAAATTTTTATATGTATCTTCTTCTATAGAGTCAAGAGAGTCGAAAAAATCAAATTGTCTAACTCAGTCGAAAACGAAGAAAGTCTACATTTATCGGTCAAAGAAGCATTTAATCGTGGTGTAGTAAGAGGGCAATCACAGTCAAATTATTTCGAATTTTTTGACTTTATTGGTAATCCCTTTGATTCAAGTTTTTTAATAACAAATCAAAGACAGATAGTTAAAAGTACTAGAGTAATCATAAATAAATTAGCTGAAAGGATAGGCGCTTGCCATAAAAATGAGAGACATCTTATTTTAGTAGGTCCGGAATGCTCAGGTAGATCTACTATCCTAAAAATAATCGAAAATTTTCTAAATAAAGGCTTTAATGACAATTTTTCTCTATATGTTAATGCACAAGATAGATGGTCTGGATTTACAACAGAGGAAGATGGAAATGACGATCACTTTGATAGAATTGATAATTTTCAACAATGGGTAAAAGAAGTTGATTTTCAAAAGAGTAGAATAATTCTTGTTGATGATGCTGATCCCTTCATTTCACATGCAGTACAGTATTGTAATGCAATAAAATTAGATGGATTTAAAGTTCCTACTTTTATATATTGTATTACGAATGTAACATATTCTTATGTAATAAACAATGAAAGACTAGGCAAAATATTTGGAGATGTTTTCTGGCTTGGTATAAGGGAAGAAGATGATATAAAAAACATTATTTTAGAATCTACAAAAAATACATTAAAATCAAATACTAAACAATTAACGTTCTTTGATGATTATTCCTTGAACCAAATAGTTAATTATTCATTTGGATTACCAGGATTAGCAAGTTTCTTTATTCTATCATGCTTAAAGACTGCCTATCAGGCCAGTATTAACAAAATAGAAAGAAGATTAGTTAAAAGGGTAGCAGATATTGAAGGATTCACTTTAGCCAAAAAAATAATAGATCGAAACTTAAATTTAGATGGAACTAAATACAAGATTCTAGTTGAAATTCTAAGACAGTATTATATTGATGGAGAAAGAGCTGAGAGAAAAAAAATCATATCTCAATTCTCAAATATGGCAAGATCTACTCTTGCTTATCATTTTAAAGATTTGATAAATGAAAATGTAATACAGCAAGATCGCATCGGGCTTAGGGTCTATTACACTATACAAAAACCCATTAGATGTGCTTTAGAACTAATAGATTTAGGTATAGCAGAAATAGAAACAAGAAAGGAATCTGATATCAATGAAATTGTAAATATTGATCAAAGCATTGGAGACGGATAAGAATTGCAGAGGTTTAATAATCAAGGAGATGAAATAGAATTTTCATCTATTTTTCCATTTAGAATTAGCCATATCTCATCTTTTGGTGCTAGTTATATTAAACATCTAAATAAAGAGAACATTTATAATTACGATAGTTCTAGCTTTGAGTCTTCATTTAAAATCTTAACTGAACGTCTTTTAAAAGAACCATTTCACTTTGAACCTAATAACTATCAGTCAGGTTATGCTATCCCTTCTATTTTAAATTTCAAAGTTGTTGTAGTTCCTTATTATGAAATTATTGATGGAAACATAATTCAGAATGTTACTGGTAAAGAAAAATTAGGAGCAGTAACTAAACAGACTACAACAATTAAATCTCAAAAGTTAAAATATATTATTGATGCAAGTACATTTGCAAATAGTAAAATAATTTTAGTTTGTAAAGTTAAAACCATAGACCAAGCTCGTGACTTTCTTGCAGACTATTTAAAAGCAATAGAATTTGAGAAAAATAATCAGACTTGGGATTTTATTTATAATGAGTCAGATTCTATTATGCAGCAATTACTTCTCTCACTTTACGATTATTGGCCTACAAATGAAAGTCAGACGACGTCTATAAAAATAGGGGGTAAAACAATCTCAGCTAATTATTCAGGAAGAGGAAAATATGATTTAAGATTAGAAGAGGTTAATGATGAAATAAAAAATCGTATTATTAATGGTGATCACATTGAAAATATTACACTAAAACCACCAATAGGTATCACAGGAATTAAATTAAGAAAATCTGTACCAAAGATTACCATAAATGATCAAGGAGTTATTAGTTGCAGAGCAAATATTAACTATGAAAATTTTGTGATAATAAAGTGGTTTATTGAAGAAACTATCAATATAATAAAACAACTAAATAAAGTCAAACAACCAAAAGCATCCTATATCAAACTTGAAGACTTTATCACCCAAGAAATAGCTCATGTCACAGATTCAAAACTACCAATTTATGATAATTCATTAAAAATTAACAATAATGAAAAGATTCTGAGGAGCAGGAACGATTGATCAATAATCATTCAAATTGGCATCTTAATCATACTGGTGTACTTAACACTAATAATATTAAGAATGTTGATTCTGGTTTTCAGATTCTTGATTTTAATTCTTCAAATAAAAATCTTCCCAAGGTAGATAGCTTTCAGAAAAATATTGACAATGATTATACCTTAACTTCCAAAGATGTTATAAGAAAAATAAATCCAATAGTACTTCCTAGGATAAGTGCTATAGCTAATATCGGACTCTGTGAACGTGCTGCTTATAATATTTCTTTCTTTGGCATGGAATCAGATAATAATTTCACTGCTGAAGGAGTAATCGGTAATGCAATTCACAGAATCACTTTAAGATCTATAATGGAGATTACACAATCACTAAAAAATGGTAGTAGTAGTAGTAGTAGTAGTAATGCCATCAATTCTTCTACAAATATTACCACACAAAAATCGAATGCTAAAGAAATTTTTATTAGAAATGCTGAAAGAGATATCAAAATCAATTGGAAACGTTTTATGCTTTCAAATATAGAAAATCCTTTGCCTTCTATCCTAGAAGATTTAGAAATTAGATCGGATAGATTAATTCATCAGTTATTTGCAAAAGAAGAAGAGGCAGATAATAAGCAAATCATTTTTAGACCCGAATTTACAATTCGTAATATCAAAATTCCACTCGAAGGAAGACTTGATTTAATTAAAATTAAACTTTCAAATAAACAAAGAGAAAAAGGAAATAACAACTATAATGGAAATAAATTTTTAAATCCATATGTGACTGCAGAAGATTTAGTTAATTTAGAAAAAGAATCAGTAGAAATAGTACAAATAAAAACAGGTAATTATCGACCAAGAACTGCTGTTTGGAATCTTCAAGCAGATGCCGAGGCACTTTTACTCATGCAAACATTAAATCTAAAAGAACCTCCTAAATATACATGGCAATTTGCTGATAAAGATGGTAATAGAAAAAAGTTTGATTTTGCAAAGGTATCCAAAGTAATAGACAAATATATACAAATTTGGAAATCTGAAATCTCTCCACAAATCACTGGTTTTTGTCCGAAATGTCCATTGCGAGAAGGCTGCTTAAATTGGGCATTTGTTAGTAATAATGCATTAACAGAAGATGAAAGAATAAAAAGAAACATAGAATTTCGTCTTTCAAAAAGAATAAGAGAAGAGGTCTCACTTGATGATCGATGGAAAGCATATGTAGTTTTACAGTCGGCAGAGAAAAGACAAAAAGAAGGATCTGCCATTACAAATTTGTATATTGATACTTCTTCAATTGATACCGAGAAACAAAAAATTACTTTACTAGGTGATGAATATTTTGGTCAATTCTTAGATTTTAGTGTAGGTGAACATGTAACTATTTCTGATGGTACTCCAAATTTAGGAAGTAATCCTAATGCAGTTATAAGAGCAATTGATATCGATAGAAAATCAATTATACTTGAATTTTACAGAGATGATTTATATTATCTTTTGTACGATAATAGAGATAAATCACCTCTTACTATTGACAGATTTAATTTTAGTAGTGGATTAATATCGATGAAATTTCTTGATAGTTTCTTTAGACTATCTTCCTATGCTAATGATATAGTATTAAAGAAAAGAAGTGTTAAGCTAGATGAGCAGAATATTATAGGAATGAAAAGAAGGTAATTAATTGATATGAATGGACTGGTATAAAAAATGAATACTAGTCGAAAGTTTCCATCATTTGATGAAATTGAAAATTTTGAACAAAAAACAGCAAGATATAGAATAAATTCAGAAAAAACAGTTCCTGTCACTGGCCCTCCTGGTACTGGAAAATCCACTGTTATCTCGCATTGTTGTTTTGATCTTTTAAATGATGATTATTTTCCAATTTTAGTTACTGCTCCAACCAATGTGATGATTGATAGCATTTTATCAAAAATAGATTCTCTTCTACAACGGGAAAAAATTCAATTACCTCGTGGATTTGTTATTAGATATGGTAACATTGTTAATCTAAATAGAACATATAATCATCTTATGAAATATGCATTTGACAATATTGTGGAGGATTATTATAGTTCAGAATATTCTAACTGTACTGATAATAATAATAATAATAATTTCTATAATAAGATCACCATAGCTAAAGATTTTTTTCAAAATGCCAGAATAATATTAAGTACAGATTATAGTGCTAAAGATCTTGGCAATATAATTAAAGTTGGGGCAGTTATAGTAGATGAGGCAGGATTAGTTGGTCTTGACAGAATGGGAATGTTATTTTCCTCACTAAGAGATAATAATGGTAAAATTATTGTCATTGGAGATGATAAACAACTGCCACCAGTATCCCATGATTATGTAACGGAAAGCCTATTTGGCTCTGTCTTGGAACATTTTCATACTACGTTACTTAAAAAAGAATATAGGTTTAACAAAGATATTTTAGATTTGATTAATCCTTATTATGAGTACAAACTTGAAGCCGATTCTTCCGTTATGAATATATCTACCGCGGATATTGCTCATAAAGATTATAATGGAATAAATGATAACCTATACCGAGTTCTTAAACATGATAAAAATGTTGTATTTGTTGATACTGATGGACAGTATAAAGAAGAAAAGCATTTTACAAATAAAGGAGAAGTTGAAATTATCAAAGAGATTGTTGAGGGATGTATCAGTATGGGGATCAAGGATATTATTGTTACTACCCCATATAAACAACAAGAAAGACTATGTAATTTTTATCTACAAAAGGGAATAAGAATTGGAACAATTGATGAATTTCAAGGTCAAGAAGCAGAAGTTACAATAATATCCATGGTTCGATCTAACAATAAAATGAATTATCAAGAATCGATAGGATTTGTTAATATTCCAAGATCATGTGTTGCATTCTCAAGAAGTAAGAGAAAAACAATAGTAGTAGGAGATAGAAATACTCTTATAAAAAATAACTTTTTGTCTCATTCTATAGATACAATAACTCAAAAAGATGGGTTTCTTTTATGGAGTAAATATTAATTATAATGAGTTACTATTGAATTATCAGAATTCTTAGTGATTGGAATGGAATATTTATAAAATAAGCAAAAAATGTATTAAAATAAGAGGTATTATTTTTCTTGAAAATTAATTTGTTAGAAATTATTCTTTTTTGTATTGTTTTGCTTCTTCTTCTGTTACTCTTAAATAGACCGTATTGCCATCAAAACGCTCTAGCAAATTTTTAGGGATATAGAATTTCTCTTTGTCTACATTACCTTTTTGAGTTATTATGTATTCTCCTGAAATTTGTTGAACTTCACCAAGGTCTGCTTCAGCTAAACCTCTTGCTTCTTTTTTAATAATGTCTCCTGGATTATAATCTATAGAATCACTAGACATGTTAACATTGTTTAATGTTGCATTTATATAAGTTCTTTTTAAATTAATAAAAATTAGGGTTTGATAATATGGAAATAATTACATTATTCATTATCTTCTGAAATTAAAGTTGTTTTATCCTTAGAATATAAATATTAATAATATATAAATCATAAATCATCTATTTGTAAATCTATGTCAAGGTTTTAATCAACAATATATTTTCTTTTCCTTAAATAATAGAATAATTTTCTCTTATTAGAATAAAAAAATTAAAGAGTACAATGGTGATTGTCAAAGCATACTACCATTACTTTATCCTCAATAGAATCAAGTTCTGTAACAAACTTTTTGTTATTCTTGTTCTAGATATATATATATATATATATCTAGTATTTATATTACCATTAAAAGGTACAAAGAAATCTTCATTACATTTATTTTAAATTATATCGATAATATCGCTAATATTTTATAGTGTTTAATGCAATTTAAATACTTAAAGTAAATTAATTATTATCTCCAGTGTCTATTTACTCTAGTCTATTTATAATCTAATTTTTTAATTTTATCAACTAAGCTGAGAGCATCACATACAGCCTCTGTAGTTATATAAAGCAAATGATTCTTATCTAAAGGCATAGTAATACGTTTTATTTTTTCATATTCAGCAAGTACAAACTTCCCTTTTCCGATCTTTTTTTCGAGTGTGCGGCGCATTTTCCATGCACCGAGTGCAATTTGAAGAGAATGTTTGCTTTCTTCTTTTGTTAGGAGATTTGTCACTCCAGTTCTATGTTCAGAAAAAAGAAATATGTTATCATTAATGTCAAATATTGTTACAAAACGGATATTCGGATCGAGACTCATGATTTGCTTTCCAATATTTTTATAATCCATTACTAAATAGTTAGTTATATTAGTTTATATAAAAAGTTTGTAGCACAAAGTTTTCTTTTATATGTTAGAAATTATTCTAACTTTCTCTATGACTAAAACGGATTATATCTTTGTGCAAAAAGCTAGTAAATATGAATTGGTAGAACTCGAAAACTAATTGAAAATTAGTATACGTTAAGGAATTAATACTTTTTTACTTCAATTATATAAATAAAATAACCTCTATATTGCCCCTAAACGGGGCTTAATCATAGATTAATTTCTTTTTATTGAAAGTAATACATTCTCATTCATATATATCATAGTAATTCAATAGATCATTATGATCATATTGGAAAATTAACGAAATAATAAGTAAATATCTTTGATTAGTATTGAATCGATTTGATATAACTACTAGTTTTATAATAATGAGGACTAAAATATAAACAAAAAAGGATAATTTTAATATACTCGAATAATCTATAGTATCTACATCAATATAGATACAGTAATAATGACACAACGAAATCTATGATGAGTAAACTGAATCTAATTACAAGTAACCATAAATCAACGTCTATAGTGAGAGGCAAATGTATTTATTTCGTGGGAACTTAAATCATTAAGGAATTGATTTCGATGTAGTTTTCCGTATATTACGATATCTCGAGCTAACATTTGTATTCTTTGTGATAATGCTTCGTTGCTAATATTGCCATTTGTTCTAAAGTCTTTTTCTCCATTTATAGAAATGCCATAAGGCATACTCCAGCCATAACATTGTCTTACTGCTGTGCGCATCTGATCCATTACTGTCAATCCTTTTTCATGAGAAGAACATATATACCCAAAAAGTTTTCCTGCGAAGTCAGACCAAAAGTAATCTAAAAAATTTTTCATAGAACCAGCCATAGAACCATGATAATCAGGCGTGGAAAGAATAAAAGCATCAGCCCATTTGACCATTTTTTCAGCTATTGAGATTTCGGTTTTTTTATCATGTTCTTGATAATACAAAAATGGTAGTATCGTTTGTCTTAAATCTAAAATTTGGATTTCTGCATCATAATTTGTCTTTATAATATCCAATGTTAATTTCAAGGCTCTAGTGCTGGTGGATTCTTTTCGCATACTAGAAGCAACTCCTAAAACATTAATTTTTTTATTTATTATCACATTAAGTTATTAACTTCTACTTTTTATAAGTCTAAAGGTCTACAAATTATTAAATCTAATATATAAAGGAGAAAAATATTTTACTATAGTGATTACTATATTTGCATTTATATGTTTATACTATTACGTTTTAATATTTATTACTATAATATTATTTAATTAAATATATTGGTGAGTATCTATTGAAAAATATTAATTCTAGATCGGAGACTAAAACTTTGGAAGAAAAATGTGAAATATTAGATATCTGGGATGTTCTAAGTAGAAGATGGTCATTACTAATATTAAAAAATTTAAGTATTAAAAAGGTAGTTCGATTTAATGAATTAAAAAGAAGTCTAAAAGGAATTAGCAGTACCGTTTTATCTGATAGATTATCAGAACTTGAACAAGAAGGTTTAATTACAAAAAAAATATATCCAGAAATTCCACTAAAAGTTGAATACGCATTAACAATCAAAACAAAAGATCTAGAGCTGATTTTACAGAGTCTTAATAAATGGTGTGAAAAATGGGAAACTAAAAATTAGATTTATAATTAATATCGTCCTTTATACATTATAATCAATTATGGCAGAATACAATTTAGACTGTAAAATTAAAATGGATGAGAAGTGATTTGAATCTTGTTTGTATGTAGCTATAATATAGTCTAAATTCTATAAGCATTTAACCAATATTACCATTTTGTAAAAAATAAAATATTGCGATAAAAACTAGATAAGAATTATGTTATAGATGAACTAAAGCATCAACTGATTGAATGGAGATTACACCAATCTTTTTTTCACTCTTGTCATTTATATGCTTGAGCTTTTTAATTAAATCTTCTAAAACATCTGACTCTGCTATTGTAACTATAGTTTTACGATTTGAGGAGACTATTGCAGTTTGTCCCCCTGCTTTCCCAGATCTTATTTTTTGTTTGGACTGTCCATAACCATGAGAGTCATACAATGTTGCCTCCAATTTTAAATCCTCTATTTCTGATATTACTTCCTCAACTTGCTCTGGACTAACAAAAACTTCTATTTTTTTTAAACCTGCAGAAATTTTATTTTTATCAGTCTTTTTAGATTCTACTATCTCAAATGGTAAACCAAATTTTTCTGTCAATATAAAATACAGCCAATCGAAAGATATAAAGTATTTGTTAATAGAATTAATAACTGAAAATTCATAAACTTTGACGTCTTTAATCTAAAATTAGAAGTTAATTTGTAAATACAAAAAGACAAAATTAAAATCAATAGAACAATTTTTAAGCATAGTATATATTACGAAATAATTAATGGACAATTATTATAAGTCCCCAAAGGCAACAACCTCTGAATGGAACTTAAATATATTGCAATCTAAAAAAATTCCATTTATTACAATAAAGTTATTTGATATACAAGTTGCGACTATTTTATACTGGATTTGATAATTGGAAAAAACCTTATTATCGAAGTAGACGGCAAGGTCCATGATAAAGAACATAAAAAAACATTAGATAGGATACGTCAGAGAGCATTAGAAAATATGGGTTATACTGTACAGAGAGTAAAAAAATGAAGAAATTCGTGATAAATCAAATGATTGATGTAGCAAATGAAATTAACGAAATTTACACTATATTATCTGATACTAAAGATAAAAAGAGAGTTATTATAACAGAATTAAAAAAACCCATTTATATTGAACCTATTCCAAAAGTTATACAATTCAATTTAGACTCATGAGTAGGTCATTAAATGAAGAAGTAACCAACGAAATCTGGTCAGTTGTTTTTTTAGAAAATCATTATCAAGATTTCATTCTGGATTAGTTAAAAATCACTGTGCAATTGAAAGATTAATTTTATTGTTACATGAGCTTAGTCTATGAAAAAAACCAGATGGTAATAAATTGGATTTTGAATATTCATTAACTTTCTTTAAAAAGCGTATAAATTTATTGGAAGAAATATTTCCTGAAAATGGTAATATGGCTGCTATACATCTAAAAAATATGTTCAATGAAACTTCTCCAAGTTTTTTTCAAAAATTTAATCTTTATAGGTGGACCAAACATTACCCAGAATAATTTCGATCAAAAATAAAGATTCTTTGAATTATCATATAGATAGTTTCAACAAAAATTTGCACAATTAGAATAACTGTGAAATATTCAGACATTATACAAGAATGTAAAGCAACATTGCAAAAGTTTAATGAGAAAGAAAAAATAGATTTTACTTGGATTATAGAATTGATGGATAATACTTAAATTTATTATTTATTTAATAGTAGATAACTTTATTGCGTTACTACCATTTCCCAACCTCTGCTCTGATATATTACAAAATATTACAAGAAATCAGAAGATTCAAAAATCTGTTAAGGCGTGTTAATAGTATGAATTACAATAAACTAAACCCTGAGGAAGAACGAGTCATTATAGGTAAAGCAACTGAACCTCCTTTTACTGGTGAGTATGACAATTTTTACGGAGATGGAACATTTATCTGCCGTAGGTGTAACATGCCTCTCTTTTCATCAAAAAGCAAATTTGATTCTGGATGTGGATGGCCCAGCTTTGATGAATATTTCCCCAATGCAATAAAGCATGTTCCTGACCCTGATGGAATAAGGACAGAAATTGAATGTGCAAATTGCAATGCGCATTTAGGACATGAATTTCTTGGAGAGCAGTTGACAGACAAGAATACACGCGAATGTGTCAATTCATTATCTATTCGTTTTATCCCAAAGGACAAGGAGTTACCAAAATAAATGAATAATAATAATGATAATAAAACTGAAATAGCAACCCTTGCTAATGGCTGTTTCTGGTGTACAGAAGCAATCTTCAAAAAAATTAAAGGTGTTAAATATATTCTCCCTGGATACACGGGAGGAACATTAATAAATCCTTCATATGAGCAAGTATGTACTGGTAAATCTGGTCATGCAGAATCAATTCAAATAGAATTTGACCCCAAAGTTATACCTTTTAAAAAAATCCTTGATATTTTCTGGCATACTCACGATCCGACAACGCTCAATAGACAAGGTAATGATATTGGCACTCAATACCGATCTGCAATCTTTTATCATGATGAAAAACAAAAGGAGATTGCAGAGAAATCAAAAAGAGATCTAGAAAAAGAATATGTTTACAAAGATCCAATTGTGACAGAAATTACTCCTTTTAAGAATTTTTATACTGCAGAGAATTATCATAAGGATTATTATGAAAAACATAAAGATGATCCATATTGCAATTTTGTTATTGATCCCAAACTACATAAACTGCTTCAGAAATATAGAAATGAAGTAAAAGAAGAATACAGGTAGTTTTTTTATTAACGACTAGGATATTATTGTATAAATGCTTATAAAATAATGTTATGGATTAACTTCAATTAAATTTTATTCAATAATATGGTTATTTCGATTTAGGGCCACACTTAATTGCCTTTTAATTATCATTATTATACATAGTCTAAAACACATTATCGATAATATATGTAAGTTAAAGAAGAACCTCGATTGATGCTATGAGTTAGATGTTGAGGAACATGAAATGTAATTTAGATCTGATTGCTGAATTTAATAATTAACTTTTAGTATATGTGTGCGTATTGTAACCTAAATTCTTGAGATCATTAAGGAAATTCCATTCTTTTCTTATGTCAGGACCATTTTTTGCAATACGGTATAGCGCTCTCGTAATCTTATTTTTATCTTTTACAAATGAAGTAGGAACATGCATTGCTATTAAGAATCCTTTGGTTGCAAACATCTTTTTCCAATCATCAGGATATGGTAAATGTACAGGAATAAAATCTAGTGGAATTAATTCATGAGGTGATTTGTTTTCAGGGTTCTTATCCTTCCAAAGATATCCTATATATCCAGGACTTGATTCTAAAGGATCTTTACTTTTTGGTCTAATTACATTTTGTATAATTACAGGATCATATGTTCTTCCAACTACTATAAAGGAAGTTCCCCCGTATCTCTTAACTGATTTTGATTTTTGTTCAATTTCTCTTTGATTTAAATTTTTTTTTCTAAAAAAACCAATCAAATGTACTTGTAGTATAGTTTTTTCAGAATTATATCCAAATAATTTTAAAAATTGTTCAATCTCGTTTCTTCTATTAGATGGAACCTGAATAGATACAATTTGTTGTTTTGATATATCTGATATGGATGATTGTAATGCTCTTTGTTGCATATTCCTTTTTCGATGTCTCATTGGATTATTATTATTATTATGCTGATGATCAACCATACTATTACTTTGTTTTCTTTATTAATAACGGATATACAAATTAAAAATAATACCTTCTTTTTAAATGAATTCCAATGATATTTGTACTCTAATGCTTATAGATTGCAGGGATTTTAAAAATAATATTGGAAATATAAAGGACCTAAATTATTGTATTACTATAAATCTGTTAAATTCTCTCAAGGAGGAATAATTTCCCTTATTTCTAAATCATATATATCAAAATTAAGGTTATTGGTTTTTAAAATAATCATTGGAGATCCCCATGAAATAGTTGATGCTTTGTTTATTGCTCCACAATCGTTCATTTTTGCTTTTCCATTATTAATTCCCCATTTCCCATCATCAATTTTTTCATGTAATTTTACATAAGGTCCTTTTCCTTCATTTTTTACATCAACAAAGCTTTCTAGTTTTACTTTGGTATTATTATCAAAATTATAAACTATTGCTTTAAACCCAATTTTTTTATTATAAAGACTTCCTAGATTTATTTTTTCATCGGGTTTATCTATTATATACTCTGCATGGTATTGTTCTTTTTCATTTGTAACTTTCCATCTTCTAAAATATTATTGTGATAGCTTGAACCTCCGCAATAAGCATTAGGATATTCCTTAATTTCTTCTTCTCCTTTATTGTCATGTAGAATAGAACGAGTTACAACAGAAATAGCTTGATCTTTATATTCTGCTTCCAACATTTTAAATATTAAAGTGATTTCAATATTTTTGAAATCATTTGGATACAACCAATAACCTTGTTTATTTAATATATCAAAATTCCATGATTTAATTTGTTCCATCATTTCCTTTTGAGTGAGCACACCTGCTTGTTTTGTAAAAATATCAATTCTTGTTGTTCCCTTATCTACTTTCTAACTTCCATCTATATTTCTCTTAGAAAATATTTCCTTATTTTTTGTTTCGTCAACTTGTTTTAAATCGTTAGGATTTTCAATATTAAATCTGTAATATTCTCCTTTTGGATTATCCTGATAAATTGGATCAATTTCTTTTTTTTCTAAGGGGGGAAAATGTAGGAGTTGTATTTTTGTAAATTCTGAAACTAATGTACTTATAACTATGGAAGATCCAAAAATTAGAATTAATGTTAATGTATGTTTGCCTTTTTTTAGGCTTAAAAATAATGTAACAGTAATTATAGAGCCGATAATGACGTAATAATTTTTAAATAGTCCAATGATTATAGCTAAAGCTATCAAAATAACTATTTTTAACATAAACCATATCAATTATAGAATTCACGTTTCTTTAATCATTATCAATTTATATATTATAACGTGAGTAAAAATTTATTTAGATTAATTAAATACATGATTTTTGTTTCAAAATCTCTTGATATAAACTAATGATTTCGAAGATAGAATATCAGTAACAGCTTATAATCATGCTTTAACAATTCAAGAGGTCCTTCAAATCTCTTTTTTTATTCTTTATCCTAATAGTAGAAAATAATTTTTAATATAAATTATTTTATTTTTAATTAAAGTTGCAAATTAGATTTACAAACTGATTAATATATAATTTCGCTATAGTAATAGTTATCGAGTCAGTTACCCTTGGACTACCAATAGTCCAATCCTAGTGTTTTCATAATATAAATATACTTCTGAGCTTTAATCTTAAATCTACAATCTATTTATCCCAAGGTATGACCACTTTAAACTACTATAATTATTATATACTATTTCCAAAGAGAATTTTTAGTAAAATTGGGTTCCTTTGACCAATACATGATTAGGAATAATATTCTTATTGGTGCAATGTTATATCTTTATTTAAATTGTTATATTGTATGATTACTAATATTATGTACAATAGGCTTAATGTAAAGCCGTTGTACTCTAGTCATAGCCCTACGTAATTGTAGTATTGGACTTCAGATCTTCTACTGCAATTGTAAGGTTATGGCTATTAATGAAATACCTTAAATTATTATGTGTTATATGGTAAATTTGAAGACATTACGAAAGCAAGAAGTAAGGATTTTCACCATAATCCTTCTCTTATGATTAGCTGTCATTTATAGATGGCTATAATTTTAATTATATTTTTATGAATATTTTTTTATTGAATATATATAAAAAAGTACAATAATCATAAGTAATTGATAATAGTTGATCTTATCATAGCTAAGATATTCAAATGTTTAAGCTATTAAATCACATATCATAATTCAAGACGGGTTCACGATTTTTATTGATTAGAATTCTTTTTGTTCTTCTACATGTATTTGCTCAAACAAATGGTGTCTAGATGAAAATGATGAACCATATGAGATTCATCCATTTCTATTCTTTCACTAAGAAATTATTTAAATATAACTTATAGAATGAAGAATAGCATATAATACTAAAAATTATTACTAGCTTAACTATCACAATAATAAGTTAAAGTTCTCTATCATTGGTAAATTTATAATATTTTTAATATTGTGATAATGCGGGGGAGAATTGACAAATGTCAATAATAATGCAAGTATTCCAATTATAATTAAGAATATAGCTATATAAAAAATAAAGTTATCATAGTGATGAATTAAGATCATAATAATATCTACGTTAAACAAAGATTTCAAATTTGCTATATAAAAAATAGTGAGAATGTATATTATCAATCGAATAATTCAAATGAAAAATTATTAAATTTACTTAGTTTTTTATTTTTTAACGTGGTTATATTTAAAATATTATCTATTTATGGTTGAAGTAAATGGCATAAAGACATTAGATTAAAGAGAGGTTAAGATCTCTACAATTTGATAGCAACGGTGAGAAAAAATATAAGATAAAAGAAAAAATAGAAATTCCAAGTATGTATATTGATTTGTATAATAGGAGTAATTTTTT
>Ga0126310_10000123_pt1 | contig 22338 bp, 19 predicted proteins | sample Plot60_FD_92540 | JGI IMG/M metagenome (GOLD analysis project Ga0126310, IMG submission 92540) | Serpentine soil microbial communities from UC McLaughlin Reserve, CA, USA - Plot60 | ecosystem: Environmental > Terrestrial > Soil > Grasslands | place: USA: UC McLaughlin Reserve, Lake County... | reverse complement strand
TATCGTTCATCAATAGGAGGTATTGCCTCCAAAGGAGCAACTATAACTTTCTCAGCTGGAACCGCTTTGATTTTTCTTACAACTACAGTATCGCCTATAGCTACCCCTGCATTATTCCTTACAAGGCCATCTACTCTGATTATTCCCTTGCCTTCGTCCGAAGGATAAAGTGGTAAACACTTCGCAACTGTTCTGCGTTTGCCCCTAATCTCAATAACATCGCCTGTGGAAGCACTTAAAGAATCCATGGAATCATAATCAATTCGAGCAACTCCACGGCCCACATCCCTAGTGTAAGCTTCAAGTACCTTTAAAGACAGAGTATTCTGGCTCACAATGACACCTATGACTTACTTATCTTTATACCTTTATTACCTTTCGCCCATACCATTGCTTACGTCTTATCATTAATGATTAAGTCAACCTATAAACACGGGATTGTAAAACTTTTTATCGTACTGCCGCATGCCATATTTATTATATTGTATAATTTTTCGACAAATGCATGATCAATAGATTTATTACATCAGTAGAGAAACAAATGGTAATTCATCATAAATTTGATCGTAGCAATCATGTAACTGACGGTTGTGTATAGTTATTGCGACAAATTTATTTGCCCAATCTGTAGAAAGCTTTATGCAGTATTTATGCTGCATAATTTGCTGCCGTCGTTATACGATAATCAAGATGTCACAAAACATGATAGAGCCGCAAGCTAGAGTATTATAGCGCCTCTTTAACGGCAAGTTGTGTAATAGATATCAGGCTACAATACATTTTGAATTGCCAAGCATAATAGAATGCACTGTCGAGTTTTCACGCTTTTTACAGTTTATGCAAACATATAAATAAAAAATTTTCGGAGGTGAAATTAAAAAATACATCATTCTTTTTCTATCGAATGTGGTTATCTCTTCGCTTGTTCTAACACGTGATCACGATTTACATGGAGCTGCTCAGCCTCATATTGTTCTCCGCAATTCTTCCATAGCCTCTGCTGCTTTAGAGTATTCTTTTTTCCTTATCACCAATACTATCATCTATCATCATAGTCATGATTTTGGGTTGAAACTAAATAAATAGGCTGTTTTGATTGAATGAGGATGTAACTAGTAATCTCTTATAGAGACAATTAGCGCATACTCTGCATACGATGACTTGCGGGCTAGCAGAAACAAGTATTCTATTTTCTGCAGTCCAAGCTCTTACATGTGTTAGATATAACGGAGCTTTGGTTTTCAGCTATAGACCTCCTCAAAGTCTTATATGATATCATTATACCGATTCTCATGCTCGACCTAGATTATTGTAGTACAGATGTTATGTAGCACTGCTATCTGTTTGATTAAGATCTAAACCCTTAATATTAAAAATAGCGAACGTACAGTTACTTGAATCAAGTCTCTGAAGAAGATGGAAATAATGAGGTGATAGACGAAATAAGAGAAGACAACATAGAAGCTGCAAACAAACAGCTTAAGTTTAGAAAAAAAATAATGGTTAATGACGATACAGACTCCAAAAAATAGAACTATGGTACAGTATCACAAAATCAATGGAGAAAATCTTACATTTTTAGGAGATCAAGTGACATATTTTAAGTCAAAACGATGAGATCTGCACTACAAATGTATCGTGATTTTGTAAAGATGGGCTATTGTTTTCATATCATTCTGAATCATCAATGATTTAACGTTAACATCCGACCAATAGTATAATCCTTCAACGATCTCATAGTCGATTCTACCATAAACTTAAATCACCTATTGTTTGAGTTATTGATAGCAAAAATTGGGTAAGCGAACATTAGTACGTAGAAGAGGTAAGGGAGGTAAACAATTTAGAGCAATCACCGTTGGGAAGATTGCTCCTGCCAAGTATCCAAATTTCAAATTAGATGAACATCATTCTGGGAATGTCATCGATATCATACGTGAAAGAGGAAGAGATGCTCCATTGGCGAAGGTTCACTTCGACGATGGAACATTATCATATATTCCAGCTGTTGATGGTACCAGCGTTGGGAGTAAAGTAGAAGTGGGAGTTGGAGCTACGGCGACTGCCAGAAATATATTATCGTTGGAATCTATTCCAGATGGAACCTCAATCTGTAATATTGAGAAGAACTTTGGCGACGGCGGCAAATTAATTAAATCTGCAGGATCTTCAGCTATTATTTTTGCTCATAGCACACAAGGTGTGACAATAAAATTCCCTTCTGGCAAATTTCTTACGATCAATCCGAAATGTAGGGCCATGATCGGGATAGTTGCAGGTGGAGGTAAAAAAGAAAAACCATTTTTAAAGGCAGGCAATAAAGCAAAATATATGCAGGCACATGGAAGACTGTATCCAACAGTTAGAGGTATTGCACAGGCTGCAGTTTTTCATCCCCATGGTGGCGGAAGACATCAGCATATTGGCCGTCAATCATCAGTCGGCAGGACTACTCCACCCGGACGAAAGGTCGGAAACATCTCTCCGAGAAAAACTGGCCGTGGTCGACTCAAGGAAAGAAGATAAGGTACTGCATGTACTTCATTTTCTTATTCTGTTTGAATTAATGTAAAATGCACCTCTGTAATAGGATAATATATTCTTCTGATTCATGAATATTTCAGGAGACCCGTTGGATAAAATAATATCTTATAAATCGTTATCTATAATTAGAACCCATTTTTTCGAAAATCACACTGGATATGATAAAATTTTTATTTTGAAAATACTACAGCTACTAACTGAGAGATAATTTAGTATTTTATGTACTATTTAATATGATCAACAACATTAAACTTTAAGAATTATTGAAGCGACATCTTAGCTAAAAGAAGTATATACTTGTTTATGGTTGTACCATTTGTTGGCAACGGATAGTATAGATGTCATAATTGAAAAGATGGAACAAGTAGTTCGTCGTGAACACCAGTTGCCAAGAGTTACTGCTCTTAAGAGGTTGCAGTTAGAGGAACAAGGCAATCCATTCAAAATACTTATCGGAACTATTCTATCTGCACGTACTAGGGATGAAAGCACAACAAAAGCTGTCTCGAGCTTATTTCGGAAATACAAGGATGCTAAGGAACTAGCAGATGCAGACATAGCTGAAATTCGAGCTATAATTCGCAGCGTAGGGTTTTACAATCTAAAAGCTATGGCGATTAAAAAGGTCTCGAAGTTAATAGTTGAAAAGTTCAATGGAAATGTTCCCCATGATATAGAGCATCTTTTACAGTTACCAGGAGTTGGTAGAAAAACCGCTAATTGTGTTTTAGTATATGGCTTTAATAGAGCGGCGATCCCAGTCGATGCCCATGTTCATAGGATCTCCAATAGGCTTGGGCTTGTAGATACAAAAACTCCTGAACAGACTGAAATCGATCTTAGTTTTGTCATAGATAGAAAACACTGGCTTAAAATAAACCAGACTTTTGTTATGTACGGCCAAAATATTTGCACGCCAATAAAGCCAAAATGCAAACTATGTGATCTAAAAAATATGTGTAAATTTTATCAAAATATTATCAATATCGATTCTAAGACTTGTCTCTCTTCTTAACCACTAAAAACGCAACAACAGTTCCCCCTACTCCCAATAACATAGCAAGAGGCAGATAGTAAACTGGCGAGTTTGTAAGCTCACCGAAGGCCACATCAAATGATATGTTTCCTGCGTATGTATTAATTGGTGCTTGTGGATCATCCTTACCATAAACCGCGATTGATCCGAGGTTGAAGCCGTTAACCGATAATCTATCAACAATAATCCTTTTACCGTTAGTAATAGATAGCCCCTGATTATTTGCGTGAGCTATAATTATGGGCTGCTCCCTAGACCATCCATCAGTATTTCGCTCGTAAACTCTAATATATCCTGCATCATGTGTGTTTATGGCGGCCCAGAATTTTTTTGAGATATCACTAAACATTGCTATTTCAATGAATTTTTCACTGGGAGGAGGTTCCTTTAATAGTACAATAGCCTTTGCGTCTTGCCTAACAGCATACGACAGATTATTCTGCATTGTAAGGATCCAATTGGTGTTTTTGGGTTTATCGTAGAGATATACTACCGGACTTTTTCTATCAGTATTTGCTGCTGTAAATGGTAGAACGAATCTCTCACTATTTTTTGTCTTAATTACTTGATATTGATGTTGCAAGATATCTTGTTGCTGACCTTGAGCAAAGGATAATGTTGGAACAAATGTCACGATTACTATTATCAAAAGAAGTGGAACCTGATTCGTCATAGATGTTCATAAGCAATTAAGTAATATTAGCTATTCTAATCGGCGGAATTAACCAGGACTATTGGTCTTTTGAAAAGCATGTCAAGGTTTTACATAAGCTTTTAAAGCGGTGGTATGTTTGTACTTTACATTAAAGCTAGGAAATTTTCTAAAAGAAAAGTACGAGCCGCTAATGAAATTACGGAAGACGACTTAAACTTTTTTATGACTGGTATTAAAAGATACAATGGATATCCAAAGGTCAGAGATTTACAAAAAATACTTGGTCCAAAATTGAACCTAATTAAGATAAACGCAATACTAAGATATTTAGTAAAATCTAAAAGCTTAGAAATAGATCTCGATGGCAATATCATCTGGTTTCGTCAAGAAAAAACTGATCCTCATCTTAGCTTTATGGAAGCAGCTAATATTTCCCCAGAAGTTCTTGAACATTTTTCAACAGAAGCTAAAGATAATATGGAATCAGGATAATTTCTAGTCTCACGCCTTTTAGCAAAAACAATATAATAAATCCACTACCATTAGCAAGTATTATACATATTTTGCAATCCAGTCCAGATATCTGGAATTCATCAGTCGTGATTCTGTTTTTATAGCGCCATCAACTAGTTTTGCATTCAAATTCCAATATCTTTGCTGTCATTAGTCTGTCTTGAGAAGGGTTTTCTTATATATTAGCCCATGACATAACTATACCATTTCTTATTTTTTATACATTGTTATCTTAACTGTATTTATGTACGATTCTTTTGTAGCTCTTATTGTCAAGATGCTATTGTCATTTATTTTTATGTCTTCGGATATTTCTGCTACGCTTATTTAATTTTAATAATATTAATCCTGCAGCTCCCCAGAGAATTATTGCTGCAATATTCTGTTGTATGAACCATGCGACACCTCCCAATGTTGCAAAAATCATACCCAATACACCTATACCTTGTTTATACTTGATCAATACTATTCGTAAAGCATCTAGTTAATACCTCTATAATATCGTTGGATATTTCAAATGACGCATTAGTCTTTATTCCATAAACAAGGCGTTTATCATGACTTCGTATAAATCTTGGTCAATGTATGATGCCGCAGAGTATCAAGTTTTATTTGGTTAAGAATGTACGTAATCTTTCGTATACTTTAGCTGTCTTCTCTACAAATGGCGAATGACCTGCATCTTCTATTTTCTCAAATTTGGCCTGTTGTAACACTTGAGTAAATCTATTAGCATACTCTATTGGTATAAGATTGTTCTCTAAACCCCATATGATTAAACATGGAATAGTTTTAATTCGCATTAATCTTTCAGATTCAATCTTTGTTGTGGTGCTGTTAAAGAAAGCTGACTCGAAAGCATGTTTTGCACCAGGCTTTTCAATCACATAATTGAAGAGATCTATAACCAATGGGAGCAGCCTTGAAGGACTTGCATACATATCCTCAAAGACCCTTTTTATTTTGTCGTACCTTATAATTGGGTTTATTTCAGTCGCTGCAGCAAGATATTGTTCGAGTAGTGGGTTGGTCCGTCGAGCATGCCTGATGAGTCTATTAATACGATCTTCTCTATTAGCTCTTTATTCTCTATTGCAACTTCAGAGGCTATATACCCGCCCAAAGAGTGACCTACTATGCATATTTTCTCATCATTTCGTATCTGAATTCCTTTCCTAAGGAAATCTGTGATAAACGTACTAAATCCTTTGATTGTGTAGTCCGCTTTTTCAGGTTTGTCGCTTCCACCAAAACCTATCAAATCGACAGCTATTGTATGAAAATTTCCCGACAATGCTTCCGGAATATCTCTCCAAGCAAGAGATGATGAGCCAAGGCCATATATAAACAATAGACGTTGTTTGTGAATTCCATTTTGTTCTTTTCCATATTCATTATAAAATATATTTGCTCCATTCAGGTTTAAAGTAGGCATTTAACTAATTAATATCTCCTGCATAGTGCACAATTATCTTGGTAGATTATTATTGTTCTTGTCGTTTTTTACGAATCCAATGCGGTATGTAACTGCAAACATTCTCTGTATTTTTTTCTTACAGTTTCCAAAGCATTAATACGCTATATAGAAAACACGGATCAAGGTAACTGTATAAGTTTTCCTTTTTGGAACTTCATGCATAATACTTGATTAGCGAATTTGATCCATTGTTAAATGCATGATTATAATGTATGACTAGTCGATTGTCTAAACTAAGCTGAAATATATGTGAGATCATATCAGAGAATCGTACTTTCGATTACTTTACTATTCTTCTACCTTTTCTTTTATCATGAGTACTTGGCCTCGTCTTTATTTGATATAAGGCTGGATGACTTACTTTGCGAGTCGGTTTTGCTTGTTCGTCTAATTCAAGTTCTTTAGTTTCTTCAGTGCTCTGGCCAGGTTTCTCAATTTCTTTTTTATTATTACTCATATTCAGATTGTACTTCACTTAATATATCCTAAGAAGGTTATTTGCAAGAATAGCTCTTTAACATTTTTAATGCAGTGAATTTTTATTATAGTTTCCGCACATATTATAGTCTTTGGTAGATCGTAGTTAATTGACCAATGACGATCATAACCATCATTTCTTATCCTCTTTCTGTCCAATCTGGATAATGAGCAGACAATCTAAGCCAGAGGGTTTTCGGGCAACAACACCTGACGCCGCAATTGAAAAACAGAAGTACTGAATTGCTGGCAAGTCGAATAATAGCAAGGCACAATCACCATGGGTGTAGTTAAATAGACAGATATGGAAGTTATTTCAAATTGTAACAGCAGCTAAAAGAATATACAAGAATATTCAGAAGGTTCATTTGCCAAAGAACGCTTTGACATTTGGCCTGTACAAGTAGTATATGATTACTGCATAAATGATTATCTCAATTACTGCTCCAATTTGTCCAGCACCGATAGAAACAATTCCGGAGATAATTCCTATTCCTGATAATATCAGCGTTATAATCCAGGCCCACCCTTTGCCTTTCCACAAACCATAAGCCATCACAATACTTGCTATACCAATTACTACGAGAACAATACCAACGCCGACTATCAAAAGTGGAATACCTACCGCTATTCCGATTATACCGACAATTAGATTGAGGACCGCTATTATTGTGACGCCAAATGGCCTAGGTTTGGAAGTTTCCATCAAATGACCTTCTTTAATACAACATCGCATCTACTTGCAATATAATATGATTAGACAAATTTTTTACATAATTAATTAAATAAAGTTGACTTATTGTTAAATGGAAGTTTACGCCTACTATTTGTTTCCTTTTTTTGCTCTTTTGCTTATCAGGGCGATAAGTCTTTTGGACCCCTAAGTATATTCTCAAATATGATATCTGGATCTCAGTCGATTAATCCATACTGAGGTCATTGAAACGACTATGGGATCTATATGCTTCTCAAGTATCTAATGTACGTACTTTACGGCTTCAACGGTGTTTTATTATGGTGGATTATCAAAGGCCATCTTAGAATTTATTGAACCTCAAGATCTGGTCGGTGATATATTAATAAGACGAAACGTGAGCTATTCTAACAATTATTGAATCTGAAACAGTGGTGTGATCTAGATGAAATCCTTTATAGTTCACAGACAGATGAGGAATACAAACAATATGCAGGTTTAGATTTTAGAAAAGAAATAATAGAACAGCTTGCAGAAGCGAAAGTAATTAACTCAGGGATTTTTATCAATTTCCTTTCTCATCCCAGACCTCTTCTTCTTGGAGCAATAGAAGATATCGCATACTCTAAAACAAAGAAGCTTGAACTGGAATTGCATGACATCAGAAACGAGAATGTGACATCATCAAAACACAAGTTTGATGGTTCTCCAGTCAACTGGAGCAGTTGGCGTCAGTTCAACAGTCATGAGAAAGAATCTACAAAGCGTAAGGAGGTATTTGATGAATTCATAGCAAAAACTAAGTACATAGCGCCCATTGTAGAAGCGAGATTCTTATCAATAAAGCAAATCTACAAAGAATACGATGTCAATAAGGTTGAATTCAGGGGAACGAAAGGTACTAAATTAGATCCAGTTTCGTCTTATTTGGAACAGGAAAATATTTCATACGAAAAACTAATTGATTTTATAAAGGCCATTGGACAAAGAGCAAAGGAACCGTTTAAAGATGCGTTAAACGATATCGGCAAGTCAATTCTTGGTACAGAACCAAATTATTACGATGATTTTTATTTCTTTAGAAATAAAATATATTCTGACATAGATGACAGCTTTTCATCGATTGAACCCATTGTTGAAGTACAAAGGATACTGACTAATATGGAATTTGACTTGTCGAAGATCCATTTTGATATCGAAGATAGAAGGAACAAATATCCATCGCCCATATGCTTCTTCGTAAACGTGCCCAATGACATACGAATACTCTATAAGAAAGAGAGCCCATATTTTGATTTTCAAGCTTGTTTTCATGAAACTGGACATGCTATGCATGCTAGCTCTATAGACCCCCAAAAAGAGTATTGGAACAAATACAGGGTTCCTATGGGCGTAGCAGAGATATTTTCTATTTTTTTGGAAAGGTTGACAAAAAATCCAGATTATATAAGTCCATTAATTGATCCACTCAACAATAATAACGACAACAATACGATTACCAAACTAACATCAAAGAATCAATTTATGGAATTGTTTTTTGTCACGTTTTATGCAGCAAATTCATTAATGAAGCTAGAATACTGGAAAGAAAACCTGTCAATAGATCAGGCATGCGAGCATTACTCTAGGTTAATAAAAGAATACACAGGGTTTGAAATACCAGGTGAATACTGGTTGCTACATCATATTCTCCCCGAATCCATAATGTATGTACCAAGCTATCTACTTGCAGCTGTTAGAGCAGCCGAACTAAACTCTCATATGAGAGACAAATTTGGAGACAAGTGGTGGAATGAAAAACGATCGGGCAGAAATCTTAGAGAGATAATGGGCCCTGGAGCAAGTATAGATTTATCGTATTTTTCTAAATTAGACACCAGCGCTTTCTTAAAAGAGATAACATAAAGCTTGCAATTCCAGAAAGTAATATGCTGGAGTTTGTTGCTAACATAAGGATTGAGTTGAGACTCATCAAATATAGAGGATATACTAGTATAGTACATTGCTGTAGAAGGACTATGCTAAAGAATGAAATGTCTAGTATGAGACTACGATGGTCTAGATAATTGATTTGAACCTTCCAGTACTGGTTTTGTCTATGCAGAAGAATGTAACTAAATGGCTTAATGCTATATAGATCTTATTCGAAAAGGGATAGATATATTATGGGAGTGCTAGGAACGTTTGGATCAATTATTATCGGCATAATAGTTCTGATAATAATAATTGCAATTATAGTCTTATTAGTAAAAATTGGTATTGGTATCTTTATCGGTCTGATAATTTTGGCGATTATTGTCGGTGCAGGATTCTGGATTTATGGCAGAATAAAGGGCAGATAGTGGTTTTTGTGAGTTTATAGATTGGATCAGATGTTGTGACGTTCAAGCAATAGTCGGCCTTTGCCCGCCAACATTTTTGCTGCTCAATTAATCCTTAATTTAGTTTATTGTTCTTGTTTCTCCTTTTTCTTGTTGGTCTTGTTGGTCTAATACAAACTGTATTATAGTCAATGCTAAGCATAAAAATGATAGTGTCTACCCAGATGGTCGATAGGTTTCTCCATTGTTGCTAATTCACAAGAACCAGTAGGCACAGAGATATGGGCTACCGCACGATATTTTGAAAACTAAATATTACATACTCCTAGATCGAAATTGGCTTTCGACGTATAAAACTAGGTCAATGAATATCATCATTCAGATCAATTATGAAGCGGAACTACCCTGTATATTGTTCCCTCAAATGTAAGAATATACAGATAACCGTCATAAGGATTGACTTTGATGTCTGTGATCCCGCCAAAGCCTCTTGCAAATATTATTTGATCAAGAGCATCTGAACTGTTGGCTATACCATCTGCGAGTGGACCAGAAGGAAGAAGTAAACCTGTTCTTTGTGTATTTAGTTTAAAGTGGTAAATATTTCCGTTTTTAGCGTCGCCAACAAATATATCATTTCTGTATAAATTTCCGATGTTCCCAGAATTAAGGAATGTGATTCCAGTCGGAACCACTTTTCTAAACCAAGCGAATTGAGGCGCATGATATTTTCCCTTCCCAGCAAAATCAACCAAATCACTTGGACGAATGGGAGCTATTCGCTGCTTCTCTGTTTGATCAATGTCATATCCACGCAGCCATACCCCGTCGATCTTATTGTATCCGCTATTGAATCCCGGCCCAACTATATTGAGTTCATCACCGAATGGCAAACCAATCTGCGTATCCCATAGATTTCCCGTCATAGGATCGAAAGCAAGCCCAAAACTATTCCATAAACCATATGAATAGTAAAGGTTTAATGGAAATTTATTTCCAAGTGTACCAGGCATGACTGGCCTGCCGTCTTGGTTAACTCTGATTATTCCGCTTGTTCCATCTGGCTCGCTACCATTTTGTATATTCTGTGCTTTAGTGTTATGTCCGTTAATCCCAACATCTCCGATGGTAAGATATACGTTTTTATCAGGTCCAATAACAATCTTACCTCCATTACCGATAGCCCCTGGAAACGCCGGAAGATCTAACAATAATTTTGGATTTACTAAGTTGTTGTTTTTCAATTCATATCTATATAGGCGATTGCCCAGCGGTTGTTTTCCTTGTCTAATATCATCACCTGTATTTGTTTGCGCTTGTGTATAATATACAAAAACATGAGCAATAGTATTGTTATTGTCATTAATACTGTGATCGGTTAATGAAGGAACAACACTACGATTGGGCCAGACAGCAATACCAAGTAAACCCCTATGTGCATATGTAGCAACTTTAAGGGTAATCAAAGGTTGTGGTAATTCATGCCTGTCCACAATTCTTTTTATTACACCACTATCCTTTTCTTCGACCAATATGTCGTTAGGCCCCAAAAATGCCATACTGGTAGGATGCGTTAACCCTCCGAAAACCACTTCTGCCTTTAGATTGGAATCTAGGATTTCTGGTCCTTTAGGAGAAGGTAGACCGACGTCTGGATATTTTGAAGATAAAGCCTTTACAAGATGATCATGATTATTCTGATCCATGTAAAGATAGTTTATTGTCAGTAAGGCCAATGAAAATATAAGCATCATCACCAAAACTACTCTAATGCATGATGACAATGATGACCATGAAGATAGTCCAACCAAATAAATCGTTCTCAGTTAATTCAGAGCCTGTTTCAAAATGATATAAGTAGTATTCGTTGTACGAGCGTATCATTATGAAAATGACAACATCTTGTATTATTTTAATTTATGTACATAAATTACATAGACTTTTTGTTATTGCGAAAAAGCAAAGATTCACCTGAGTCGCTGAACATTTTTCTGATGATTTTCGAATGCAGTGTTAAGAGAGGACAGATCACCTGTAATTTCAAATTCTTTTGTAAGGATTGTAATTACGTTTCGAACAAATTGTTGAGGATAGTGAGGTGACAACAATTGTTCAATCGATGCAAGTGTGGCTTTGCCTTGTTTCTCGGGAGACATCTTATGCTGGATTTCTTTGTCCGATACCTGTTGGGGTAAACTCAGATCAAGTTCATTAGGTAACTTATCGATTCCATCTATACCATTAGATAACACCTCAAAGAGATTTCCATAATTTACCAATTGCCGATCAGCTTCACGAAGAAATGCGAGTAGTTTGTCTATGTTCTTGTCATCTACAATGATCGCCACATGAGTAATCAAATCGAAAAATTGCTTTGCATGGTTGGGAGCATAATACTTATTTAGCAACAAACGAATTTCCCGAAGGTTTGGTCTCATTTGCACCTCCTCAATTGATGGTGTCAGTCCAGTATCAGACGAGGGGTTGTTGCCATTTCTGTGGTTATCTTCTCTTTTTAATGGGCCCGAGCAGTTATTGAAATGGTACGATGAATGTGACTTTGTACAGGTTTCAGTGGTGCCAGAATTGGTTTGCTTGTACTGGGGTTTAGATAATATATTCTCATGAACAACCGACGGGTATGCAGTTTGTTGATAATTATCCCTAAGCTTTTTAGAATTAAAACTAAAAAATCGACTTTGTCTTCCTTTTCCTCCAGGTGGAAACTTATCATCTCTCGATAAAATTTGGCCGTTTGCTATTCCTACCATATAATCTAACAAACGAACCACGATACCTTCTCCACCGTGTAAATTGTGATTATGCCTGTTTGCACCATACCGTCTAGTAAAGGTTTCAGAACAGGTTGCACATACCCAAGTGATTCTTCCCACTACTGTAATTTACGGATAGGCTTCATTTATATCTATTGTGACAGCGCTGCACTGTGCAGCGGCATACGGTAATAATCTTATAGAAAATAGTTTTACAACCGTGTTATAAGTTAACCCAGACACGTCCTCAATCCTTATGAGGATATGAATAGCAGATAAACAAAAACAAGCACTATGGATAAGGGCAGGACATGCTTTTGGATATGAATTGGATAAACGTTGCGTTTGTGCTTACGATAGTTATGGCAGCAATCTAAAAACCACTTGAAACCTCTTCTGCCAAGGGATTAATTGGATCTTTGATATTCAATACTGAAGGCTTAACAGTATAGGGAATAACTACAAAAATGATTCATCTACGTTATAAGATTCAAATACGAATTCCGGAAAAAACTTGCAGATAGATGGTTTTGGGCTTAGTGTATAGGTTAGAATCTTTAACCTAATTAGTAATCTCCTTTGAAATTAACCAGTCTTCAGTCCAAGTTGTTAAAGTATAGCAAGGCCTCTATTATCGGTATAAGGCACTTTGTTTTTTATATTAATTAAATAGAAACACGTTAGCTGATATACCCTGTATTAGATGGTCTGTCACTACCTGGCATACCAGGCTGCTGACTTTCTAATGGTCTTCCACCACCTGCTGCTTGCTGTTGTATGGTTTGGATTAACATCTCTGTATCTTTTGCTTTTTTGTCAAGACCAGTCATATCTATCTTGATAGCGATTATTGAAAGCAAACTCTCCAAAACGGCCTTCGAGGCCTTGGCGTCAACAACGTATCCTGATGACTCTCCTAACAAACAGGTACCTTTCATTTTGTGAAGCTTTGCAATGCCAATAATAAGACCATTCATACCTGCTACACTACCTGTATTCATGGTTAAGATATTTAGTTTGTTAAATGCTTTTAAAGTATCGGCGTCAGTAGATGTACCGTAAACACGTGGCTTGTCTACAAATACTCCCGTAATAGCTGCTCCCAAAGTAAAGACCTCCTTTGTATTAAACTTGGCAGCAATATCCAAGATTTGTTCAGATAATACATATTGAGATTCAGGACTGCTTGGCTGTGAATCTCCGGTTAACAATAATATATCCTTATCATTAGAAGAAGTTGCCTTCGAATAAAATATGCTGTTTTTCATAAGTTCCGCTACACCATCAGTTCTGATCATAATCTGTGGAGGAAACGAAGTACAATAGATATCGGCCAAGAGTTTTGCATGAAGTTCCTCAATTAAATGATCTATTGCAATCTTTCCAACATATCCAGTACCTGGAAAACTACATATCAAAAATGGAGACTGTAATTGTGGTAAAGTACTAGACAATGAGGAAGAAGAATAGACAATATTAATTCCAGATTGTGGCGAAGGTAACATAAGATCTAAATGAATTAATAGACCTTAAAGTGTTGCGAGATATGAAATAGGTGAACCCCCTAAGTGGAAGGACTTAAATCCCGTCCAGTCCACAATTTTGATCCGAAAGGTTGTGGCAGCATTTTGAGCATAATCTTTCTATTTTGCTAACAAATCGAAGCATTATTTGATCATGAAATGGATCACTTGCTACCAAATTCGGTAGCAATTTTTTTGTTAGCACCAGATACATAGGAAAATTTGTTGTTAGCAAAAGAATAGGGGTTTAACAAAGAGAATGGTTGTTGATTTATGAGGATGCATTACTTGAGCTGTCCCTAAAAGATGCATATGACGAATTGGAAATTGTGTTAACATAGCCCTTCAATCAACAACAACGCTCAGGATGCTTGCCAACAGGGGTAAAGCTCATGATAATTGTTCTCTTTAGATAGTTGGACAAGATAATCATATTTCCAATAATGGTAACAGGTATTAATCCCAGGCAGCTATGTTTTTTTCTGCGACTATATTTAGAGATTTTATCCGCACCAGCAATTCTCCTTCTGTACTGTTTCTATTGCCATAGGATTCTGCATTGTCTTTTCCCATATATCGTTCTGCGATTTTTGTAGCCCATTTAAGAAGTTCGTTCCGGTTAAATTGTTGTATTTCAGCAACACCATATACCGTTACAAAGGAGAACGGTGGTGTCTGATCATCAATGCAAATACTTACCCTATTGTTGAGATGAATATTTCTTGCTTTCACTGATGTACTACCAGTCGTAAAGATGATATCGACACTAGTGTCATCATCGATATCATCTAGTATAAACCAAATCGGAACAACATGTGGGCTTCCATCTTTTTTAACTGTTGCGAGTTTTCCTGTTAACGTACCTTGTACAAGAAATTTCCTGATTTCTTTTATGGACATTTCGGCCATTGATATTATTAAACATTATCTCATGTTGAGATATAAGGTACACGTGCTATAGTATACGTACAAGATACACTTATGGCTGCTATCTGTAATAGCTAGTTGATAGTCTATGAGTAAGAGATTCGACAATTTAATGTCAAGTTTCAAACAAAAGTAGAGAGTCTGACTAGAGTAAATTTACAAGGGCCAGACAGAATTAAAGCAAGAGAAGCAACTGTTGTGTTGTTAAAGTGTTGGCAAGATTTGATGTGGTAGTCACTTCCGTACTCCGCTTGTATAGCAGAAATACTTTTTATAGAAATTCGATTTGTAATTTACGAATGAGTTTATTGATTCGGCCCATAGAGGACGTTGATGCAACAGGGTGCGGCAAAGTTGGATATGAAGCCCACATGACTATTTCTTCTAAACATGGCTATCCTTCTGAGCAGCCTTCTGAAGAATATGCCATAGAGCTTATCAGAAGTCTTCTTGGCAATCCAAATTCACATGGCTTTTTAGCGGAGCGGCAAGGCGACATATTAGGAAGCATATTCCTTCATAAATTTCCTCCTTCACCTGTGGCAGTAATAGGCCCACTTACAGTCCATCCTTCTGCAGAAGGTGGCATAGGCAGGATGTTGATGGATACCACTCTTACTCAGGTGCACAAAGAAGGCTATGTTCAGGTAAGATTAGTGCAATCGCCAAGTCATATTCGTTCCTTTGTACTCTATACGAAATTTGGATTCACGCTTCGTGAGCCTTTATTTTTGATGCAAGGGCAGCCGTTAATGGGTCAGAACAATACGTACAACGCTGATGTACGCTTAGTTCGTGATGACAATGATATTTCTATGTGTAATGAGCTTTGCAAGTCATCGTACGGATTTTCAAGGGAAATGGAATTACGTCAAGCGAAAGACCGAGGCGTAGCCATTATGATAAAAAGAGGAGGCGTCATTACAGGCTATGCGGCTGGTATAGGCATACTTGGCCACGCGGTTGCAAAGTCAAATGAGGAGCTAAAGACACTGATTGCTAATGTATCTACAATTGTCGGACCTGGTTTCTTTGCACCTGCTCGAAACCACGAAATAATTAAGTGGCTGCTTGAAAGTGGATTTCATATTGGTTGGCCTGCAAATCTTATGACCATCGGCCCGTACCTAGAATCGCAGATTCCTTTTCTGCCATCATTGGCGTACTAGACAGCTATTCTGCCTATCTGTTTCTACCTATCAAAGCGATTTGTTTCTCTATTTCTTCAATGTGCTCTCTTTCAAAGTTACCAGTACCTTCTAACTCCATCCGCACATTTGCTCTAACCATATCACTAACATATTCATCGAGTGATTTGAATCCGAGCTTCTCTGAAATAACCATGGCAGCAGTGTTAAAATTCCGCGATAATCTCAAAACAATCGGAATTTCAATATCGTGGTTTTCATATTCTTGATCATTCCAATACCATTCTTGCTGCTTTTGCATTCCTCAAACACTTATTACTTTATTATATAAAAATCTTTCATGCGATTTGTGTTGGATAGGGATCATTGCAACATCAATAGACACCAATCAAAATGGATGTCTTTGTCTTGTTTCTTCTTCCATACGCATGTATGTAACGTTTAGTTACTTTATTCATGTGCAGTGCTTCAATGGCGTAATATTATTAAATCCGGCTAATATTATTCAATGATAACAGCTAATCATGCAGAATTGGGATGATGAACTCCGGAATATCATGGAAAGAAAAATGAACGATTTAGTTAAGCGAAATATTGTTACTAACAGTAGTGCTGGCAGTAGTCAAGGAAATAAAAACAGAGTAGTTGCGACTCCAATTACATTGACTGACACTAACTTCACAGATGCTGTAAATAAATATCCCCTTCTAGTAGTCGATTTCTGGGCCGCTTGGTGCGGACCTTGTAGAATGGTGTCTCCAGTAATAGAGCAACTTGCAACAGAACTTGCCGGAAAGGTGGTTTTTGGAAAGTTGAATATAGATGATAATCCCATCACTGCGAACACCTTTGGAATACAGAGTATACCTACTATAGCTATCTTCAAGAATGGCAGGAATATAGATGGCTTTGTAGGGGTTACTTCAAAGTTGCAAATGCAGAGTAGAATTCTATCTCACGTCAGATAATATCAAGTTAGTGGGCATATGGACAGCAATGGTAACTGGTCATATCCACTCCTTCAACAACACTATCAATGTAAACACTGGCATCATATAGTTAATGACTACTGCATACAGTGCTGTCATCGTATATTTATTAAACATTGGAAAAAGTCCATATTTATCGGATTTATGATCTCGGAGGTTATTTTATATACCATATTCAGTGATGACTCTTTAGAATTTAACAGTATACGCCTACCTACATACTAATCATAACATTAATTAGATTAAAATTTAAGAACCCTACAGATGAAATACTATCGATTTAGTAGACTAAAGAAAATTTATGGATTCTCAGTCAGTTAGCTGCAAAAAAGAGAGAAATAAAAGTATAAGATAAACTCAATCGGTGACAAGCGTAACATACCGATTATAGCCTAAGTGTAGAATGAATATACTGGTGCCTATCAAAGTAAAAGCGCTTCTTAGGGGAACTATGGAAATATCCTAACTACTCAAAGGAACTATCGAAGATGACAAAATGTGGCAGACTATGATAGAGAAGGGCTCAGATGTCCCAAACCAATTGCTATTGACGGAAATAAAGTATTGAAACATTTATAGAATTAGTCAAGCGGTGAAGTGTACTTCGAGAATGCCCATATTGTATTTGGCAATCTAAATTTAATGGTGGTAGATTTATCTGACTAGTAATGATGATAATAATAATAGTAATAATAGTAATAATAACAGTGAAGTGGAGTATAACCGCCAATACCATAGATCGACGCTAATTATACTTGTCTTAGCAATTATAGTCTCAATTGTAATCGCAAATTCTATAATAATTATTTCGGATTCACTTCATAAACTGCCTACTGCACTTTGGACAATGAGTATAACCGCGGCAGTAGCTTCAGGTCTCGCTATAATCGCAGTGTGTCGACACGGAGTTAGCGGACTTCATGGCAAATCATATTTGTTTTTAATGCTGGGTATAATTTCCTGGTTCTTTGCAGACCTTACGTTGCTATATTATCACTATGCCCTACATATTGAAGAACAAAAATTTGTGACTATCACAGATGGCTTTTGGTTTATAGGATATGGATTCCTATCGTTGCATTTATTCAGTGTACTAAAGTCATTGTATATGAGTGGTAATAAGGTAATTAACCGAAAATTGGTGATCTTAGGATCATTCATAATAGCAATTGTATTTGTTAGTTTTAATTGGTTTGCTTTAGAATCTTCGGAATTTATTGATGCAGCCGAACATAGCGTCGATTTTTATTCTATAATTGCAACTAGTGCATATCCCGTTTTAGACTTGACATTAATAATTCCTTCAATTATAGTTCTCTTTAGGCTACGCAAAAACTACCAGCAATCTATTCCATGGTTTCTTTCTTCGCTATCATTATTGATTAACTCAATAGCGGATGACGGTTATCTGATTGATTTTGTAAAGGGAAATTCGCAACACCTAATATTCTGGGACCTATTTTATGTTGCAGATTTTATAATCATGGCTGGTGCATTACTTTGGTATAATAGATATCACATCACTTTAAGCAGAAGGTCAAAAAAACCTATAAAACTTGAACCATAACAATTACAAATTGAAGAAGGTGGAAAACAATCAGGCTGCTGTGTTCATTCTGTACGTATACAGTAAATGCAATTTGAGAGCATATTCAGTAGATTATTCGTGCAGACAGAACAACCCTATCAAGCTATTGCCTGCTCGTATTTCAATGCGGCTTATAAGAATATAAGAAAACCATCGATTCATATAGCTACAATTCAACATTAACTCCAGCTCCCGTAAATGCTCTACCGTAAAAATGCAGTTATTATTCTCCTGCAATGTAGAGCCTATAGAAGACTTATCTTGAAGATATTTACCTGATCGGGAGTTTCAAACACTGGTAGTACGTTAACCAGGATAATTAACTCCTTTGATTATTTACCGCTTTTGTCGGTTTTTGTCTTGTAGCTAACAAATGTTACTGGATATTTTTGCGCTAAAATACGTCTATCAGAACCACGAGGACGATAACGTTTGCTAGTTGTCATTGTCTTTACATTTTGTCTTTGCTTTTCTATATCCTCGATTTTGTAATGACATGAATAACAATAATGGCATTGAATACAAATATGCGTAGTCCTTTTGTTACAGTCAATACATTGACTATATGACGGTTTGATATAAGATGTAATATATTCATGCATACTTGATACTATTCTAGTTTAACAAATTTGGTAGATAAATCCTAGAGTGTATTACAGGGAGGGGGTTTACTAAAAATAAATCATTCTTATCACGATGACAATAACTATAACTCGCATAATATTAACATAGAATATCTAGGAAATTCTATTGGTGTTAATTACTAACATAGTGATCAGGTTACCATTGATACAGACAAGATTTGAAAATTCTTCACATACACGATGTTTACGAAACATCTTATAGCCAATCTGCTCATCTTATGTCTTCAAGAAAGGAAATAACCCCAAAACAAGATGATTGTTTATATACTGATAAAACATATCTTGAGCAGGTAGATGAGTAGATTCATAAAGCAATATTTTAATAGCTATCAGAACATCAGTGAATTTCAAAGTACGTACTAGAGCAATATTATGAGGTAAATCTACGAAATTTATATCGACTCATTTCCATAATTCGTCGCCCTGCTATAGGAAGTACATTAAAGCCGAGCTAATTTTTTATGAAACTGGAAGTGTAAATGTAAAGGTGGCACCATTGCCATCACTATTATTTTCAGCCCATATTTTGCCGCCATGAGCTTCAACAATACCTTTGGAAATGTAAAGCCCTAATCCTGATCCTGTTTCTGATTTTGTTACAAATTTAGAAAATAATTTATTTTGTATATCGGGATCAATGCCAGTGCCTCTATCCCTAATGCTAATAACGACTTCATCTCTTCCTCCCTCCTCTGTTATATCACCAGTATTATCTTTATTGTATGATTGATTAGATTTTACGATGCTAGAGATTATTATATTATAATCCGTGTTGTAGCCAATATTAATGCCATTACTACTCGTATTGCTCACGTCAAGGACACGCTTCTTCTTTGTAAACTTTACAGCATTAACTAACAGATTCGAGACGACTTCGTAGATTTTCAGTTTATCGGCTTCTACAATTATAGGATTCGCTTGTTGCTCACTGAAGATTATCTTTATTTCGTCTTCTTCTCCTTTTGATTGTATATCATCTATAACATGTCTTATCTTTTCATTGATGTTAAATTTCTCTTTATTTAGCTTTAAAGTTCTACTCTCAATTCGTGAGACATCTAAAATATTGTTTATGAGGTTTTGAAGCCTAACTGCATTTCTTTCTATATAGCCTAACATCTCCTCTCTCATTTCAGGATGACGTCGTACTAACGTTGAATATCCTAGAATTGCTTGAGTAGGGGTTCTCAGCTCATGACTAGCAATATTTATGAATTCCTTTTGCAAATTATCATGTTCTTTAAGTTTTTCATACAAGTCTACTTGATTCCAAAAGTTTTCAAATATGGATACGTATGACATTATCGTTGGTTCACTTGTTGAAAAGGTTGATAATCCAACCGCTTCCACAAAACTTTCCTTGGCATCATCTATCTTTTCAAAAACTAATGAGGCTTTTCTATCAACTACCAATATTGTTGCTGTTGTTACATTATACCTGGGCAATGACTCTAGATGTCTTAATTGAATAATAGAATTATTACTTTTGTCATCATAATGAAGATGTAAGGAAGGAAAGGTAGTAGGATTTACAGGTTCTTCGTTTGCTCTTTGCATCGGCAAATTTGACGGTGCGATCAGGTTCATATCATTAATTATTTTGTTAATAGCATCATTAGTTGGTGTAATAATCCTAATACTCATGCGGCCTTTTCTTGTTGTTGACTCTTGTAAATTTCGCTTTGCCGTGGGTGCCAATGCTTTTTTGGACTGTGTAATATAACCGTAGGCTAATTCTTTTAGTAATTGTATCGCGCCTATGTTATATTCACGTAGAAACGCATTGACGGTGGGCATAATTAATAGTATTTCATAATTTGCAGATTTAATCAGATTAAGGAACAGCTCTTGAGTCCGCAGTGGACTGTCAATGACTTGTGTTATGCCTAAAACAATATCGTCTTCGCTTTCAATTTCTTTTATTTTTCTGTCAGCAGAAGTAGATGTGTTCCAAACACTCTCAAATATATATTGCTGATGCTCTACAACTTCTCTTAGGTTGCTATAAATCATCATCTCTGCGGATCTGCCTTTTTCATGCGATGTGGCCGGAGCACCATACTCTTCATCAGTTACATAAAAATTCCCTTTAATGCCACCTAGATGACGGAGTTCATCAACCATGGCCAATAATTGCTTGCAATAGTAAAGGTTCTCTTTGTTAATTTCAGTAAGATATCTCACCTTTATGCCCCTTTTCTTTGCGTTAAGAAAGACTTCTCTTAGCTGATTAATATGGATGGCTAAATATGGCCGTGTGTAATCTACACAGGCGTCAATCTTATATTTTGCATTAGAAATAATTTGCAGTAAAGTATTCACTACGTTCTCTTCACCATGTATTATTTGTGTAGGTGCTGCCCGCTCTGCATATGTGCCCAAGATAGATTTATGTCATTTTCCTTAATATAAAAGCAATATGTAAACCAAATAATTGATTTTATAATATTTATATGGATATTTTGATTAGCCCTTATTTTCAATTAAATCATCTGACTCACTGAAATGCTAGACAGCTACCAGATATTATCTAGTTTATATTATTTTTCGTTGGAGGCAGAACACGAATCCCGATTTTGAATAATACCGTCTTATTGAGACTCACTTTATGTTACTATAGCAAAAGTCGGTTTCCTACATACTCATGTGAATATCTTTTGCAAATAGCTATATCAATTAATTTTGGATAAAACAGTCCAGTTCAAATCTTTAAATATTATTGACAATAATAGTTAATGTATTCATAAACGTTGGATGATTCTAATATAACAAGAGAATCTGATAGTAACAATAACGATTTAAAACCTTCAGCGGAGAAGGAGGAAGATGATAAAAGAACTTCCTATGCCAATTTATTAAGTGAAGGCATACTAGCAGGACAGAAGATTGCCAAAGTTTCTGTCATAACTTTACTGAGCATAGGCATAGCGGAACTCATAATGGGGCATATAAGTAGCAGTGTTGTTGCTACCGCAGATGGCATCGACTCCTTGTCTGACGCGATGATATCGTTTATAGTATTGCTAGG
>Ga0126310_10000122_pt1 | contig 22401 bp, 31 predicted proteins | sample Plot60_FD_92540 | JGI IMG/M metagenome (GOLD analysis project Ga0126310, IMG submission 92540) | Serpentine soil microbial communities from UC McLaughlin Reserve, CA, USA - Plot60 | ecosystem: Environmental > Terrestrial > Soil > Grasslands | place: USA: UC McLaughlin Reserve, Lake County... | reverse complement strand
TTAAATTGAAATATTAAATGAAAAGAAAAAGAGTCAAGTATTACATTATGACATTCCATCTTCTTTTGCATATAAATAAACGCCGTCCAAAAATACTCTTTGATCTTTATTTTTTATTTTAGTAGAAGATTCAATATTTGTGGCTGTTTGAGAAACATCTTCTAAACTAGGTCCTTTGACTATAACATCTTCCCCAGCTACTACGACTTGTGTTAACCCAACAATTTTAGAGATACGCATAGATCTTTCTCCAAAATAATTTTCAACAATTACTTTTTTATCTTTGACTTTGACGGATATGGGAAAGTGAGAAAATATTATTTTAAGTTTATAAGTAAATCCGGTTTCTACTCCTTTGATCATACTAGAAAGAATACTTTTTACAGTATTTATTAAAGCCAAGTCTTTTCTTCTCTTACCAGGTGGATGGATAATGATCTTATTATTTTCAAAAGCTAATGTTATAGGAATTTTGGTAAAATCCTTAGAGATTTTTCCGTTTTTACCTTCGACAATTATGGTATTTTTCTCCTTGATAACGTTGACATTTTCTGGAATGATGACTTCTCCAGACTGACTAGGTGCTTTTCTAGTAGACATAACCTATAAGAACACCTCCAAGTCCTTGACTCTGAGCATCAGTATGAGACATTATTCCTTTACTTGTTGATACCAATAGTATCCCAAGGTTGTAGGCAGGTAAAAATTGTCTTTCCCAATTTAGAAATTCATTTTTTTTTACACCATACCTAGGCGTAATAATACCACACTTGTTTATTTTGGCTAATAATTGAATTCTAAATTTTCCTAGTCTATTGTCATCGATCAATTCAAATTCTCCTATATATCGATACTTTTGCATAACTCTAAGAATTTCACTAGCAAATTTAGAGGTAGGTATAACTAAACATTCTTTTTTTCTTCTTATTTCGTTATTATATAAAGTATTAAACAAGTTTGAAACAACATTTAATGATGGCATTTACAGGACATTCTCCAATACTATATTTACTTTATCCATTCTTTGTATACTTTTCTCATCTAGTTTCTTTAGGTTTTCGCTCTCAATATATATTTTATTCATATTTCTTGAATCCCATATTGATGGCTACATCTCTAAAACATTGTCTACATAACATTATATCATATTTTTGAATAAGTCCATTGAATGCTCCACATCTTTTGCACCATCTTGTTCCTTTACCATGGGGAACCTGTTTCCTGCCTGTTTCTGAATATTCGCGTGGCTTAGGCATTATACCGCTTCAACTCCAAATTTTTGTTGAAAAAAAATTATTGATTCTTCTTTTGTTATTCTGTGGTTTTTACCGATTTTATTTGGATGTCTTTTCTTTGAAATTCTATACCCTGGTCTTTTCAAAGATATACAAACATCCATGCCAAAGATTCCAATATCTGGATTATATTTTATTCCTGGTATGTCGATATGTTCTTTAAGTCCAATAGAAAGATTCCCATTATTATCTATAGAACTTCTTTTAAAAGAATTTGATTTCGCTAGAAAAATTCTCTTTAAGAACTCCACCGCGTTTTGTCTTCTTAAAGTTACCATTGCACCAATTGGTTCCCCTTTGTGTATCCCAAAATCCCTAACAGACTTTTTTGCCCCTCTGGGACTAGGTTTTTGCCCTGTCAAATCTGTTAAGGCCATCTTTGCTCTTTCGAAAGGATCTCCGGATTTTCCTACTCCTATATTTATTACAATTTTTTCAATATCTATCCTTTTCATTTTTTCATTTGAATCGTTAATATTTTGCGACATTATTCACTCATTCACTCACTTTTATCTTTGGATTATCATCAGCAGGATCACTAACAACCATAATCATATCAATCGGAATTTCCAGCAACCTAGAATCTACTCTCATAATTACCCGTTTAGGAAGGGAAAATGTCCCTTCTTTTATTTCTTGGATTTTTCCTATGCTCCCAGCATTATCACCTCGTGTCAGTATAGCAAGACAATCTGATTGTAATTTTAGAGTACCAATAATTTCTAATTCAGGTATTTTTACAAGACATGTATCACCTACCGAATAAATAGCCTCAGAAATTAGAGTTTTACCGTCATGAAAACCGTACTGAATTTTATTTCCTTTTATAATATTCTTAGTTTTGATCTTTAACAGTTTTAGTATCTTTTCATTATCATTTATTTCTATTGGAGATAATAATAATGAATTGTTTGGTACTAATCGATAAATCTTTTGAGATGATATTAATTCGATTGTATCCATTAAACCTATAGCAAAATGAATATTGTATCTAATTACATTATCTACTTTAACTTTACCTGCATCTATAATTTTTTTGGCTTCATGCATATTTTTTGTAACCTTTAATATATCGCGTAAAACGATACCAAGTGAATACGCATATTTTTTTGGATGTGTTCCTGGATGTGTCCGTAGAATAAAACGTCCTTGTTTTCTATTTATATCCCAAAAAACAGGAGCTAATTGTCGTTTTACAGTGGTTCTTCCTCCTTTATTTGCCATTGTTTATTTCCTCTCCGTATAATACATTGATAACATTTTATTTTCTAACATCATCATAACTAACTTCTCCTTTATTATCTTGACTAGAATTTGAATTTATTGTAGTATTTTGTCGTGGTTTAAGAACCTTTTTAACATTTAAGTTTCTTCTAATTCGATTTTTTGTCAAAGTAGGTTTTTTACTTATCTCTTTCTTTTCCCCTGGTTTTGCAGATTTCACTTTTCTAATAACATTCGATCTATTCTTGTCGTGTAAGTTAAAAGACGTAATAATAACATTAGATGAGTGTATTTGAACTTTCACTTTTCCTCCCTTGGACGCTTCTCTTTGGATGCCTTCAATAAAGAGAGTTGACCTTCCTGTCTTTACTTTCTCTACTTTACCTTCGACATTTTTGTATTCTCCTCGTAACACCTTTACAGTATCTCCTTTAATTACCCGTGCATTTCTTTTCTTGTATTCACTTCGTAAATTTTCTGAAAGAGGAGAACGAATATGTTTATCGAGTTTGTGTTTTTTTATATTTAAAGTAGTATTTTTATGTATCATATAAACCACCATAATTTAAACAATTGATGAAGCAAGATTTGCTATCCTTGGCCATTTTTCCGCTGCTTCCGCAGCAACAGGGCCTTTTATGTCAGTACCTTTAATTTCCCCTTCTGGGGTTACTAAAACAGCAGCATTGTCTTCAAAGGTAAGTCTGATACCACTCAGCCGCCGTATAGGATATTTTTGTCTGATTATTACAGCTCCAAATATCTGTTTCCTTAACTGGGCTGGCCCTTTCTTAACAGTAACAGTTACTAAATCGCCTACTGCACCTGATGGCATTCTTGAATGTCGACCTTTATATTTTGTTACTTGAACAATTCTCAGAACCTTTGCTCCGGTGTTATCAGCACAAAAAAGTTCTGCGGAAACTGGTAACGCTCTTGTTATATATGGACGGAATTCGGATGCTCCTTTGGCTGAGACTGCTCTTGACTTAGATGCCATCTTTATTGTCTCCTTCAACGACTACAAAAGATACAGTTTTAGAAAGCGGACGGCATTCGGCTATTTTGACCTTTTGTCCTTCAGACGCCTCAATACAATCAGGTAAAAATGCATGTACTTTTGATTTACTTCGCTCGTATCTCTTGTATTTTTTAACTAACCTGTTATAGTCTCGTGAGACGACAATCATCTTAGCAGATTTATTGCTTTCTACAATACCTGAATATAATCTGCCCCTTACTGGTAAGCTACCATGGAAAGGACAATGTTGATCGTCACATGTTTTTTTGGGAAGTGAAACCATAACACCAATATTTCTAACCATATTTTATTATCATCTCTTTATCTTTAATACTCTATCTTCTGGTCTTCCTATCAATTGGTTGCCCCTTATAAAGCAAGCGGTCGAGGGAAGATAAAGAATACATTTTAAAATATTTTGTTTCGGAATTTTTTTAATACCATTAAGCGTTCTCACAATAAGCATATTTTTACTTTCAAAAATGATTTTACCTGATAAATTTTTCAAGCTCGTTTGTGAAGATTCAGATATTTTTATTTTTAATCCTATCAATTCATGAAAAAGAATATTTTCGATCGATCTCATATCTCACTAAACTCTTTTTTGGAGATTTCGCTCATTAATGAGTGTTAAAATCCTTGCAATATCCCTTCTAGCCCATCGAATACTAGAGCTCTCTTTTTTTAAGGTTCCTTTTGCTCCTTCTGACCTTAATTTAGCAAGGTCCGCTTTTAATTCTAATAACTTGTCTTCGAGATCATGATCATTCATTTCTCGGAGAGTTGATAATTTTATTCTACTCATTTGCTCTTCACTAGCAAACTCCCTTTTTCCTTGACTTGATTTGAATTCATGGATTTATCTTTTACATCTTTCGATTTTGGAATTTGTTTTTGTAGTTGTTGTGGTCTTTTCATATTTTGGTTACTTCTTTCCAAACTTATTTTTTTGGTACTATTTTCTTGTTCTGTATTGGAATTAGCTTCCCTGTCACTTTCTTGAGCGGGTTGTAGATCACTAGTAGATGAAGTTTCTTGTTTTGTTTCAATAAGTTCAAAGTCTGGTGGCACCTCATTTTTTAAGGCAATTCGCAGTTGGATACCCATTAAACCCATTTTTGTTAAGACGTCGGTTATACCCAATTTGACTATTTTATCGGCTGCGTTACCACTCTTAGGTATAACACCAGATGAATGTTTTTCAAAATGTGCTCTTTCACTTCGTAACTTTCCAGCAATAGTTATTTCTACACCCATAGCTCCTGCTGCTATTACAGTGTTTATCGTCCACATCGAGGCTCTTCTAAATGCTGTTCCTCTCTCTACAAGTTGAGCTATTCTATTGGCCATTATTTGGGGGTTTAACTCTGGAATCTCTATTTCCATGACTGAAATTTGAGGATTATTCAATCCAAATCTTTGTTCTAGTTTAGAGGTAAGATCTTTTATTCCTGAGCCTTTTCGTCCTATTACTAATCCAGGACGGGTTACGTATAATGTTATTCTTGTTCCAATAGGCGTTTTTTGAATATCAACCCCTCCATACCCGGTTTCTCGAAGAGTTTCTTTTAAATATTCGTCTAGCTCCATATTTTTATAGTTACTAGACATTACGTTTTTGGCTGCATTCATTCTGTTATTACGCCTTCTTGTGCGACCATTTCAACATGTACAAGTGTATCAAATTTGGGACTTGCCCTACCCATAGCACGTGGTGTAAATCTTTTTAATCGAGTCCCTTTATGAACAACAATATTAATAATTTTTAACCTATCCAAGTCCATGCCTTTATATTCTGCATTACTTTCTAAATTATCTAAAAGTTTCAAAAATTCATGAGTTGCCTTTGATGGAAAGCGACCAGCGCTGAATCCATCTCGAATATTTGACCTGTGCGCAACTTCGTTATTGTATCGTCGAAATGGTACAGCTATTTCCTTTCGTAATACTGATTCTAGATAATCTCTAGCTTTTTCAATTGAAAGATTTGTAAGCGCCAGTGCAATCTCGCGTGCATGCTTATGAGAAATATCCTTTTCGCGGAGAGCAGACCTTACTTGTCTACTTTTATCAAAATTTTGATATGCATAAGAATAGTTTGGCATAAATCAATCACTTTAAAGGAACATACAAACTAGATCTGGATGAACCCACACCAGGTGAGCCATGTTGAACTCTCTTATTTGTAATAGCATATTCTCCTAAATAATGTCCTACCATTTCTGGTCTAATTGTAACATCAAAAAATTCTTTACCATTGTGTACACTAATAGATAAACCAATCATATCAGGTAATATTATCATATCCCTAACATGAGTCTTCAGTTTTGTCTTTAACTTTCCATCACGTGCTAGTTTAATCTCTTCCCGCAAGGTTCGTTTCTGATCATTCATATACTTTCCTACCCTTTTGTTCAAGGATCTGCGTTGTCTGGCATTTAATAATGGTAAGAGTGACTCTATTGAAATGGATTTTAACTGATCTTGATTATAACCTCGAAACTTAAATTCCCTAACCAATCTGATATTATACCTCTAGTGGCTTATTTTTAAATCTACCGAGAAAGTAAAAAATATAGATTTTCATATCTTAGACTAACCCAAGCTTTGTTGCTAGGTCTCTAGCAGAATCCAAGTCCTTGAACTTGGCAAATGCTTTTTTTCCATCTATGGTTCTTGCAGTATTGACCTCAATTATTTCAGCTTCGTAGAGATCATGTAATTCCTGTTTTATCGATTTTTTATCTGCTTGTTCATCGACAATAAAGGTTAACTTTTTCTCTTTTTCTATCAAATTGAAAGATTTTTCCGTAATGTAGGGTTCTATGATTATTGGTTTCCCTTTTTCTAATTGTAAATTTTTTCTTTTTTCTTTCGATGATCTTTTAGATTTGAGTAGAAACAAATTTTTCTTCATTGACGACTCAGCTCCATTATTGCATTTGAGCTACACTTTAAATTAGTAAGTTCTTTGATAGCATTTTCAGAAAAAATAGTCAATCTCACTGGTTTAGAACCTGGAGCTAAATCGAGAACACTAACTGATTTAACAGATTTAACTGTAATTCCAGGAAGCGAATTACTCAATCTGCCTATCTTTTGATCATTTCCGACAAGTATCAGTACACTTAATGCAGATCTACGATGGATGCCATTTTTGTGGAAGGATTTATTCCGTCGAATAAATGTTCTTTTCAAATCCTCTTCTAATCCTAAATTAAGCAAAATTTTTTCTAAATCCTTTGACTTTACGACTGATTCAATTTCATTTGAAACAACAATTGGCAATTGTATTTCATCCTTTATCTTGTGTCCTCGCCTTTTAATCAATTCACTGTTAGTTGTTGCTGCAATAGCAGAACATAAAGCTAGTAATTTCTCTTTTTTATTTATTTTTTTATAGATATTTTTCCATGAAACAGGAGGATGAGCTAGTCTACCATGTCTTACGCTTGAGACACCTGCAGCTTGTCCAGCCCTTGGAAAACCTTCACCACGTGCTCGTGCTATTCTTGCAATACCTAATCCAGTATTACGCGATTCTGCACTCACCATCTGTCCGGCTGCAGGATATCTGCCTTGCCTTTGAAAAGTATAGGAATTAAGATTATTGTAAACTCTTTGAATTACTTCAGGGCGATATGGAGTCTCGAAAACCGCTGGTAGGGTTATAGTACTTTTATTACGTCCATCAGTTTCTAATATATTGATAGTACTCATTTAGCAATTACCTCAATGACTTTAGGTTCAATAACTTTCTTCGTAGTATTCCTTATAGGTTGTCTCATTTTAACTAATCTCTTTGGAACTCCAGGGATTGAACCTCTAACTACAATATAATCAGTAGTAACTAATCCAAAATGTTTGAATCCGCCTGGGGGATTGATGGAAGCCTGGGAAGATAATGACGCTGCTGGGAAAGCCCCATCAGAGGATACCACTAATATTCTTTTATTATATTCAGTTCTTTGATGAAAACCTCTTTGTCCTTGCCTGGGGACAGAATACATTACTACTGCTGGAGATATGGGACCTAATGTGCCAAGGGCTCTTACACTTTTTCTTGATTTGTGTTGTTTTCGCTTAACACCAAAACGGGTAATAGGACCCTCAACACCTTTACCTCTGGTAATTCCTGATATATCTATTAATTGACCATTTTGGAAAACATCAGATATTTTAATTTCTTTTCCTAGAATACCTTTTAAATATTCGTATTTTGATTTGTTATCTTTTCCGGAGACACCTATCTCAAATACAAATGGTTTTTTTTGAGATAGATTTGCTTTTTTAGGAAAGACAGATGCAATTGCAAAAAAAGAAGAGATCAAATCTAAAGACGATTCAATTGTTTCAAGAGATTTTTCCTTATATTTAGTCTTAAATTTTCTCTCTAGTCCTTTCGGTAAATCCTTAGAATAAGCATCGATAAACGCCTTTTCTCCATAGACATCTTTTTTATAACATCTTATACCAATAATATTGATTGGCGGAGTTGCAATTACCGTTGATGAATTGTCAAGTTGTTTACCAAAATTAGGAGTTTTTTCTTTGTCATCTATTGTCATGACTTGTATTTGGCCTGCCTTAAACCCAGCAAAACCTAAAAGGGAAGTATTATCATTGAGTTCAGGCCAATTTCTAACTCTAGCTTCTTCACTCTTAGCTCTCACACGAGGATAAAATGCAAGGCTTCCTCTTCTTGGTGCGCTATACTTTCTATGACCCATTGATACAGCATGAAACCTTTCAATCCATTAATAAATTTATATCTTCAAAATATGTAAAAATAACTAAAACTGAAATAAAACAATTTAAAAAAGAAAATTATTGATTGTAGTTAAAGTTCCAAGTAGTGCTTCTTCTAATCTTATAGTCTCAGTCCTTTGATAAGGAAACATATTTAGATACATTGAATGTTTAGTCTTGTGAAAATTAGGATAAATTTCTTTAATACCTTTGCTAGGTGAACCAAAAACAATTAACAAATTTTCAAATTTGGTAATGCTTTCATTCAACTGAGGTTCAGCACTTTTGAATACCTGTCCTTTTCTTGATGTAAATATAACAAATGTCTTTGGGTCAAGATTTTTAAAAAATTCTTCAAGTGAAGCTACTCTTGCTATATTGTATCCGAAATAGAGGTTATCCAAATCTTTTGTAGATGCCCTAACGACTTTTAACTGGGGATATTTATTAATAAACTTTACAACAACTTTTTCTCCATGGCTCCCTTTTCCTATAAAGGGGATAAGACAATCCAATCCTACATCTACATATAATTTATCACTTTCCTTGTTAATATTGATGAAGAATTTTTGACCATTATTAAATGTCTTTCTCTCCATTTCTTGAATGATGTAATTTCGGTCTTGTAAAATTCCTATTCTTATTTCACCCAGATTTACATCCTTGAGTCTAACCTTCTTCAAATGATGAGGAGCTTTAATTGGAGGAAGAAGTCCTGTAAATGATAAATCGGCATTCATTGGATAAAGTGACTTTCTTAAATAGGGGGGTGTATTCAAAAATTCAAGAATCAATTGAATTAGAAACATATCCGAGTTTTTTCTTTTTTCAGTAGGATCTTTGTATATAACAATTTTTTTAACACCAAATATAGAAAATGCCCTCGCAAACTTACCAATCTTTAATGTCTTTTCTCTTAACCCCTTTTCATCAGATAAGGAAGAATCTGGGATAGCGACGCAAATTCTATCTCTTATGTTCATTCGTTCACTAATTGATTTACTAAGCCATTGAGGTAATTATTTGCTCCAAAAAATACATTTCGCAAGTTACCTTTTCTATCAACTAATATTGCAGATGGAGTACCCTTAAGTTTGTACTCATCAAACGTCAAAGCAGAATATTTTTTATTCTTGAGATATTGTTTGACTCGCTCAAATAATAGTGTCTTATCTGACTCACTATAGGAATTATAGTTGTCAATATTGGATTCAATAAAATCAATAACGTTCTTATCAGAAAAATCTTGAGTATTTTTACGTAATACATCCATTGCAACAGGGAATGTGATTTTATAATTAATTTTATCGCCATCAATTAATTGACCATATTGGCTTAGTGCATTGAAAGTTTCACCAATAACTTTTCCTGAAGATAAGAGTAATTTAAGATTCTCTAGTGTGTTTTTATCATAATCTTCAAATGCAGTAGCCAATCCCAAAACTACTACATCATCTCTGCTATTATTTTTGTATATCTCTATTGCATTGGGAAGAGCATACATAAAACATCCAGGACAATTCACTTGAAATACTTCCACAAGAACGACTTTTCCAATATTCTTATCAATGTTTGTGGGTAACCCTTGCACCCATTCGGAAATATGCAAGTTTGGAGCCTTAGTACCCATTGGATCTCAATTAGACAAAAATAAATATAAACATTCGTAAAAATAAATTTACTATAATTTGTCTTTTGGATTAGTTGGACTTTCTTTGGCTATTTTTGCGAACTTTTCTATCTCTTCTTCTCCAACTTTTCTCATAATTTTGCTTTCATTTTCTATCAATGACATCTTTATATGAGAGATTCCTGTTTTTTCTTCACTTACCATATTAATGGATTCTAATGCGAGCTTACCGGCATCCTCTAAAGAAACATCTTGTGTATAGTATTTTTCTAAAAATTCATTTACCTGGTCACTTCCTTGACCTATGGCAATTGCATCATATCCAATGAATGTGCCACTTGGATCAGTTAAAAATAATTCGCCTCCGGTTGTATCTACACCTGCGATGATTAATGCAACACCAAATGGTCTGACACCAGCATATTGTGTTAATTGTTGTGACATATCTGCAATATTTTTGGCCACAATTTCTACATCTACCGGTTCATCATAAATTAATTTATTGCTTTGAGCAAAAAATCTAGCATGATCAACTTGTGCTCTTGCATCAGGGATATAACCTGCTGCCGCTACTCCTATGTGATCATCTATTTGGAAGATCTTTTGAGTAACGTCAGAAATTTGTAATTTCCTGGTTTTTTCTTCGACTGCCAAAAGAACGCCATTTTTACATTTTATTCCTAAAGCAAGAGTACCTCTCCTTACTGTCTCAATTGCATACTCAACCTGATATAACCTTCCATCAGGAGAAAATACCGTTATAGCTCTATCATAACCTGCTGCTGCTGGTAACAATTCGATTCGATATTACTACTTCCCAGTGTTTAATTTAAATTTACCTTATTAACGCAGTTTCATACAAATTGATAGCGGATGAAATTAGGTTTTATGGTCATCCCAATGTTCTTGCTACGCATCCCAGAACAATAGAAATAACAAAAGACAATTATCTGACAAAAGAAGGAAATTGTATTGTAGGAATCAATGCTAACAAGGCTTGTAATGATCTAAACCCAGAATTACGAAGCTTGATGACACAGGATAATATTCCAATTAAATTCGAGATAATTGTTGGAAGTCTATCATTTAAAATCAACGGATTCGGAAACAGCAAATTAACGTTAAGCAATCCACATGATATTGTAATTAGAATGAGTAGTTATATCTCAACAAGAACAGCCTCGATAAAGTGTAATAAAGCTGCAATTCATATACCAAGAGATATAATATTGTTATTACAGGATAGTAATACCAAGGGGTCCTTAATAATTTCTGCAACTGGCTCTATATAAATATAAAATAAGATTATCTAATTTTATTACCAGTTATCATTTCATACGAAAGAATGTATCTTTTTGATATCTTTTCTATTAAACTTAAAGGTAATTTGGGAGCTTGCGGTTTAGTTTTAGAAGACTTCTGTTCATTAACTTTTTTCTTAAATCCTATATTTGTGAGCCAGTCTCTTAAAATTTGTTTATCATAACTTTCTTGTATGGAACCTTTTTGATAATGAACCTTTTTCCATATTCTATATTCATCTGGACCAAGAGAATCTGCCAAGACTATTTCTCCTTTCCTATTAAATCCAAATTCAAATTTTACATCTGCAAGTAAGAATCCTGCAGGGTCTACAAATTTGCTCATTTGGAAATAAAGTTGTTTGGATTTATTTTTCAAAAAATCAAAATCATTATGTGATAAAATATTAGATGAAATTATTTCTTTTTCAGATATTGGAATATCATGTTCCAAAGATTTAGTTGTAGGATCGAATACTGGGGATGATAGTTTTGAAGCTATTATTGGATCAAAATTATGAGACAAAATTTGAAAGTCTGGAGAATTTTTCCAATCAATTTCATTGTTGTTGTATCGTTCAATTAGGCTTCCATAATAATAACCTCTTACTACACATTCGATAGGAATCATAGATAGCTGTTCGACCAGCATTTTATTGGCATCAATAGTTTTAATCATATGATTTTGAACGTCGAGATTCTCAAACCAAAATTTTGCAAACTTACATAAAACTTCACCTTTTTTTGGAATGTCTTGAGACATATTAACATCAAATGCAGATATTCTGTCAGAAAAGACAAATAATAAAGTATTGTTTCGATTTTCACTGTTATAATATAAATCTTTGACTTTTCCTCGATGCAATAATTTCAATAGTACTTAAATATTAAAAAAATATCTTTTTATAATTATCGATTATAAAAATAATCATTAACTAATATGATTTTAGATAAGGCGAATCGCTATTTCAACAATAACATATTTGATTTACATTATAATACGTATATGTTAAAAGTTTATCAGATCTTAATTATAGCATATACAACTGGTATATTATGGTTAAGAAGAAATCCTCTTTCGCTAATTTTTACTGCAATTACTCCTTTTTCATTATTGTTTGTTTTATTTATCATTAGCGATGGACAATATACACAATATGCTATCAGCGGGAGTTTAGTAATGGCTTTAGTTGGTTATGGACTAGCACTAGGTCAGGATATTACATATTATAAAACTGAATATAAAATCCAAGATATGTTTGTTGCCTCTCCTATCTCACCGTTAATATATATGACGGGTTTAGCTTTATCAGAAATTCTATTTGGATTTCCAGCACTAGTCGTTTTATTATTCTTGATTTTTTATATAGGAGTTTCCTTCTTATATATTCCATTACTTATTTTTATAATACTTATTGTCTGGATCTCTACTTCTAGTATGGGTTTCTTTTTATCTTCACATATGTTACATATGAAAAATGCAACTCAGATAATATCTTTTGTTAATATTTTTTTAGCTATATTACCACCTGTTTTTTATTCTATTAATAAGCTCCCCGATCTTCTTCAATATGTTTCCTATATTGCTCCTACAACTCATGCATCGTTAATGATTCAATACGCTATGGGATATACGACTCCTGAAAATTGGTCTATTTTTATTGGAATATCAGTTCAGTTAGTATACGCTATGGGATTTATTACCTTAGCAAAAGTTCATGCATTATGGAGAGAAACTTGAATAAAGTCCAAATTAATTTTAACTCATAGGTCATGGTGGGATTTGGACCCACGACCTAAGGTTTACAAAACCTTCGCTCTGGCCAGGCTGAGCTACATGACCATGAATATCATCGATTTTGTATTATTACTATAATTAATTCTTTGCCAATAATTAAAATATATTTAAGGAGCTGATAATAATCAGGTTATCATATTGACGGCTAGAGAATTTAATGTCATCGTTACCATAGCAAACAAATCTTTTATAAATGACCCCGAAGGAGAAACAATTTATCATGATTTAATTTTAAAAAACCAATATAATAGTATTAAATCTGTGAGAACTGCAAAGCTATTAAAACTAGTTGTAAATGCAAAAAACTCTCGTGAAGCAAGATCAAGTGTAAAAAAAATGTGTGAAGATTTACGAATATTTAATCCAATTGTAAGTGATTGCCAAATTAACATTCTGTCTGATAAATAGTTAGTAAAATATTGCAAAGATTAAATATATAAATTTTTGATCAATTTTGTTAATTTAATAATTTTCCACATTGCTCTGAGATAAAATACTTGAAGAAAGTGTATTATTCAAGAGTAATATAGTGCGCAAGTGCTTGGCTAAATCAGTTACAGTAATTATACCGACAACTTTGCCATTTTCTATAATAGGTAGTCTTCTTATTCTATTATTGACCATTCTTTGAACTGCGACATCAATAGGAGTATCAGGTAATGCTGAAGTTCTAATTCTTGACATCATATCTCCTACTCTCACACTTGATAGTTTTAATTCTTTTAGACAAATTTTTTTTATAAAATCTCGTTCTGTAACAATTCCAATAGGTTGATCATCAGCTAAAACAATTAAACAGCTTACTCCATTTTCAGTCATTACCTGAGCAGCTTTTAAAGCACTTTCATTTTCAGATATTGTGAGCAGATCTTTGATCATTATATCCCTTACAGATTCAATCATGGCAATAAAATATATTATAAAATTAAAAACCTTATAATTCTATCAATTTGAAGGATCTTTTTAAATCACCTTTTAATAGATCCAAAAATATTAATCTCCAAAAATGTATTTTTAAATATTCGAATGCTAAAAATTGGAATTCCAGTTTTCCCAGGAAGCAATTGTGATAGGGATATTTATTATGTCTTAACAAAGATCTACAACATAAAAACTGAATTTATATGGCATAAGAAAGACAAAATAAAAAATTACAATGCAATAGTCATTCCAGGTGGGTTTTCTTTTGGTGATAGATTACGAGCAGGAATCATCGCTGCACATAGTCCTATAATAAAAGAAGTTAAAAGACTTGGCAATGATAGAGTTCCAGTTTTGGGAATTTGTAATGGTTTCCAAATTTTGGTTGAATCTCAATTACTGCCTGGCTCCCTGATTAAGAATAACTGCTTGAATTTCACTTGTAAATGGACAGATCTCAAGGTTAGAAATACAGATACTCCCTTTACATCTAAATTTAAAATGAATGAATTATTTAAAATTCCTATTGCTAATGGAGAAGGACGCTATATTTTAAATGAAGCTCAGTTAAAAGAGGTTAAAAAAAAAAATCAAATAGTTTTTAGTTACCACAATGACGATCCTAATGGTTCTATTTATTCTATTGCTGGCGTTACTAATGATAAGAGAAATATTGTAGGAATGATGCCACATCCTGAAAGAACTTGTCAAAGCGAGTTGAAATTATTTGGATTGACAAATTCGGCTATGAAAATTTTTGAGTCATTAATTGCATATATAAAAAAATAAGCTCATAAAGAGTCCAATCATCATAGATAGTATTTGGAAATACTAACTCCATCGGAATTAAATTATCTCAAAAAAAAATTAAAACGTGAACCCAATGTTTTAGAAAGGGAGATTGTTGGAGCACAATGGTCTGAGCATTGTTCTTATAAATCCTCTAAAAAATATATCAAATTACTAACGAAAAAATCGGAAAGCATCATAAAAGGGCCAGGCTATGATGCAGGAATCATTGATATAGGTAATGGTGATGTAATTACCATACACATCGAAAGTCATAATCATCCTTCAGCTGTAGAACCATATGGAGGAGCAGCTACTGGAGTTGGAGGGATAATTCGTGATATTCTATCTATGGGAACTATGCCAATTGCTTTACTAAATGCGCTAAGATTTGGACACATCAATTCACCATATACTTCAAATGATATAAAAACATCAATAGGAACAAAGAATGAATTATACTCAGCTTCTAGATGGCTATTGAAAAATGTCGTAAGAGGGATAGCTGATTATGGAAATTGTATAGGAATTCCAACAGTAGGAGGAGAGATAGAATTTGATGAATCTTTCACTAATTATTGTTTAGTGGATGTTGCAGCAATTGGACTAGGAAAAAGAAAGGATTTGATCAGAAATATTATCCACAAAGATGATATTCTCATTCTAGCAGGGAGTAGTACGGGCAGAGATGGCATACATGGGGCATCATTTGCATCGAAGGAATTGGCAATGGAAAATAGATCCGCAGTACAGATTCCTGATCCATTTATGGAGAAGTTATTAATGGAAGTCACTAAAGAAGCAATAGAAGCTAATATTCTAAAAGCTGTTAAAGACCTAGGAGGAGGAGGTCTCTCTTGTTGCCTTTCGGAAACCTCCGCTAATTTAAATAAAGGTTTTGAGATAGACTTGGATAAAATTCATCTAAAATATAGGGATATGGAACCAGAAGAAATCATGATCTCTGAATCACAAGAAAGAATGTTATATATTACAAAGAAGGAGAACTTCAAAAGTTTTGCAAAAATACTAAAAAAATATGAGGTGCCCTTTGCACTGATTGGGACAGTTAAGAATCATAAAAACCTTATAATAAATAAGAACGGAAAAACCATTGCAAAAATGTCTTCACATTTGATTGCATATGCTCCTTTGTTAACCAGAAATAGTAAAAAGCCCAAATACATTGATGATTTGAAAGTCACGAAAAAATTCGTCAAGCTTCCACCCGATCTAAATAAAACCTTTCTAAGTATGCTAGGTAATCCTACTATTGCATGCAAGAACTGGGTATTTCAACAATTTGATCATGAAATAGGACTAAGAACCATTATCAAGCCAGGGATAACAGATTGTGCAGTCCTAAAATTAAATAATAATAAATTCCTGGCAGCAAAACTTGATGGAAATTCTAAAGTATGTTATCAGGATCCTTATCAAGGTACTTTAACCTGTCTTTCTGAAGCCCGAGCAAATATAATTACTTCAGGAGCACACCCAATAGGAATAGTTGATCATCTACAATTTGGCAATCCTGAAAATCCTGAAATCTTTTGGACCTTTAAAAAAAGTATAGAAGCAATGATAGATTTCAGTAATTTCAATAAAATTCCAATAGTTGGTGGAAAGGTAAGTTTTTATAATGAGACTAAAAATGGACCAATAAAACCTTCTCCTGTAATAGGAATGTTAGGCCTTATTAAGGGCAATGTAGGTATATCTCAAATTAATCCTACTCCCGACGACACATTATATATCATAGGAACTACGTCTGATGACATGGGTGGTTCAGAATATTATGAATTTTTAAATGGGATAACAGGTGGATTTGTGCCACAACTGGACTTACAACTTGATTTGATGAACTCAAATTTAATTTTAAAAATTATTAAAGAACAATTAGTTAGTCGTTCTCACGATTGTTCAAAAGGAGGTCTTGCTATCGCATTGGCTGAGATAGCTATTAGTTCTAATTGTGGACTCAACATTGACTTGGACAAGGTGCCTAATACTTGTAAAAGGTTAGATTTTCTTCTTTTTGCTGAAACTCCTTCTAGATTTATCATTGGAACAAAAAAGGAAGAAAAACTTGAAAAAGAATTTTCTAAATATACAAATTTAACATATTCAAAAATTGGAAAAGTAACGGATTATGGCGATAATATAACTTTTATTTCGAAGAATAAAAAAATCATAAATTTGGAAATGAAAATTGCAAAAAAAAATTTTGAAAATCTATTCCATATTATGAAAAACCAATGAACCAAAGTAATGAATAGTAGTTTTTTAATAAAAGCTTCAGTGACTAGACATATGATTAAAATATTTTGATGGCATAGTAATGGTATATTGAAATGGTAACAGAAAATTGTGGGGTTGTAGGGGTTTTTTCTTTAGATCAACATAATGTAGTTCCATTTCTCATTGATTCTTTGCGAGCCCTTCAACATAGGGGTCAAGAATCATGGGGAATAGCCATACCCAATAAGAAACCATTCAGACAATTAGGTCTAGTTTCCAGTTATGCAGATAATTTTAAACATATCATGAGAAATTATAAATCGAATGCTGGAATAGGCCATGTTCGATATTCTACTTTTGGAAAGAGTACAATAGAGAATGCTCAACCATTAAAAGTCAAAGATTTGTGCATTGCTCATAATGGAACAATTGCAAATGTTGAGGAATTGGCAAATATGGTTGGAGGATGTACGTTTACCCCCCAAACAATGAGTGATACCTTTATCGCTGCTAAAAGACTTGTAGAGCATCTCTCTAATAAGATGAATGTAAGTGATTCTATCAAAATTCTAAAACAAGAGATGATAGGATCTTTTTGTTTCACATTCTTGACTGATAAAGGATATGTTTATGCTGCAAGAGATACCAAAGGGTTTCGACCATTGGTTTTGGGATTTCACAAGGAAACAAATACATATATTGTTGCATCAGAATCCTGTGCCTTTTCTGCAGTAGGCGCCTATCTGATAAGAGATGTCGAACCCGGAGAGCTAATCAAACTAAGCATGAAAGGTTTGGAAACTGAAGTGTTTTCTTCTGATAAGCCCCATTCCCATTGTGCATTTGAATATACCTACTTTGCTCATCCTGTAAGTATTATGGAAGGTGTGAATATATATGCAGCTAGAAAAAGAATGGGAGAAATCTTGGGGAAAATGTTCCCAATTCCCTCAGCAGATTTAGTAATTCCTGTTCCTGATTCCGCAAGGCCTGCTGCCTTAGGTTATGCACAAAAGACAGGATTACCTTTTGAAGAAGGTTTAGTTAAAGATAGGCATATCAATAAAGGCGCGTTAAGAAGTTTTATCGAACCTTATCAATCTGATAGATTAGAAATAAATAAAGGAATACTTCCCATTAAAGATATTATTAATGGCAAAAATGTCGTAATAATAGATGATAGTATAATTCGAGGTACAAGTTCCGCATCTATTATTCATACCTTGAGAGAAGCCGGAGCAAACAAAATTTATATGATTGTTACATACCCTCCTGTTCGTTTTCCTTGTTATGCTGGAATCGATTTTCCATCGATGGATGAACTATTAGCAAATCAAAAATTTCCCAATGATGGACAAAAAATTGGTCTTAATAAAAAAATAAGTAAATTAATTGGTGCAGATAAAGTATTCTATAATGACACAAAAAATCTTGCTAAAGCAATAGGTCTAGCAGAAGAAGAACTATGTTTTACGTGTTCTACAGGAAATTACAGTTCCCTAGGCATAACTCCTAAGTTTAGGACAAGAGAAGAAGTAAAAGGAGAATGAGAGTTAATACTAGAGATTTAATGGAAGGATAAATTTATAAAGTAACATTATCTCCCATGACTTCTTTTATTAAAGCTTTTGCCATAGATATTGACGGTACTTTGACAGAGAATGGTGGGGGGATTATACACCTTCCTGCTGTGCAAAATCTTCGGACATTAGAAAAATTAGGTTATAGAATTATCTATGTAACAGGACGCTCTTCTGTTGAAGCCTATATATTATCTGTATTTACTGGAACAACTAAAATTGCAGTTGGAGAAAATGGGGGAGTTGTTACTATCAGTCCGACCGAGCATATTATTCTTGGAAACAAGGCAGAATGTATTAATGGATATAGAATGTTAAGTAAAAAACTAGAAAATGTTAAATTAAAAAATGTTTTTGATAGAATGACGGAGGTAGTCTTAGAGAGAACTTTCAATATTGAACTAGGAAAACAAATCCTCCAAGATACTAATATGGGTGTGGAGCTAACCGATAGCAAATATTCCTTTCATATTAATAATATAGGAATCAATAAGGCGAGTGGTCTTGCAAAAGCATTAGATATTTTGAAAATAAAACCTTCAGAAACAGTAACAATTGGTGATAGTGAAACTGATATTCCCTTGTTCCAATTTTGTGCTTTTTCCATTGCACTCAATCATGCTGACGAAGACGTAAAATCAAAAGCCAATTATGTTGTTTCTCAAAATTCCGGAAAAGGATTAGTAGAAGCATTAGATTATATTGCTTTAAATTTTTTTGGTAAAAATGCTATCAAATGACTCTACAGGAAGTAATCAACCAAATTAGACAGATTGTTGATAAAGCTTTATTAGATTTAAAATATGAAAAGTTAGAATATGATGTTTCCGAACCACCGAAAAAAGAATTTGGTGATTTAACAACAAATATTGCATTTTTAATTAGCAAAAGGATACACAAAAACCCTAATGAAATTGCTACAGAACTTGTTGATAATTCTATTAATCTTCAATTAAAAAATATGAGCAAAGATTCTTTGATTTTAAATGCAAATGCGCATATATCAGGGCATATTAACTTTAACATTAATTATGTTACTTTTAACAGATTTCTTTTAAAATGGGTTAACCAAAACGATTTATTGTTACCACCTAATGGTCCTAATAAGCAAATAGTCATAGAACATACTAGTGTAAATCCAAATAAAGCTTTACATATTGGTCACCTTAGGAATGTTATAATAGGTGATACATTATACCGATTGTTTAAATTTACAAACCACAAAACTATTGTATTAAACTATATAGATGATTCAGGTGTCCAAGTTGCAGATCTTATTGTTGCTTTTAAGTTTGCTGGTTTTAGTCCGGAGAATATCGAGGAAAATATTAAATTTGACCAATATTGTGGGGACATATATGTTCGAATGAATGAAATATATAAGACTAATTTAGAGTTAATTGAAAAAAGAAAATTAGTTATTAGAGAGATAGAAGAAGGAAACACAGAATTAGCTCAATTTACACATTATATAGTTGAAAAAATCGTAAAACAACAACTTGAATCTTGTTGGCGGATAAAATCTCGATATGATTTACTAGTCATGGAATCACAAATCTTATTATCAAAGCTTTGGGAAAAAACATTTAACTTGTTGAAAGAGAAAAATATCATATATTATTCAAGTAATGGTAAAAATATTAATTGTTGGGTGCTTCGAGACGAAAATAATGAAGAGAAGGTATTAATAAGAAGTGATGGGACGGCTACATATGTTGCAAAAGATATTTCATTTGCAGTATGGAAATTAAATCTTATAAATGATCCCTTTATCTATAACGAATTTTCTTTACAATGGGATAAGTCCATATTATGGAAAACTATGTTAAAGTCAGAAAATACTGTTGATTCCTTCCTCCAACAAATTGCCTTTTTTTTCATGGAAAATCCACCTAGTAAGGTAATAACTGTAATCGATTCTAGACAAGAACGATTACAAAAAATAATTTCGATTATTTTAAGCAATATAGCCGCAGAAATCAATAATCGATACATTTATCTTGGATATGAGACCGTTGCATTGAGTCCTAAAAGTGTCCAGGATATCGGAGTAGAACTTGATAATATAAACAAGAAAATAATTCATATGTCAGGGAGAAAAGGAATTTTTATTAATGCCGATACTATTTTGGATAAATTGCATAGGAAGGCATGTTATGAAGTCAAGAAACGGAACCCTAGTTTGGATGATACTACAATTGACGAAATAGCAGAGGGGATTGCTGTATCAGCAATTAGATACAATTTGCTCAGACAAGATATAGATAAAATGATAACTTTTGATATGGAAGAGGCATTAAACCTTGAAGGAGATACTTCATTATATTTACAATACTCGCTTGCACGTGCTATGAGAATTCTGGAAAAAGGTGATTGCTCATTAGGAGAATTAATCAAGGAAACAAATGCTAGTCTAAGATGTGACCTTTTAAACAACACTATTGAGCGAGATCTTATTAAAGAGATATCAAAATTTAACATAATTATTGAAGAATCACTAAATACACTAAATCCCAAGCTTATAACCAAATATGCAAATCGAATATCTACAAAATTCAATTCATATTATGAGAACGTACCTGTTTTAGGTGCAGACCGAATTTTGAAGGTAAGCAGACTAATGCTAGTAAAGGTATTTGTAAACGTTTTAACTAATCTTTTCCAAATTTTAGGAATCGAATCATTCTCAAGAATATGAACATTCATCATCTCCTGTATATTTATAATAAATATTAATTGTAGATTATTTATAGTAAATAATATGAAAATCAATATCGATGATTATGTATTACTTTATCATACCATGAATAAGAAATGGCTTATAAAAATAGAAGAAGAAAAAAAGATGCATACCCATTTAGGGATTATTGATCTTTCTTCTCTAATTGGTTTAGAATACGGTACTACAATAAATACGACTCTACACAAAAAAATTTACTTGATAGAACCTACTATCCATGATTTCATTATGAAATCACAAAGAAATACTCAAATTGTTTATCCCAAAGATTTGGGATATATAGCTATAAGAAGTGGAATTCAAAATGGATCAAAAGTATTAGAAATAGGAACTGGAAGTGCAGCTTTAACTACATTTTTAGCAAGTATAGTAAAACCTAATGGACATATTTTTTCATTTGATATTAATCCAGACTTTATGAAAATTGCAAAAAAAAATCTTGTTAAAGCAAAGATGGAAGAATATGTTACAATTACTGAACAAGATATCCGAGAAGGCTTTAATTTGCATGACTTTGATGCTGCAATTGTTGACCTTGGCGATCCATGGACTGCTGTAGAAGTAGCATATAAGGCATTGAAAGGAAGTGGAGCTTTCCTTGCTATATGTCCGACTATGAATCAAGCAGAGAAAACTTCAGTTGCATTGAAAAATAATCATTTTACAGATATAGAGTGTATTGAAATTTTAATTCGTAACATTGAAGCTAGGGAAGGTATGACTCGTCCCTCTATGAGAATGATTGGACATACCACCTATCTTATTTTTGCTAGAAAAATCTTTCCATTCATTCAAAATCATAATGGTTAAGTCAAAATTATAATTATAAAGAAATAAATTAATTTATTTTTAATGTCTGTTAAGATTTGAAAGATTTGATAATAAGTCTTTCCTCTCATTGTTTCGTCATGCTATTTTTTTTAGATGATTCACTATTAAAGTTAGTCATTCCTCCATGATGAAAGTTGAACATCATTTCATCTATTGTCATATCTGTAACATTTAGTATATCTCCTGATCCTACATCTGTAATTACTTTTGCGACTTCATTACGATCGTTAAGTAAATAGACAACGTATACCAGATATCCATTAACAGGGTGGATGAAAGCT
>Ga0126310_10000121_pt1 | contig 22417 bp, 21 predicted proteins | sample Plot60_FD_92540 | JGI IMG/M metagenome (GOLD analysis project Ga0126310, IMG submission 92540) | Serpentine soil microbial communities from UC McLaughlin Reserve, CA, USA - Plot60 | ecosystem: Environmental > Terrestrial > Soil > Grasslands | place: USA: UC McLaughlin Reserve, Lake County... | reverse complement strand
TATTATCGCCCCATTTGGTTGAAGTCATCGTATGATTCCAGAGTATGCTGGCATATTGGAGGTATTCCTTAAGCCAAGTTTCACCTTTGACTTGTCTTCTTTTGATCTTATTATACAACAAAGATCTCAAAGGATTACAGCTGGATTCCATCCGATTCTCTGTATTGAGAATATAACACTCTGGTTCAGTTATTGTCTGTCACATAAGGATCATAATGTTGTCTATAACCACTTGATTCTCTTGTTAGTCTGACAAGAATATCATAAATATAATTGATATTTTTAGGCATTTTCAGATATTTGTAAGCGTAATTCACATCATTTGTTTCTAGCTCTCCTCTTCCCTTGCTCGCATCAATCCATGATTTACCAGCTCCACTTTTTGTAGTTATTTCAGCAGTTTGAAATGTAGCAAGATATAAAGCTATTAGGTCATGTTCAAATGCCATGTGCGGCTTTTTTACAAGCATCCCATTTTCGTGGATATTAAGCCTTAATCTTCGAGCTGCTAAAGAAGCATATTGACGAGCTTTATTATATTGTGCTATTAATCCCTTTAGTGGATCAAACACATATTCTTCTGATAGGTGAACCTCCAATACAGATTCACCTTCATTTGGTGATTTAGTGATTCTAGTATGTAATTTGGGTATTTGATGACGGATTTGAATACACTATTATTCATAGCCTTCCATCGCAATCTTATATTCTCGTCAAAAGAAAAAATGTCGAAACTAAAGGTTAGATTGTATAGTCGAGTTGGGACCAGGTTGGTGTTAATTGGAGAAGAATTCAGACTCCTACTGAGAAATTGTTTTAAAATGAATATTCCTCTTGGAGTAAGCTTCCATGCAAGCCCATATCTTCCTCCTATTTTCTCAATTAAATTCGTGGCAATCAGATTCTCTGTATAATAATTAATCAATTGAGGAGAAATTCCTAACTGTTCTGCAATCTGTGAAGGCCTATAACCACTATTTATGCCAGAAAGAATAGGTAAATTGTACTCCGATTTAAGAATACTGATATTTTTATATGAATGTTCCATGAACGTATTGCCTAGACAATGATTTGTTTGTTGATAGCTGTTGATAGTCTGACAATAACATCGGCCTAGTCAAATTAAAAATTAAAATAAAAAGTTCGTCACTGCATGTTGTGGAGATGCTTGCAGTTACTACCTCTAGTACTAGCACCAATTCTGGTAGATGATTGTGCAATTGGTTTTGCTGATCTTGCATGTCAGTAAATTACCATGGGAGGTCTTTTTTCATCAGCGATAGACTTAACTAAGGCTAGGATTGAGAATGGTTTTGGATTTTTTAAGTAATACTGCATAAATCATATTTGGTTTACGATACAAATTTTTTAACCTTTATGGATCTCAGCATATGAAACCAAAATAACCATACCATCTAAGATTCAATGTAGACGAATGAATTAAATTATTTTATATTAGAAAAGTAACATAAAGATGATCAATGTCTTACTGTCACCTGCACTGTGATAGGCAAAAACGAAAGTAGAGTACCACACATCAGAGACGATCAAGGATGTATGTCATCTACAGGTTTGAATACTTGGATGTTACTATTTCCTCTATCTGAGACATATACATAGCCATTTGAATCTATAGCAAGGTGCTCTGGGTCTATAAGTTGGCCATCACCAGTACCATTTCCTGAACCAAATTTCGTAATGAATTTGCCATCAGGAGAAAACTTTTGGACACGCGGAACATGGTTTCCAGTTTTATCAGACTGTGGGTCGTTAACATATATGTTATTGTATTTATCTACAGCTACATGTTCCACATGTGAAAATTGCCCATCACCAGGTCCTTCAGAACCAAACTTTAAGAGGAATTTCCCATTACTATCAAATTTCTGAACACGCGAATTGCCTCGCTCGTCTACAATAATATCTCCGTTATTGTCAATTACGACAGAAACAGGTACCATAAATTGCCCATCACCAGTACCATTACCACCCCAGCTCATAACAAAGTTACCATTGATGTCAAATTTTTGAATGCGGTTATTGTTGGAGTCTACAACATACACGTATTTTAGATCCTTATCCACAGCAATCATTCTTGGGAAATTAAATTGTCCTTCTCCTGCACCAAGCGAACCAAACTTAAACAGAAAATTGCCATCCTTATCAAATTTCTGAACACGCTCACCGTTTCTCTCAACAACCCAGACATTACCTGCAGAATCAACGTCTACACCATATGGATTAAAAAATTGTCCATCTCCAGTACCCCTAGAACCCCATTTCATTATGAAGGTCCCATTTTTATCGAATACTTGTACACGATTATTATCTCTATCTAGAGTATAGAGATATTTCTCTTGTTGATCAAAGTCAAGATCATGTGGACGCTGAAACTGCCCATCTCCAACTTCCTTAGCACCCGGTGCATTCATATTACATCCTTCTAATTTTTTAAGCTTACAGAGAGAACCCCATTTCTTAACAAATACATAATCTTTGGCTAGATGATATGCATTTGCTGAAGAAAAAATTAATGGTGATGAGGAAAAAGATGAAAAAACAATCATGGAGGCTGTCAATGTAAGTAGGAATAATAATAAGGAAATCCTTGCAGGGTGACGATAATAATTGTAATTCACATTGCGATAATTATTATTATTATTATCTATTTTTTTCTTCATAGTCCTCAAGAAGTAATCCTGGCGACATATATAACTTAGCTAGTGATATATTTCTAGATGAAAATATTACTATCACAACAAACACAGAAGAAGGGAAATAACTTTACATTATCATACATTATTGCACCTATCGAGTAGCTATAGTCATATATATAAAATTATATAGAGCACAAACTAAATTGAATAATTCAATTAGTTTACGTGCTGTTGTAATATTTACGATTATTGCGTTTATCCTTGTCATTGCCACTTTGGAAATGTCGTTGCCAATTAACATCACAATATATGGACAGCAGCATCAGATAATTGATACAGGCGGCAATGACAACGGCAGCAGTAAGGTAGTAATTCTAACTTTTGATAATACTCGTAAAACTCAATTTACCACCACCACCAAACCAATGTTAGATCAATATGGATTTAAAGCAAGTTTCAGGATCCTTAGATATGATACAAATAGCAAAAGTCTATACATACAGGGTACCTAATCAAGTTAGATAGATTCACGCCAATAAATCAATTATAATCCATCACCTATTTTCTATTAATTCTCTAATAAAGTGAACCTATCATATGTCATGCAATTTCTATTGACATTCATTGAAGTATTAGATTGTCAGTCATACAATAATGTGAGGATGGGTATTTTCGGGTCATTTTTGTTATTGGGATGCGTTTGTGCAGCGATTCATGAGTAAAACTATAGCGTCTGTTGTCTTTTTGCTCAGTGTCTACAGGGTTACAATAATAATGATGATTATGATACCACCAACAATAACGATGGTGATGGTATGACTTGTAATGAACAACAGGATTCAAATAATCGCATGCCTATACAAACGATGCAACTCCTTTCGTTTTATCGTTACCCTTCCATTGAGAATAATGCGTGATGTTTTATAAACTTAATTTATTGCTACCCGATTGGAAAACATATGGATCGAATACATTGATCGCTACGTTATCAAGGTTTTTGGACTTGTGCTTCATCTAAACGTATTGATTTGAGTCATGAAATTTGTATTATTTAAATTATATTTTAGATGAGAAACATAACTATTATCCAAAATCCTGTTTCAAATAATCGACGTACAATAATTTTGCTATAACTTGATTATAAAAATAAATTATTTTATATATTATCGTCTTTTCAATGGTTCATGTCAAAAGAGGGTTTGTATCAAAATATTGTGTCTATTACAATGATTATTCTTGCTATAAGTGTAATCATAGCATCAACATTGACACAATATGGAAGATTGCTACAGCTCAAGACCAAGGAAATGATACAACATCAACACCATTAATACCAGAATAAAGGGCTGCAATGTGCGATCCTGACAATCCTTCATCAAAGCTGAAATCTGTTAATATGACAGAAGCACGTGTATGTGGTCTTCCAAAGACATCTTCATCAAACATAACATCGTCAGAAAATACAACATCAGAAGGAATAGCAACCGTTGATGGCTCCTCCGCAGTTTCCACCAGAAGGCTAGTCAACTATGTACATTGTTACTATTCCCATGGTCCTCTTTCCACCATACGGTACGGTTAAGCATTGATCCTAATTATAGAAAGTTATTGATCATCAACACAACTTAGTAATTACATTAACTATGCATTATTGGTTTCGCTTACGTGGGCGAATCTGATGTATTTGTTTTGCAGCCCTATTTCTGTATATGACAGATAATCAATATTTCTGCCAAGTCACAAATCCGACTAAAATTGTGGATAATTAATGAACATCAATAATTTTTATGTAAAGCTTATCGGATTAGAATAAGTTGATTTTATATATTGCCATTTTGTTTCTGCGGTTATGTTGAGAAAAAAGACATCTCTGAACATTGTATCCATAATAGCCATACTTGTTACAAGTATAGCAGTAATAACATTAGGAGAATTTGGTATCTTTGGCATAGCTCAGGGCCAAGGAAATGATACAACATCATTATTAACACCCGATCAAAAAGCGGCAATATGTTCATCGATAGGATCACATGTTAACACAACAGAGTCAAGAATATGCGGTATTCCAACTACACCATCATCAAATACTACATCCTCAGAAAATACAACTACAGGAGCAGAAGCGCCAATAGCAGATGCTGGAGAATAGAATTTGCTAACGTGCTTTCACTAAGACCACCATAATCTCTCTTCCTTTATCAGTAAGGGAGAAGTCACATTGGTTAATGTTATCAATTTATGTGCTGAAAACGGATAAAAGACACATATTATGACAAAGACAATCGAACTATATTATAGATAAACTCATGTTTTTTAGTATATAAGTGCTTATAAAAATATATATGCAAATATGTGCCCCAGCATCACTAGTTGATTCATATTCTTTTTCTAAATTTTGATTACTCACATAATGAAGAGTAAAAAAACTGTGTTTGGGTATTGACTGACTTAAATATTGCCCTTTATTTTGCAGTTGTTAGTATTTTCTAGGATGGTAATAGATATCTCCCATAGTATCTCGATAGCATGAAAAAGACCTTTAGATAAGACCCATATACAGTAAAAGTCAATAATTAATGAGGTTTGTCGTCATCAGACGAAGAAGAACAACAAATGAAGAAAATATATAATGATATTTTGTTGTCTAGGGATTTTACTGAGAAGAAAAAAGGTGTGAGGGCATTATTAAGTTATGGAAAGAAAGCAATACCACTCATACAAGAGCTTCGTAACATCGAAACAGATGATGATATGAAAAACTATATGTTTGATACTATAACTCAAATAGAAAAGGTAGACATTTTAAAGGAACATCTTAGATGAGTGGCTATATATTCATATTAGAATAGTTTCGGATACGGTTTCACAGTCTTAAGTAACGTCATCTAAAGTATAACGTTTTGCATCTAAAGAAGGTACTTCTCATTTCATAAATTTTGTCATTTGCTGTGTTACTCAAATTGCATAAGACTTCTCTTGCGCATTTGTAATTCCTCCAAACTAGAATTATTCACGGACTAATTGCTCTCGTGCAGTTCTTCAATTGATTTTGGTAAAGTAAACAATATTACGGTTTGAGCTCACTAGTGAATTAAGTACTTTCCCACTAATTGCTTTGCAAATGTATATTATCATTAAGAATATTTAGATATAGTACAAGTTGCAATTTTTAGCACATAACATATTTTTTATCTACGTTGTAGAATACTATCACTTAATGCAAGTACCTGCTTGCTTAGTAGTAGTAAAAATGACAGTATAATTCATGATTCATCTTTATCTGAAAGTAATCTAAAAGCTGCATAGATGGTGAGATATATCAATTGAAAACACCCAGGGATTCTGGAAGAGTAGCACGAAGAGTTCTCGGAGCTATAATAATAGCAGTAATTACTCTGATAATCATAGTATCTATTATAGTATTTCTTGCACATGTAATGATTCCTATTCTTGTGAGAGTAATTATAATAGTAATAATCATTGATGCAGGTATTTTGATATATGCAACGTTGAAGGTTAAAGAAAAAGAAACATGATAATAACTACTTGCTACTTGGACTACAGTTAATATCTACGTTAGTGTATGCTTACCGTTGGTTATCCTAGTCAGTTATCATCACAAAATGGTCAATCCCTTATTACATGATTTAGAATTATATCCTGTATACATCCTTGAACCTATCAGCATCCTGATGACTGATGATTGTTAATTCTGCACGAAAGTTTTAAGCTTCCTTTTTCTAAGTAAGCAAAATAACAAAGCAGCTGGCTGATGGAACAGAACTGTAATCTGGCTGCTTGGTGACGGTCATAATTTTCACTCAAGGTTGCTATTAAAATAAAATCATTTTAAACGAGTCAGTGACCATTAGCCTGGAACTATTTGGTATCTCTATATGCTGAGTGGGGGAGGAGCCTTAATCTTATTGTTCATATTTTACAACTCAGGAAGAGAATAAGCAAAACCCACGTGAACACAATCAGACTTTTCATCTAGCAAACACTGCAATTCTCCTTCTTTTAGCATCACTTCTGCAATTCTATTTCTCTTGTTATCCTTAAGTACAACTCTATTTTGATCTATAGACAATTTTTCCATGTAAGGAGCATGCTTTGCAAATGCTTCATACTTTAGCACCATCTCCTCCATCATACTTGTAAGGTGTCCAGAGAGGCTTCGTATTCCTTTGAAGGACGCTTCCTTGAAGATATAGCTAAACAAACTTCATTTTCACATAAGACGGTAGCAAGATAAGATGTTAAGATTAGAAGTGTTAAAAGAAAATCGCGTTTTAATATTTATAATATTGAAAACTTATCCTCTCTGCGACTAACAGGATACATTGAATTTGTAGTAATAATTCGTGTTAAATATAACTAATTACCAGATCATATCTGAAAGAATATATAGTGAATTCGAAGAATGCTTGCTTCATACTCCCAATTGGTTTCAAAGGGAAGTATTTTTTGCAGTGTTATTTGCCTCAAATATTTCTACGGTCAGCTTAATATTGAAAAGGTTACAATCCTATAATGGAGTCAACAAAGTCGAGTCATTTATAAGAACTGATGTATTATATCCTTTAGACTGGTTAAAGAGCGAGATGATAAAATAGCAGCTAGTAAAAGTATGCGTCAGCCACCATCTTCATCAGCAGCTGCAACTGCATCGATAGCAACAACAGAAGACATATAATGTGTGAGATCTCTAAGAGCATGAAGGTTTTTGTGTTGATATGTATTGTATAGGTAACGAAATGATTACAAGATACGAATACTCATGATAAATAAACATTGCCTAGATTAACTACTCTTTATGTATAGACTTTTGCTATTTGTATCATATCTAAGGTCAGCCATAGTCAATACTTTAAATCCATTGTCTTGTAAATACTTCATCTCAGCATCAAACAGATTCACGGTTGTATCAATAGGTCTGTTGCTATCGCTTAAATCAGGATAGTTTACAAGAGTATGATAGACAATTATAGGTATTGCACTTACTATTCCATCCTTGTTATAACTATATGCGTTATTTACAGCTGTGACAAATTTCTGAAACATCTGAGCGTTATTATATTCGTGCCGGATCTTTTTACAAGTGTCAGGCTCGCCATTACTAGTACTACTAGTAGCACTAGCACCATTACCATTAACAGAGCAGTCATTGTCAATGTGCTTATGAGCCCAGCTATTGATAGAATATCTATTTGCAGGAGTCAATTCCCCATTACTAAGATATGTTTCGCAATAGGTGTTCTGCTGCTTATTATTTTCCACACCATCGCCACACTGCAAAAGAGTTAGTGCAGATGATTTGGCAGCTCTAGCTAAATCATAGTATTTAGCAACTGTATTTACAACTTTTGGATCATCAGATCCTTCGCCATTAGGATATGCAAAAATTGTAGGATTGAATCCATGATTTTCTAAACATTGTTTTGACTGACCTATTTCATAATCCAAATCTGATTGTGATAAACCGTTTAAATTTGGATGTGTCATGGTGTGTGCCTCAATATCCATGCCATCTTGCTGCAGCGCTGCTATCTGTTGCCATGTAATTGATATATCTTTATCATGATACCCTGTTTCTATCCAATTGCATACTTCAAAAAATGTTGCTTTAAATCCATATTTGTCTAGGATAGGTTTGGCGTAGGTATAATCGCTTTCATGTGAGTCATCAAAATTTATAATTACAAACTTGCTATTTGTAGGTGTTTCAACTGGTAGTGGAACAGTTGGTTCGCCTCCTTGTTTGCCCAAATCGCTAGTGGTATCGCTGGCTTTATCTCTACTACCATTACCACTACCACGGCTGCTTGCTCTATCAGAATATGATGTTTTAGAATTTTTTTTGGCAAAAGCATCTATACCAATAGTGGTGTTGGCATTGAGAATACATCCAAATAGTAAGGAAAATGCTAGTGTTAAAATAAGAAACGTTTGTGTACTGATAACATCATCACTCTTTTTCATGCTTTATCATCATCAGTCCTCGTATATGTATGCTATTAGATATGGATCCTTATTCTCGCCCTATAATGGAATTTAATATTGAGATTCCCACTTTTTGTGATATAACAATTTCTCAAAAAATATTATTAGTAGAGTATACCTTAACTGCAGACCGAGTCAATTAAAATATAGCAAGGAGGGATATTTGTTTATAAATATAACATTAAAATCAACTACTGACCTCACTTATATGTAGATGTCAAATCCCGGTGACCGCACCATATTAATTCATGTACAGTAGTCTGTAATCATATATGTTCATAGCATATAATCGAGTCTATTTTTAGATAATATTTGAAAAAGAATATGATAGTAATAATGTTAATTGTCACTTTAGATATTGATATTGACAATACCTTATAGAAGAGTAATCTAGAGAATAAAGGAAAGCAATTTTATGCATATGCGCTTTAAGCAGCATGAATATGAGTTCTGATTTCTTTTCATTCTAAAAATTCCTTGATATTGAATTTTCATTACAACTATTTTATTAAAAGAAATATGACTAAAGCACAACAGTCTAAGTTTAGATAAAACAGCCTGGAGATATGCTCCCAATGCCAAAGACTCTAAATAAATAATATGAAGATTTTTATATCAATACTGAATAATTGAAGAGTAATCTTTTGGCATCAGATATAGTTACCTCAACAAAACTGCCAATTAAAACTAAAAGCAATTTAATTGAACAAGTCTTTGAAACAATTTTACGAACTGGTGAGGCTGGAATATTCCAGACTGAACTTTGCAAAGTATTCTCTCTTGATAGTAGAGACGGTTCTAGATTAGTAAGTAATTTGGAAAAGCGTGATCTTATATCACGTGAAAAAATGCTCTATCATGGTAGATGGACATATAAAGTAGTTGTAAAGAAATCCATGGAAGTTGCAGAATTCATTAAAAAACCTATAGAAATAGCAAGTGTAGAAGGTGCCCCATGTTTTGGTTGCACTTATCAACATTTATGCTCATCAGAAGACGAAACAAGTCAATACAGCCCTGAAAAGTGTAGATGGATTGAAGAATGGGTTTTATTAGGACTTAGCCGCGCAGCTACATTGCCACAACAAAACCCTGAAAGTTAGCGAATAATATAAAGTCTACAATACAATGGTGTATTGCATCAGTCTGTAATACACAATATATCTAATACAGCTAATCGCAACATTGTAATCAGGAATTCCATTCTACTAAGTGAAATAGTTAAATGGTCTTTATTACTAAATAGTAGATATCTGGCGCTTATTGTATTAAGGTTTTCCTAGCGTTATACCACTGTTCTTAGCCTCAATAGACTCAGTAATAATATCAACCAACTTTTTAGCGATATCTCTTTTACTTTGTAATGATAAATGAATGACTTTCTTCTGTCTGTTTATTATGAATACCTCGTCATTATCAGAACCAGCTTCAGAACCTGCTCTGCCAATATCATTGGCAACGATTAGATCACCGTTACATTCCTCTAATTTTTGATATGCTTTTTCTACTATAGATAAATCTGATATATTGTATTCTGCTTTGAATGCAACTAAAAATATATCATTTTTGGTGATATTCTTGATCCGATCTATGATCTTTCTTGTAGGTACAAGAGACAATGATAATCGATCTATTCTGCTGTCGATTTTATTAGATCTTTTCTCTTCCGGCCCGAAATCCGTTACAGCTGCAGCTAAGATAGCAATATCATATGTCTTTGATGATAGCTCAGAGACGACAGTATTGCACATTTCCTCGGTTGTAGTCGCTTTCATGACTTTAAGATCCGATGAGTCTGATGAATAGTTTGCAGCGGTTGTATATCCATAGACTATTGTAACTTTTGCACCTCTGTTGCTTGCTTCTTTGGCAATTGCATTTCCAATTTTACCTGAGCTTAAGTTTGTAATCACACGCACCGGATCTATGTACTCAACTGTGCTACCTGCAGTAACCAGTATATTCTTATCATGCAAAGAAAGGACTCCATTTTTACTACGTTTATCAAACTTATTTAAAACCTGTTTTAGAGCTTGCTCAGGATGAGCAACTTTGGCTTTTCCTTCTGAAAGCAATGGCTGCAAAAATTCAATTCCTTGATTCTTTAATCTACAGATATTTTCTTTGATAAATGGATTATCATACATAGACTTGTGCATAGCGGGTGCAATAATTATTGGAATTTTAGATCCAAGAGCAACACTTAAAACAGAGGTGACAGGTGTATCATCAATTCCATTGCCAATTTTTCCTAATGTATTGGCTGTACACGGATAAACGATAATTAAGTCAGACATATTATAGTCAGCCAGAAAGATGTGTTCAAGATCTCCTGTTAACCTTGTAACTACTTTATTGCCTGTAGCCCATTTCATCATATCTGCAGTAAGCAATGTTGATGTTGCCATTTCTGACATCACACAGTAAACATCAGCACCATGTCGCATAAGCATACGCGACAAGTCGATCGCTTTATATGCAGCTATGCTACCGGTTATGCAGAGCACTATTTTCTTTCCTTCTATTTCGTTACCTTCTATAGCAGTAATATCTTTGGACGGATGGCGTTCTCTTCTTATATTATCATCACCACTTTTTTCTTATATTTCATTTTATCTTCTTATCTCTCTTCTTCTTCAAGACCTTGTTTAGTTCCTTGAATTCTTCAGATCTCATGTGGAAGATATTTTGCTCTTCTGGAAATTTACTCGATTTAACATCAGCTGTGTATTGGGAAATGGCATCTAGGATCAACTTAGAAAGTTCTCCATAACGTTTTACAAACTTTGGTTTAATATCTTCATAAATTCCAAGCATATCATGTATTACAAGAACCTGCCCATCACAACTAGAACCAGAACCTATTCCAATAATGGGGACAGAAACATTTTGGGAAACTATCTCTGTTACCTCACTTACAACTAATTCCATTACTATACTAAATACTCCAGCTTTTTCTAGGCATTTTGCATCTGAAATTATTTTTAATGCTGAATCCTTTGTCTTACCCTGCAATTTATAGCCTTCCCAAAGACTACAAGTCTGGGGTTTCAAACCTATATGTCCCATAACTGGAATTCCTGCATTAACTAAGGCTCTAATGGTTTCGACTATCTCTTTCCCACCCTCAAGTTTTACAGCTTCACAACCTGCTTTGATAAATTGAGTAGCATTTTTTATTGCATCACTGACATTTGATTGATATGATCCGAATGGCATGTCTGCTATGATCATTGCTCTTTTTGTTGCCCGCGAAACTGCCTTGCAGAATAGCAGCATCTCTTCCATATTAACTGGAGTTGTATTTGAATATCCTAGCATTACCATACCTGCGCTGTCTCCAACTAGCAAAACGTCTACGCCTGCTTTATCACAGATCAATGCAGTAGAATAGTCATAAGCAGTAAGTACAGACACCTTTTCTTTTCTCTGCTTCATTGATATTATATCACTTACGCTTATTTTTTTTCTTCTGTCGTAGACGTTTTTACTATTAATTTCTTGGGACTGCATTTGCTAGACTACCGCTTGCGATCTCGAATAAGTCTGAGTGATTCTGCTAGATTGGATTTATTATCAAATTCTTCTACAATTTTCTTTAATGTGGACTTATCTTTCATTTTAAGATGCTTTGCAGCAATAATCATCTCGGGTATAGCTCGTATAATGTTGTCGACAACTGTAATTTGCGCTGCCTTTGCTGTTCTTGAAAGTGGATTTAGATCAATTGTAATCACTGTCTTGCCAATATTCACAAGAGCTTCAGTCCGATCTCCGTCCTCTAGTGGTACAAATACAGCATCAGCCTTGTATATTCCATTATGATCCACTCGTCTTCTTTCGCTTTGTAATTCGGGAATCGAAGCTTTAGATTTTTTTATTCCCAGTACTATACCGGCTTTATTTTTTTTTAATTCTCTTTCAATTGCGATTTCACGTTGCCTAGTTCGATAAAAGAGATTAACCTCTATTACTGCATCTGTGATATGGCTTAACTCCACGATTTCCTTTGCACATAGTGCAGCAACATTGCCGTTAACTGAAATTACGGGATGATCTGCCAGAAGAAGTGTAGAGGAAGCAGCCTTTGCTGCAACACGTGCAGCTTCACTCGTGTGTTCACCCAATAAATAGTCAAATGCTTCTCCCCTTCCATGGGCAATCAGGCCTTCTGGAACAACCAATCCATCCTTGAATCCAGCAACAAGCAATTCTCTAATATGAAGCGATTTAGCGCGTGGATGGTTGGGAGGAATATTGATAGTCATGTATGTTTATTCTACCTATAGCATCCTTGCGCCTTCATTATCTATATTGCATATTATTAAATTACCATTAAAACTTTCGAGGCATTCTTTTGCTTCTTCTATTTGATCGCTCAAAACCAGAGTGAACAATGTTTCTCCAAATAAAGCTATTCCAGAATCAAAACCTCGAGACCTTAGCCTTTGTATAGGCAATTTGCATCTGCCTTCAGCCAAACCAAGGTGATTTGCAAAACAATATGACAGCTTTAGAAAGTTACGAGCGTCTTTTGATGCTTTCAAGTTTTTTAACATCTTCTCGCCAAGCCCATTTGTCAAAACACAATGATTTCTGCTAAGAAATGATTTTGTAGATATTTGAGAGATACAAAAAATGAGCACTTTGTAGTTCTTGAGTTCTATCTTTTCTATGGTTCCAACACCTGGAGCACCAGCGTTAGTCCGTATTTCAAATCCTCCTGCAAATTCTGCAATCACAGTACCAAGTCCTGTTTTACAGGCAATTTCAGCATTGTGTGCAATCTGTGCTGCTTCAATCGTGCTAAGACCTGTGTTAAATGCATCGTTAAGTGCATAAGATAGACTTAATGCTGCTGCTCCACTAGAGCCAAGTCCAAAACCTATAGGAATAGTACTCTCATGTTCAATATTAATATAACAACGTTGATTAGTAAGTCTAAGATACTGTTCTATAACCCATCTAGATACTTCTGCATCTTGAACTCTTATGCCATTAATTGAAATCTGATAATTTACTAAGTCGTGATCAAAAATCTTAACAGTGGTTGTGATGCCACGGTCAATTGAGAAACCGGCACCTTTGGAGCCAATATAGAGATTATTACTATCATTATAGCTAACTTTCTCTGGTTTTTCTATAAAACCAGTAATGTGACCTGGACTGAATGCTTTAGCTGTGCAAAGAGGAGCCTCAAGCACTGATGTCATATGCTAGTTTATAGACAATAAAAATATAAAAATACTGTTTAATTAGTATAAATCAGTATAAACTACTATGAGCAGATACGCAAGAAGGTTACAGAAAATAGGCAGCAGCGTTCTAATCTCATTACCTAGCGAATGGGTCAAAAACAACAACTTGCAAAAAGGAAATGTGGTTGTATTAGAAGTTAATAGAGATAATTCAATTTCTCTGTTTCCATCTGATGTAAACAGCGAGAATATAAAAGAGGTGTCAATTCCATATAGCCCAACATCGATGGATAGTTTAGTTAACCAGATTTATGGTGCATATCTACTTGGCTACAATATAATACGTATTAAGGGCAAATCTCAAATATCTTTCAGCAACAGAGAGCTTATTAAATATGCTATGCAAAAACTTGTCGGTTTAGAAATAGTAGATGAGGACGGATTTAATATTATATCGCAATTCTTGCTTGATGCAAATGCACTAGATGCAGAGAAGATCCTCAGACGAATGAGCTCTATTATAGCAGGAATGCATAGAGACACACTGGACGGGCTACGAACTAAAGATTCTGGTATTGAAAAATTAATAATGAGTAGAGACGATGAAGTAGATCGGCAATATTTCTTGCTCGTAAGGCTAATACGAAGTGCTATGGTAGATCAAAAACTGGCAAGCAAGCTCAATTTAAGCAATATTGATATCTTGGACTATCGGATTGCTGCTAATCATCTTGAAAGCGCTGGCGATTATATTACTGATTTTGCATCCGCGTTACCAAATATATTCCATATAAAACTTATTGAGCTAGTTACTGAAGTAGGTATATTAGTTGTCAAGATGCAGGAAACATCTGTTGCTGCTTTCACTAGCATGAATAGATCCGAATCTGTCGAAGTTGTAAAAATGTACAGCAGATTTAACGAACTCGTAAATTCAATAAAGGAACTATCTGCAAAGACCGCAGAATCTAAGAACTCAGAATCAACTATCTCACTTCTTAACTCCATATATTCTATGGATAAGGTTGCTAGATGTTGGATTGACATAGCGGACCTAGTTAAACCGGTGTATAGGACAATGCCGCTCAGGAATGTCTAGATTCTAAGCTTGGCATAAACTAGGTTTACATGCCAAAAATTATATATCATGTCCTTTATACCTTAAAACGCCTGTTATTATATGAGATAAAGTTAATAACTGACTACTGGCTTTGAGCACCAAATTTAAATTGCCTTTTTGCATTAATGATATTTAGTTAAATGATATACTTATGAGAAATCCCTTTAAGAGATCTGGCAAGTCATACGATAGAAGAACCCCTGAAGGAGAGCCGCTTGAGTATGTAGGCTCACGATCTTTTATGGGACTTAATAAATTAAAAATCCTAGCAGCAGTAATTACTTTTATTATTATTATAGTTATACTGTCTGAGTCTGTTGTCATTGTACAAGCAGGACACAGAGGAGTTGTTCTATATGTTGGTGCTGTTGAAAATAAAGTATTAGGAGAAGGATTACATTTTATCGTACCATTTGCTGAACAAGTTATACAGCTAGAAGTACGTACGCTTAAATTCCAAGCTGATGCGTCAGCTGCTTCAAATGATCTGCAAGAAGTAGCTACTGTGATAGCTCTAAACTATCATATTGATCCAAATGATGCAAACATTGTATATCAGCAGCTTGGTGCAGACTATGCAGATAGGATAATAGCGCCTACAATACAAGAATCAGTTAAAGCAAGTGTTGCAAAGTTCAATGCAGAAGAGCTGATAACAAAGAGAGAGACTGCAAAGGCTGTAATAGCCCAAGCTATTCGCAATACTCTCTCTACTAGAGATATAACAGTCGAAACCGTATTTATAACTGACTTTAAATTCTCGGAAGCATTTGCGAATCAAGTTGAATCAAAAGTAGTAGCCTATCAAAAATTCTTAACTGAACAAAATAATCTGAGAGCTGTACAGGTAGTAGCTAATCAGACAGTTGTTCAAGCTCAAGCACAAGCTAGATCAAATGTTGCTAGGGCAGAAGGAGAATCGCAAGCAATTAAGGTTATTACAGACCAATTAAGGCAAGACCCACAATATCTACAATGGCAGTCTATCAACAGATGGAACGGACAAATGCCATATGCTCTTGGAAGTGGGGGATTTCCTTTCTTCCAATTGCCATTACAACCACAGTCACAACAGCAACAACAATTGTCATCGCAGAACCAAACTAAATAATAAAACAGGCATGTAAACATGCGCTTTGTTATCGTTAATAGATCATTTTCATTCTAGGATATCCATATTAAGTGAGATCAATTGAAAACGTATTGATTGTTTTATGACAAATCTTGTCAGCAATGCAATTTATTTGTAAATTGGGAGGGCTCATGGTGTACGTATTGTGGGTACAAGCTAATAACTCAACCAAGACATAAGTTTAAGGAAAGTTAAAGGACTAAAACGAATAAAGGAAACTAATAAGATACTATATCATCATCTGCAGGGTGCATGAAGAAGATAAATCTGATTGTTTAAAGTAGTGGTTGTAGTTAACAGAAGCTATTGCTATCTTAGACCAGACATGCTAATTTTAAGAAGGCGTTCTAAGTAAAATTAATTGATTATATCGTGACTTGATTTTGTAGCCTGAATATGGATCATAGGAAATTTGAATAGTAACAAACAGTCAGTTGTATATTAGATCGTAGTATTAGGAGGATTTCAAATTATTAGCCCATTCTTAGGAGATAAATATACAGTTGGAGAGCCATTTTGGCTATCAGCTGACTGAAGATGAAAAATTTATAATGGTAATAAAGTGTTAGAAGAAAATAGAGACAAGGGGCAACGCTTGTAATGTCAAAGCATCACATGTCATATGTCAACGGAAGCAGAGCTATCGGTTAGTTTGTCTTAGAGAATTAAACAAATCATCTATTGTGTAAAAATCAACGATATAGTTTATTTTAGCTTAAATTAACTGTCTATATAGATCTATGAATAATCATTGTAATAATTGTCATAATTCTGAAAATATTATCAATCATAGATTCCATCCAGAAAAAAAGGGGATTCGTGTTTTTGGGGTAGCAGAAAGTTTTAGACCACCACGCATAAAGTCGACCATCGCAGGCGTAGTAATGAGACGTGATTTGATAATTGATGGAATCGTTCTCAATAACACAACATTAAAAGGTAATGATTCAACAGAAAATATTCTATGCATGTTTAAGTCCTTAAAAAGGAGCGATATAAACTGTATAATACTAGATGGCTTAATCATAAGTATGTATAATATTATTGATGGCAAATTAATTCAAATTGAGACTGGACTTCCAGTAATTGCAATAACATTTGAAGATTCTGCTGGGCTGGAAACTAGTATCCGGCATCACTTTCTTGATAATCCAGAATCAAAGCTTGAACAGTATGGTAAATTAGGTAAACGTGATCGAGTATTATTAAAAACTGGAAAATTTCTTTTTATACGATACTGGGGTTTAACATTAAAGCACGCTATAACAATACTTAACTCCTTCACTTTACAAGGTTCTATACCTGAACCTATCAGAGTAGCAAAACTAGTGGCACATTCTACCCATGTATTATATGAAAAATTGAAAAATGATGATAGTGAATGAATAGTACCATAATTTCATAGACAAGATGATTTAGCAACAACAATCAACTATCGCTCAGTCACTCTTTTTTTATTATGTGTTGTATTAGCCCCAACTGAGATCTACAATATGGATAAAATACACCATCATGATATAAATAAACTTCATTTCTACAATATTTCTTTCCTACCACTAATTGATCTTATTTATTTTGCATTTTTGAATCAAGTATATTGCATTATATTTTGCAAACCAATGGAATAATAATAATACCATTGAGATTTCCTCTATAAAAGATGAAATACAATACTACCTTACTTTGTATATTCGCACCTTGTCTTTCCAGTTGGTGGATGTTAAGAAAAATCAAATAGGGTTCAATCTTTTTGAATAACTCAGCCTTCTCTGATTCCTTTTTGCGCCAATATGTTGAGCCGCTATGCCCGATGAATCATTCTGAATAATCGGAATAACCTAAATCCGATATCGTAGTTTTTACAAACCGTCTGAATGAATGGAGCGTTATTTGTCTACGCCTTCAGTTACTTCCTCCTTCTCTATCGTAATTGCGTCATATACTCCAATAATATGGCGAGAAGTCAAAGATTAGCTTCAAGAAGAATAGGAAGAGGTTGGCTGTTCAAGATTTTGGCTAATGTAACCTTATTATATTCTATCCCTGATGCCTCTCGACACTTTCGACATTCAGTTTTACCGTTATGAGGATAGTAGCAACAATTGATACTCTAAACCGTTCTACTTTTATTTATTAAATAAGAAATGGTTAGCATCAGAAGCAAGTCAAGTCTTTTGTAACACTAACTAAACCAAAAATGACTTGCGTGTCTATCTATGCTCAAATGATCTAAATGTAGATCTGTGCTGATGAATGCAATAACAATGCAGCTGAAAGAAAAAATGAAAAAAGATTTTGAAGAGCTCACAAAAGTTACTATAGTAGATGGAATAGCTGGAAAAGAGATCGACAGCTTGTATTCATATATTTATAATAACTATGCATTGGAATCTATCAAACAACATTTGGATTATAAAATCCTGATGTCTGACATTATAGGTAAAAATGTAGTCTCAAAGAGGTTTGCAGATAAAGTAATTTCACTTTTCTCAAAGTACCAGAGAGATCAGCTAGGACTTATAATTGATTGCACTAATCTGCTTTATTATGATCCATACTTTGCAGGAGAAATTTATTCAAATCAAAAAGAGCATAATAATACAGCATTTGAACCTGAGCCAGCATAATAGACCGATAATAGGAAATGTCGCAAATAAAGTCGATATTTTATTTGACTCTGTTGAGATCCGCTGATACTGGTAGGTTTTAATTATGTATGCTCTAGTAGACTAGTAATCACACGAAGACTATGTCCTTACAAAGTTATTTTCCACTCTCCACTATGAGAGAAAAACAGCAGAAAATACTTTCAGAAATTGAACAGGCTTTAAAATCTGGATTCAAGCACATTTTTCTAGAGGCACCAACTGGCTTTGGTAAAAGTCCAGTGGCTATTGCATTGGCAAGATATCTCGGAAGTTCACATATATGTACTGCTACTAAAGATCTACAAACTCAATATTCCAGAGATTTTCCCTTTATTCGTGAAGTCAAAGGTAAAAGCAACTTTGTATGTCTTGTAAAGTACGAAATGGGTTTAGAGGAAACGTGTGAGTATGGTCCTTGTATGAAGGACGATGATTATGATTGTATTTATAAAACTAGAATGATTGAATATAAAGCAGAGGGCGAAGGCACTAAGTATGAAACAATAGATCTAGATAACTTTGCCAAGAAAAAATATATTGATAAGATGAAATCTCAATCAAGGATTATTGATCTTGAATGGAAGCCTTGTCACTATTATCATCAAAAATGGATAGCCGCTAGATCTACTCATACTATTTATAATTACAAGTATTTCCTTTCTGACCTCTTTTATTCTAGTAATGTACATCAAAGAAAGCTGCTTGTTCTTGATGAAGCACATACAGTGGAGTCAGAAGTCGCAGACTTTAGAAGTTTTATAATATACAGGCCTGCCCTTGTACGCCTCATTCCAAAGTTGCAATTTCCAAATAAAATGGACTACAATATAGAAACATGGATAGATTTTGGAACTGAATTAAGAGAAGAGCTACTCAAGTTTATTGATAAAGCTTCTGATGCAGTAGAAGGTAACAAGCCCTATGAACAATATACTGAAAAAAATCTCATTGATGCTTTGACAAAGGAGAAGAACGTGGCTGCAGTAATTGAAGACATGAAATATAATAGACACAACTGGATTGTTACAAACATAGAAAAGAGTTCGAATAATCAATTAAAGAGGGTAGTGCTTACTCCACTTAGTGTCTCAAATTACTTTAATGATATTCTTGACATGGGAGCAGTAACTCTGTTCATGAGTGCAACAATACTTAGCAAAAACTATCTCTGCAAAGTAATAGGACTCAAACCTGACCAGGTACAGTTTATCCGAGTTGAGCAATCGGAGTTTCCAGTCAAAAACAGGCCAATTTACCTAATGAATGTAGCATGGCTTAATGCAAAAACAATTGGTCAGAGTTTACCTTCAATTGCTAGTGCTGTTAACAATATTATGACTACTCATAAGAATGAGAAGGGAATTATACATACAACATCATATTCGCAGTTGCAATTCATAAAGGACAATATAAGTAAAGAGAATATGGCTAGGCTCATAGAAACTGGGCCAACGTTTGACCGTAGTGAGATCTTGCAAAAACACTCTCAGACTACAAAACCCACTGTACTGATATCTCCATCACTATATCTTGGTGTAGATCTGAAGGATTACTTATCTAGATTCCAGATTATAGTAAAAGTACCTTATCCTGATCTTACAGATAGGAAGATATCAGCAATGAAAGAAAGAGACCCAAATTGGTATAATTGGAATACTATTTTAAGACTAATTCAAGCATACGGTAGAAGCATTAGAAGTAAAGAGGATTTTGCAAATACTTACATTCTTGATAGCAGTATATCTTATTTAATAAGAAATGCAAGGGAAATGTTACCAAAGTGGTTCTCAGATGCTATAATCCGAAGATAAAAGCAGTGCCTATCTCGTTAGTGAATATCAGTCACTCAGTTATTTTGATATAGCATAGCAGAATCAAATAAAGCTACTGTAATTATCTAATAGAGTCAGTCAATTAACAAAGAACTTTGGGTGTTGTATTATTCTAAAACAATGTGGTTGGACCCCACTGGTAAGTTCGCTGAGTGTATAAAGCATGGATGTACAAATGTGGCCATCTCTTCATGACGTCCTTTTAGTATTGCTTGTCCCAATATAAGCCCTTAAATACGCATTACAATTGGTCTATTGGGAACTTTGTTGTACATCCGGTGCACTCATAGATTTCTTTTCCGATTTGACCAGTAACATTGAACTTCACTATTGTAGCACACTTGGGACATCGACCTCTAGTACTACGTGTTCTTCCTTGGGGCTTTATAAGCGTCCGTCTTCTCCTACTGCCCATATTCATATATACATACAAAATTTGATCTTATAAACCTAAATCGCCCTTTTACAAAAATGTATTAATTACAATTAATGTATCACGTATATTCTTATCCTTAATTTGTATTATAATTGAATATCTATCTCAATATAAGATATAATTCATCATGTATCCAAACCAGTAGTACGAAGTACTAATGTAAATAGTAATACAGTGAATTAGAAGCAAAGACTAATCTTTTAGCTTTGTTTTTTCTGTATTTCCATATCCATGAATATTTTAAATCAGAATGTTTGATTAATTAACACTTGATGTTATATCGTATCAAATAGTTTGCTTTATCTTCCCTATATACATAAATTAGGCTGTTTATATTAAATCCCTATTCATTATAGCTTCTAGTGTCTCCATAATGCTTGAATCTTAGTTAGAGTGTTATCTACTATCGCAATTGGTTCTACTAAATTACAATTAATTCTCTTATGTAATCCGTGATTTATTATTTTCTTAAATAAAACTAATAGGTGGATAGTTGGTTATAAAATTGAGTTACCTAGTTCATGTTATTGTTAAACTTAAGAGAATTAATTAGATTGAACTTTTTGGTTTTGTTGATTCTTCCTTAGTCTTTCCTCAATGAATGACTTGAAATCTAAGTGTGTAAATAATGAGGAATATTTGATACGCCTTTCTTTTAATACATTTGTTATTCCATCTTCTTTCCTATCAATCACACAGACTGCATGTGCTACATTAAATCCTTCTTCGATTACTGCCGTTACTGCATCCAATACGCTATTACCGGAAGTTATAACGTCATCTACTACAACTATGGGCGGTTCAACTTCTCCTTCAATCTTTTTTTCAAGTCCGTGTTTTTTCGGATTTTTTCTTACGATAAATGATTTTATTCCAACACCAGATTTACCACTCATAGTACTTTTCATGGCAATTGCTGTTACTAATGGAACTGCACCTAACTCCAATCCACCTACTGATTTTGGACTATACTTGGCTATTTCTTCTAATAATAAATCTGCAAGCAAATGTGCGCCATCTGGATGTAACACCACTCTTTTCAAGTCATAATAATACTCAGACTCTTTATTAGAGGATAATATAGTTGACTAAGCTAACTTACCATGTGTATGAATTGTTGTTTATATAATGTATAAAAAATTATAGATGGGCTTGGTATGCTTATTCATAGCAATAAAGCAATTACCTACCAGCCTACATCGCTATATTCCTCCAAATGATAAAACTTCATTGCGAGCCGGAATGCATCAAAATATATCGTTGTAAGAAGTGGCTTCCTTGTTGAGAGTACCATCGCTATCCACAGCAGTTCGCAATGAGGCAATGAGCTTATCAAACATAGGATTGGAGACTAGCATTCCACCATCCTGTTCCAATATCATCTTGCAATG
>Ga0126310_10000120_pt1 | contig 22456 bp, 22 predicted proteins | sample Plot60_FD_92540 | JGI IMG/M metagenome (GOLD analysis project Ga0126310, IMG submission 92540) | Serpentine soil microbial communities from UC McLaughlin Reserve, CA, USA - Plot60 | ecosystem: Environmental > Terrestrial > Soil > Grasslands | place: USA: UC McLaughlin Reserve, Lake County... | reverse complement strand
GCACGATCTATTGCTTTAGGACTAATATCGTATCCATAGACATCGTCAAATCCTTTCTCCTTAACATATTTTGCTACAGGTAGTCCTAATTGACCAAGTCCAACAATTAGTATTTTGTTAAATCGCATATGTCTGCGTTGTTTTCGATCTACTGCTAACAATATCCTACATTAGTCATGAGTTATAGTTATTAAAGAATTAAGAAACAAAAGCAGATAAATTATTCCCTAGTGAATTTATGTTTGCTCTATGTAGAACTTTACATAAAATATGTTATATATATATGTTATATGTAAGTTTATTGAATTCTGCGATGCTTAATCATTTCTACTGATCTCGCACAAAGGTACTTGCATCATCGTAGATTAAGAAAAAATAGCAAGTAGACAGCAAATTTTATAAATACAATTTAGCTAAAGAACCAGAAGTCATTGATTGTTAAATAAATTCAGAAATTCATTAGAACCTATAATGTCTAGACTAGGATTGATTTTTGCCTCTTTGGGTTTATCTGCAAATTTTTGGACAATGCTAAGTTTAGTAACATCAATCCTAGCGGGAGTGATGTATGCAATGCCAGCACTAACACCAACCATAAGATTTCATTGGTTTTATGCCTCTATTAGTGGTAGCATTCTCCTTTTAATTTCAGGTTTTTTTGATATTATTGATGGCAGTGTTGCAAGGGTAACAAGACAATCTTCTAAAAAGGGGGCATTTCTTGATTCATCGCTTGATAAAGTAGCGGAAGCCATTATATTTATTGGTATAGCCGCTGGTAGTCTTGCTGATCCATTACTATGTATTATTGGATTATCACTTTCTCTTATGGTAAGCTACGTTAGAGCAAGAGCCGAATCACTTAACATCGAATTAAAAGGGATTGGTATTGGAGAACGAGCTGAGAGATTACTAATAATTGCAATAATAGGACTCGTCCCGCTAGCAGGCATTATGCAATGGGCGGTCATAGCAGTTTCAGTAATATCTGGGATAACATTAATCCAGAGAATTACCATAACATTAAAAATGTTATAAAATATTCAATGGGTATCATCTAAGTCTACCAGCCATACGCCTCTCTAATTCAGATCTTACTTTGACTATACCCCGGTGTACTGCACATGAAACACAATAAAATTTTACGTCTGTTGATGGGGCTATGTATGCTCCCTGGGATCTAAGTTCTTTTGCAAGGGTTGGCTCAACCAAAGTGATCCTACCTGTGACCTTCTTAGCTTTATCGCGAGGTACCATTGCACCGCATTGGCTGCAATGTATTGTGCCAGAACTACCTTTTCCACCCTTAGTCCTGCCTCTACTAGTTCGCTTCTTAGGCATAAGTAAGCTAAAGTTGTCTCTTTATCCTTTTAAATCTTGTGATATAGTGCTGTTTCTCAGCTAAGCAGAACATACCACAGAAATCCTAAAAATAATCAATTATAAATGAATTATTCTCGTCCTCTACTCTTCCTAGGTTTGAGGTTTTTTCAAAAGTGGCATATTGAACATAGACCTCATTCCAATATCTCATACACACTAGTCTTCGATACCCATCCAATTTAATATTCTCGTCCAAAACGGAATTACGGAATACAATATCTGGTTCATTTATGCCTGCGGCAGAACGGATAGGACATGTTGCTGAAAAACGTGGATTAATTTCAAATACTTTTGGTTCATTTCCTTGAATTTTTGCTTGGATATTAATGGCTCCCCTAGCACCTAGTTTTAGGGCAACTTTCTCGGCTGATCTTCGTATACTTTCAAAGTTATCAATAAAGGCTTTATAGGTCTGTCCACTCTTTACTATTTTTCGAATCGATATCGAAGACATTGTATATTTTCCAAATCTATCAACTGTAATGCCTGATGTGAACTCTGCCTCATCATCGTTTAGATATTCCTGAAGTATAGGATTCCAACCTGTTCTTTGAATTTTAGATACTGCATATTCCATTTCGTCTCTATTGTTCGCTACGAAAAAAAGTTTTGAACCATATCCTTCTCTAGGCTTTACGACTATGGGATAGCCGAATTCTTTAATGAAGTTTTCATTATCTTCAGGTAAAGAAGATGCAGCACTTGGTAAGTTATTTGCATTTAAGAATTCAAAGGTCTTCCATTTATCTCTGGCTATAATTAATACTTCTATTGGACTAGTCAATAATTTTGCTCCAGTCTCATGTTCTATTCTTTCCTTTGCCTCACCAAGTACAATTAGTTCAACGTCAGATCCTACATATATTGCATGAACGGTTTGTTCTCTGCTAACTTTAATAACAGAATCTACATACTCAGGAGATGAAGCCGATGGTACCAAAATTCCGATATCGCATCTGTATAGACCTGCAGCCTGAGCACTCATATCCGTACCAATAACTCTATAAGTTACAGGAGAATCATTTGATGCATTTGCTAGCTTCAAGCATTTGATAATTCCCTGGCCTACAATGCTTCCTGTTGCAGTTACCAGTACGTTTGCCTTAGCTGTCTTGTTATAGTTACTATGGCAAGTCTGTCTATCCATTCCTTGCTTTTTCACGATTATACAAGTTCCATGACGTAGTTTGTTACTGCTCTTTGATTACTGCTTTTGTTGTTTTCATAATAAGTGGTAAAGCTAAATTGTTATTATTTAACAGGTTCTCACGCCACTGCATTTCCGTGTTAGCGACTCCAAAATTAACAGCATAATCAACAAAACATGGACTCATACTTACTGCGTTTTTGGCTTTCTGTGTCATCTTTATACCGCGACGAATTTTTCGCTGTTGCTCCTTTAACTCAAACAAATCTTCCAACAGGGTTTGAATAGATTCACCTGATTTTATTCTATGGTTTCTTTCTGCAATAATAGGAATTATTTTATTTCTATATTCAACCTCTTTTTCTTTTAACGATTTCAAATAAGGCACAATATCAGATTGCTTAGTTAGTTGTACAAGTTCTAAAGCCTCTGATTGTCCAATGCCATAATAGATATCCTTTGAAGACCAAATTACAGTCGGCGGAATATTAACAGATAATGCTTTGAAGACCATACTACCAACCACTGCATAATCCATGCTACCACCAGTGCCAGATGCATAGCATGCAATTCCGAGATCTCTAGAAAGCAATAGTAATATAGGAATTGCTCGTGGAGAAAGTTGATGAATAACTTCTTCTTCTTTTAAAAGATCCATTGTATATTTTTTGCCTAGATTTACATGAATGTCATTTTTACACGATATGCATATACCCTTAAGCATTATCTCTTGTCCCTCTATTCCTCCTCCTGATGCTTGTTTGTCATAGATCTTTGCAGGCGCCTTACTGCCACATTTACAATGGACCCATACAGGAGCGTTTAGATATGAACTTGAGCTTACGCCAGTATCTATACCATGGCGCAAAAACATACCTTCAGCTTTTCTAAGTGCATCAGAATATAGATCAAAATTAGAAATCAAATATTTGAAACCATCTTCAAAAACTGAAGATATATCTGTAAGTCTTACAAAGAGAGTATCATAACCCCACATTTTGTTCACTATTTGTGACATCAAAAAAGAGTTAAAATCTGAATAAGATCTTGCTTTTTGATATGAAACCTCTACCTCATCCCAGAACTGATTAAAATTATCAATTAGTCGTAGTTTAATCGATGGGGACGAAACTGCGTATAATGAAGAATTCTTTTTTATCCAAGATATTATCTGTTTTTTCCATTGGTCTAAAATCGTTCTTCCTGGTGGAGGCATATTGCATACCATCTGCCATCTCTTTGAATCGCTAACAGGTAACCGGAGTTCAAGTCTTCCCAGAGAATGTTTGATGCTCGGCAGCTGTGCAATACGAATCCAAGTATCCTCTATAAAATCATGGTCTACAATAAGGAAAAAATTAACAATTTTCATGTTAGGATTTTTTTCCTCTTCTTGTTTTTCTATTACATCTTTGACAGATTGAAGCAGCGCAATTTTTTTGAATACACCGCTATAAGCAAAGAGATTGGGCTGATGTATAGAAACGAATAACTTTGTTCTTGGGTCACCTAATAACGCAATTTTGTTATTTACATTCATAGTCATTGTATCTGCATCCAAATGGAATTTTCTAATGCATTTTTGTAGCTTTATTCTATTGTTTAAGATAAAGTCATTCGTGTGGGAGCTAGGGTATGTATACATATCCAACACGCGATTGACTATATCTACAAAACTAGTTGGTACTGATGAGATGAACTCTGAGATTATGGGATTATTAACTCCCCCATACTTTAAGAATGACGACTTTATGTCTGTAGATGATTGGCCAGAGATTGAAGAAGAGGTAGAATGGGATGTTTGGGAATTCATAGACATAATACTCGACTCCGATGTACATATGAAACAAATAGGCTCATTAGTAGAGAAAGTACCCTGATTATATGTTACGTATGCTGTATTAATAAGTTGCTACTATTTTTGTATGTAACAGGGTATATAAAATGTAAAATAGCTTTGCCATTCATAATATATTCTATTTCCTTACTACATTATTTTTTCTACTATTTTACATATACAAAATTTAATTTCATTGTTAGGAATATAATATTAATAAGAACGAATTGTTATAATATATAGCCCAATAGAATATAGGAATGATGATATGACGAACATTAAATTAATAAATATTTATCTACGTGGAGGTCAATTGTATTTTTGACTTTTCAACATCAGCAAAAAATTGATCGATTTGCAGAAATGGATAAAAAGAGATGGTTAGTAAGGTATTTTATTCTAGCTGGGATAGGCAGTGTACTTGCGATTAAGCTTTACTTGCTTTTATTCATAGTAGATTTTACAGTAGGCATTTATAGTTTCTTAACAAGCTTTATTATTTTTTATTATTTCTTTAATTCCTTTATGAGATTTAGAGATCCTTATCTTTATGCCGAGAATATAGTTCTTTCAGAGGATAACAAACCACTTGTTTCAATGATAGTACCAGTAAAAAATGAGGAAGATAATATCAGAAACTGTGTGCAATCATGTATTAATTCAACCTACTCAAAAAAAGAAATTATCATTATCAATGATGGCAGTACAGATAAAACATCTGAAATATTAGACGAGATGAGAAGGGCAGAACCAAATATAAAAATTATTCACCTATCCAAGAGTGTAGGCAAAAAGCAAGCAACAGAAGCCGGCTGTCAGATCGCTAAGGGCGATATCTTTCTATTTATGGATAGTGATTGCGATTTATATAGTGACGCAGTTGAAAAGGCAGTAAAGATTTTCAAATCCGATAGAAGAATAGGTGCTGTAACTGGTCATGCAAGAATTCGAAATGCTGAGAAAGGTAATTTACTAGAGAAGATACAGGATGTATGGTTCGATGGACAGTTCAGAATTCTCAAGGGCGCAGAAACATCATTTTCATCTCTTACTTGTTGCTCAGGAGCCCTATCTATATTTAGAAGGGAAGCTGTTGCCCCACATATTCATGCATGGGCCCATGACAGATTCTTAGGAATGGAGAATTTTAAATTTTGCACAGATAGACGTTTAACAGCATATGTGCTTGGGGCAAAACCCTCTGATATATTGAAAAATAACAATTCGTTAGCTGCTAATAATAATCACAGTACTACTAATAATAACACTATGCCTACACTTTTGCAAACTGGAAAAGATGATATTAATACAATGAAATCTTCCTCTGATCCTGATGTAAAGAATCCAAGGAAAGGTCAACGTGCAGCATGGAAGTTAGTATATAGCCCGAGTGTGAGGGTAAATGCAGGAGTACCTACTACTTTACCTTCACTTTTAAGGCAGCAAATTCGTTGGCGAAAGAGCTTTATTAGAAGCTTATTTGCAACAGGTGGAATATTTTGGAGACGACCGTTGGGTATAGCAATAGTATATTATGTAACACTTGGTTTAAAGTTGCTTCGTCCTTTCATTATAATAAAGGCAGTGATATTTCTCCCACTTACAGGCGATATTGTTACAGCCTTAATGTATCTTGTAGGAGCATTATATTCGGGTATGCTTTATGGTATAGATGTCAGATTACGACATCCTGGTTACAAATTTTGGATATACCGTCCAATCATGACATTTCTATCAACATTTGTAATAAGTTGGTTGGTGATTTATGCTGCAATAACAATTAGAAAAGAAGCATGGAGATAGACAGAATAAAGAAAATATGCAATGATAAACAAAGAGAGAGAAGATTTAGACTAACTAGTAAAAAATAAGGGTAGCATAACAATTAAAAAATAATATGGAAAACAAAGCTAAGAAGAAGAACAGAAGATGGGATGCAGTTGTTGTAGGAATTGGAATGGTGTTGGCGTTCTCGATGATAATTATGAAAATTACCGGTTATTGGCCCTGCCGTATTGCCACTACGCTACATATCAAGCAAGTCTCTTGTGATAAATCTATCCAAGAGAATACATCTTCGATAATACATTGGATTCAGCAGCAGCTTCATTTGAAAGTCTTTCCTCATTTCTTATTACAATTTCCTCAAAATACCTAATAACAGTAATCTCTGAAATATTTGGAAGATGGGATATTTCTTTTCCATTTATCATATCAAGTATCATTGCAGGAAAGTTAGCTCCTGCCAAAGCTGTAAATATTGTTCCACCACCCAATCTTGGATTAACTTCTATTAATTTAGTTATACCTTCCGATGACTCTTTCATTTGTATACAGCAAGGTCCTCTTATACCAAGATGTTCTGCAATTTTCATACAGTTTGTCTCTATGTCTGCATCTCGTATAACTTTCCCTTTGGTAGAGATACCCGCTTTTGTTTGAATCCTAATCCTAGGAACTGCCATCAATGGTTTTTTATCCAGATCAGAAAGTACATCTATAGTGTATTCAGTTCCAGGTAAAAATTCTTGAAATATCATGCTATCAAACCTTGATGATATATATTCAAGACCAGATTCATCGTCAATCTTCAAAACATCACGACTTCCTTTTCCAAATTGTGGTTTTGCAATAACTGGAAATGATCTAACCTTGTCTGGGTTTGTAGTTGTAAAAGGGACTTTAAAGTCACTATTGGAGGAAAGGCTTTGATAAGTTAATGTTTTGTCCCGACACATTTCCAAAGTATTCCTGTCACTTACAACTGCATAAGCTCCAATTTCTGCCAATCTCTCACGGTTTTCGCTGTATGGATAGATATCAAAGCCGGAGGCAGGCATTAAGACTTTAACTTTATGATTCTTTATGATTTCAATTAGCCTATCGATATATGCGGAATGGTTGGCTTCAGGTAGGACTTCACTACTATCAGCCATAAAGAAACCCGCAGATAAAGTGCTAGAATCGGTAGCAATGATTTTTCCTCTAAAGTTTACCATTTTCAGTGACTTTATAGTATTTATCCCAGCTGGGCCGGAAGCGCCGGGAATTATGACAGATGAAGATGATGAGGAAGATGATGTCGGTAACATGACTCTATGCAAATGACATAACCAGTGCTTGCTTCAATTAGTGGCACGTGACACATATAAAAACATTCTTTCACTTGTTATTGTAATTCATAATAATAGAACATTCTATATATGCAGCAATTGAACATTAAAGAGGATTATCATGTACATTGCAATTACAATGATCATTCCGCAGCTGATCTCACAATTCAAAATGTCTTAAAACATGCAAAAAGAATTGGGCTACAAACTTTGGCTTTTACCGAACATGTTAGACAGACCTCAAAGTGGATTCCAAAGTACCTAGGAGAAATAGAAAGATCCAAAAGAGACTATGACAACGATAATAATTTGAAAGTTATTTCTGGGTTTGAGGCAAAGATACTTAAAGATGGTTCTATTAATTGTCTTGAAGAATATAGTAGAAATTACTTTTTAATAGCTAGTTTTCATAATAATTATAATGACAAACAAGTTTGGGTCAATGCGCTCAAGAGGGCGATCGAAAATCCACAGGTAAATGTCATAGGCCATATTGCACCAGAGCCAACATTTACACTGCAATATAGCGAAGTTGATGAACTAGCTCATTTGATGGTAGAAAATAAGAAAATAGTAGAAGTTAATGCAAAATATCATAGACCCCCTTCAGACTGGATACTAATCTTCAAGAAAAGAGGAGTAAAATTTCACTTGGGCAGTGATGCTCATTCTTTACATCAGATAGGCCAATTTGGGAGCGTTTCAGACCTTATATCATTAGTAGATAAGGCAGATGATACTTAACCTCTTTTTTGAGATTAATATATAATATAATATAATATGGTTAATATACGATGTTTATTTATTTATTATTTAAAACTTGCAATTTAATGAAGAGCGCTCCATAATATCAAACGATAAAGTAACAGGCATATCTATTATAATTCCAACATATAATGAATCTGAAAATATTTTACAGCTGATAGAAGCTATAAGAGATAATCTGCTGCATGGCATATTTACCGAAGTAGTAGTAGTAGACGATAATTCTCCTGATGGGACAGGTACAATAGTAGAAAAATACATACATGATATGACTAGAACAGACGAATCCAATCAAAGAAACAAACAGTTTTTGGTTAAAGCTGTTCATAGATATGGTAAGAGCGGGCTTATCTCTGCGATTTTAGAAGGAGTAGCATCTTCATCTGCAGAATATATTCTAGTCATGGACGCAGATTTTTCTCACTCACCTCAAATGATACCAATAATGGTTGATGAGCTATTGCATAACCCAGATCATATAGTTGTTGCATCCAGGTATAGCAAAGGTGGTTCAGTAGTAGGATGGCCAATTAAGCGCAAGATAATTAGTAAAGGAGCAACTATGATCGCAAGACGTATTTTGAAGCTATGTAATGTTTCAGACCCAATGTCAGGCTTTTTTGCGTGCCGACGAAATACGATTGAGAGCATCAAGATCGATACAATAGGATATAAACTGCTGCTTGAAGTATTAGTCAAGACCAACAATAGAATGGTAAAGGAAATTCCATATACATTTACTGATAGAAAATTTGGCCAAAGTAAGATGGATTTCAATATAATATTGGATTATATTAAAGCGATATGGCACCTTTACAGACACGGACAGAAATCAAAGAAACAGGCTCTACAGACTAAAGAAGAAAAACGCGAGTCGGTATTATTCTTGTCTAAGGCTGGAAGATTCTTTACTGTTGGGGGAACCGGTTTATTGGTAAATTACTTAGTATCATATTTACTATCTAATGGCATATTGGCGCGACTTTGGTACATAGAAGCTACTATAATTGGTATAGCATGTTCTATAACTTCTAACTTTTTCCTAAACAAAGCATGGACTTTTGAAGATAGAAATTTTTCTGCCAGACACACTTTAAAACAATACGGACTGTTTGTTGCCATCAGTTCGGCGGGTGCGGCATTACAATTAATAATATTGTATTTATTAGTGCAGTCAGGCGAACCATACGAAATATCGTTAATATTAGCGGTAGTTATTGCATCGATGGGTAACTTTTTGCTTAACAAAAAATTAACTTTCAGAGAAAAATTATGGGGCTAAGCCTTAACACTATTTCATACTTACATAATCCAATCATCCCAAAAATTTAGTGTGAGAAAATAGAAAGAGGTGAATTTTATTTTCTATATAACATTTAAATAGAATATTTTATGATAAATATTACTACTTTAAAGTAACAGTTAGTAGTAGGCAAGATGCATAAGAGATTTGCCGACGTCAAGTTTGTTGTCATAAAACAGAATGAATATATATACAACATTAACGGTTCTATTTTTTATAAGGAATTAGATGTACGAATATTTATAGACTATAGCGTAAATATTGCAGGATATTCGCCGGTCACTAATTTGCAACATTATGTCCAAATGACGAGATTAACAAACAACAGCTCTTCAAACGCAGTTCTTTAGTTATTCATACTGCATTTAATCATACCAATCATGCACATCTAAATAGTATATATTACTAAATCCTTAGCTGATCAGATTTTTATATTCCAATAGTGTTTCCATGTAGGATGGGTCGAGTTGATAAAGGTATTAATTGTAGCGTTCAAGACTGTGACAAAACAGCAGAACGTTCAATGAGTGGTAGTAAGGCAAGCATGGCAACGGGTTTAATACTTGATTCTTCAAATAGAAGAGTGTACCTATGTAGGGAGCATTACAAGGAATGGAAGAAGGCTACCAAGGAGGATCGTGAAAACGAAAGGGCTCGATGGGGATAGAGTCTATATTTTTCAGTCACTTCCGGTGGATAGAGTATTTGCTTACATATACTTAAGGTACTTCAGTTCAGTATGAAAGTAGGTAGTGTTATATGCACAAATATATCCTGTAGATGTAGATGATGATAATAGTTTTATTCTAATATACCCCTATATGCAAGAGTATCGACTATTTAGGACACGAAGCAGCCAAGAATGAACTATTTGATTTTGCATGTTATTACAATAATTAGAAATGCAAAAGCCTTTAATTCAGCTCAATAGATACCTGTCTATCCAGTAAATAAATATGCGTCTTCTCCAATTACATTCAGACTTTATAGAATACGAACCCATCTCTAGAGAAATTAGTGATGCAGAAGAAAACATATCTAAAACTAAAGTCCGGTTAGAAGATCTTGTGGTTACGTTAATTTCTGTAGAAATTGATGACGATAAAGACGTTGTAAAAGATGCTGTTAATGAGATCAAAAAATACATGGATACTGTAAAAAGCAAGAGACTGCTAATCTATCCTTATGCGCACCTCAGCTCTTGTCTTGCTAGTGCTACTATAGCTGCTGAGATTATAAAATCAGTCGAGAAGATTTCAAAGGAATTGATAGACGAAGTCCATAGAGCGCCTTTTGGGTGGACCAAGGCATTTCAGATTAAAGTCAAGGGACATCCATTAGCGGAAAATGCCAAAATACTAACTAAACAATATTCAGTGGCTGCAGATGCTGTGAGTGACACACATAGTGCTCATAATGATGCTACTACCCCAGGTCAGTATGAAGAGAAAATGTCTTCTGCTTTAAAAGCTGAAGAAAAGTTGCAATCATTTTGGTATATCTTACAACCAGATGAGAAGCTTATCCCTATAAAGGAATATAAATTTAAGAATGACGAAAAAAATTTGCACACTTTAGCAAATTATGAAATGGCAAAGAAGAGAACAGTTGATGAACAGCCTCCGCATGTTAGATTAATGAAAAAGATGGCAATAGCAGATTACGAACCATCCTCCGATGTAGGAAATATGCGGTATTATCCAAAAGGTAGATTGATGAAGTCACTCATTGAACAATATGTTACTGAAAGGGTAATGGAATATGGTGGTATAGAGGTTGAAACACCAATAATGTATGATTCTAGACATCCATCTATGGAAAGTTACTTTAATCGTTTTCCTGCACGACAATATAATGTAATTGCAGATGGCAAAAGACTATTTTTGAGATTTGCAGCTTGTTTTGGTCAGTTTTTGATGGCCAAAGACTTCCAAATCTCATATAAGCATTTGCCATTAAGGCTTTATGAACTTACGCACTATAGCTTTAGGAGGGAGAAAACTGGAGAGCTAGTTGGTCTAAGACGTCTGAGGGCATTCAGTATGCCTGATTGCCATGCGATGTGCAAGGATCTGAGCCAGTCAAAGGAAGAATTGCTCAAGAGACTTGAATTATCTATTAACGTAATTAGTGCCCTAGGATTGTGTATCGAAACAGATATTGAGATGGCAATAAGATGTACAGAGGACTTTTACAATGAAAACAAGAGCTTTGTAAATGAACTGGTAAGTAGATTTGGAAGATCAGTAATAGTAGAGATGTGGAAAGACCGCTTCTTTTACTTTACATTAAAATGGGAATTTAACTTTATCGACAATCTGAACAAGGCATCTGCACTTTCTACCGACCAAATAGATGTTGAAAATGGTAAACGCTATCAAATTGAATTTGTTGATGAAGATGGCAATAGAAAGAATCCTATCATATTACATAATTCACCTAGCGGCGCAATTGAACGTGTAATATATGCACTTTTAGAAAAATCAGCCAAAATTTCAAAATCTGGCAAAGTACCTTCATTTCCACTATGGCTTACACATACTCAGGTCAGATTAATTCCAGTTGCTAAACAACATCTGATATTATGTGAAAAAATAGCTATGGAGCTTTCAAGTAAACTAATCAGAGCGGATATAGACGATAGAAATGAGTCTGTGGCGAAAAAAATTAGAGATTCAGAGATCGAATGGATCCGTTACACTGTTGTGATAGGAGACAAGGAAATGCATGAGGAAAAGTTTATGGTTCGTGATAGAAATGAAGGTAGGCAACGTGATTTCACGTTGCAAGAACTTGCAGAAGAAATAAAAATTCAAACAAAAGACAAACCTTATATGCCACTAAACATGCCTAAGTTTCTTTCACACAGACCTCAGATTATGGTCTAGTAACACTATTATACAAAGTGTTATTTCAGAACATGCCTATCATCAATTTGTGAATAGAGAAACCTTATTTTCTTTTAGATCGAAATAAAAATAGCAAAATTACTACAAAAATAAAATAAAAATTGTGTCAGCCAAAGAATTAGGATGATGCGCTCAGCAACTTGACATACTAGTCGTTAGGTGTCCAATAAGGGATGAAAAGTAACTAACAATGGCCATTAGTACAAGTAATGGCAATCCTAAATATTCGAGAATGGATAATGCTATCAGATATATAGATAATGCATATTTTATTTACAACTCTTACAGCATTTTAAGATATGACGGGATGTGAAAATCCATCGCAGATTCCTTATATAGACCCATTCTACTATCACAAATGTCGATTATGGATGGGGTATTATACAAAAGTTCTGGCAGGAGTTATGATTCTTGCTGCATTATCATTGATAGTAAAAGCAACTCCATCGTTAGCAATTATTAATCAATCATATGCATTCATTGACGAAAATAGTACTTTTGTATCTGCATCATCACCAAAATCAGATAAGCTATCTAATATAACGATAATAAGCAATTCAAACAGCGTATATTCAATTCCATCCACATTTGTTCAAGTTGACAAATTCAATACACAATATACTGTCTATGGTAGAGCTCATTCTTTTAACAGTTCAAAAAACTTGATAACGTCTACAATAGTGGATGATTATGATAAAAATCCCAATATAGGATATGTAGTAAACGGCAGCAGCCAAACACTTAATACAACTTCCCAATCCGGCCTTGCTAATCCCTTCGTGAGTAAGGATTCTATAAATCAGAAAATTAGAAATGAAATCCAAGAAGCCATTGCAGCTATATCTGCCAATAATCCTGCAGAAAAATATGCAGAAATAAAATGCACTTTTGGAATGGTCTTGATTAATTATAATTGCTCTTGATTCTGACAATATAACTACCTCCAGAGAATGAAAAGTAAGCTAGTCAAAACGTCGGAACGACAGGTCCAGAGCCAAGAAACATTCTATGGATAACTCAATAATAGAACCCCATTATAGCTTGGTTAACTTGATAGATTAGTAATTTTGGATATTATATGATATCTTGCGAGAGTATCCTGAATAACGTTTGGGTTGCTAACGTAGCCTCTCGATAATCATCATTTCTCATAGCCACTTCTACAAAGTCTATCCCTATCAGTTTTGCAGATGTGTCAATGCTTTTAATAATATTTAAAACTTCAAAAGGATTCAATCCAAACGGCTCTGGCGTTCCTGTACATGGGACATATGGTAAATCATATACATCTATATCGAATGATATATAGATCTTTCTATTTGCGGTTATGTTTTTCAGATATACTAGTAAATTGTCGATTCTCTTGTGTATTTCCCAAGCATCAAATGTTATAACTCCATTTTTTTCTGCGATATTATTTTCTTCCCTATCTGTTTGTCGTATTCCAATCTGAATTATGTTCTTGCCTGGAATGTAGCCTTCATTCATTATATGGAAAAATGGTGTAGTATGGCACATTTTCATACCGTCATATTCTGGTTTCATATCTCTATGAGCATCAAAATGAATGACAAGTGGTTCTTCTTTGTATAATGCTTTCAGTGGATAATAAGAAAGAGTATGTTCCCCACCTATCATTACTGGCAGTTTTTTGGCTTCATATAACAAAGAAGTTATTTTGGGTACTGTATTGTCCAGAAATGAAAATGTACGAGAAGCTTTAATCCTCTGTCTGCTTGTTTCTTCTTGTACTTTTATCCAAGCAGGAATTTTTAGATCTCCAAGATCATAGATTTTTACTTTATCGTAGAGGTCTATTTTTTCATCAAAAATAAAAGTTTCAACTTGACGTGCAGAAGCTAGTCTTATTGCTTCTGGCCCCTTGTCAGTCCCCTTACCAAAGCTTGTCGTAATATCGAGCGGGATGCCATAAACAACCACGTTAGATTCATTAAACGAGATTTTGACAGGAAGGTCTGCAAAACTATATCCAGCGCTTATAACCTCAGGAACAATGAAAAGAGATCCAAGTAACTCAAAATCAGACTTTTTCAATATCAAAAAAGATACATTTCAGATTAAAATGCTTTTTATACCTTTATATTAAAGCGATAACCTACGAGGATGCTCTTCTGTTTCCAACGTATATGATATCATTTTAAATAAAAGGTTTTCGCGTTTACTTATTTCTTACTATGTGTCGCTGTCGATTTACACAAATTTTACGAATTAGACAATATATGTTCATGTACTCCAGAATAACTCGTCAAGGCTTGACTGATGCGGCTTGCCGAGAATAGATTTAAAATTGAAATTAAGAGATGATAGAAGCTGATCGAATGTTGCTTCCATAGTTTCAAGATATTTCTCTGTATCGATCTCCTCTGCTTTCACTAGGTCCACAGGTTTTACACCATCTCCTGTTTTTGTTTTAACATATGAAATAATGTCTCCTGCCTTGACTTCTTTTCCTATCTCTACCAACAGTTTTGCTGCCTTAATATGTTGTGGTAATCCTTTATAGTTTTCAATTTCGGCATCTCTCCCGTCTAGCGATGTTGCTTTAACACTGGAGGTTGTTGTCAGCTTCTTACCATATTTGCTGGGTGATTTATTGACCATTACATTGAAGGTAAGATCTGACGATGGTATTTTTCTAGATTCCAAGTTTCTCGCATTTTCTTGGATAATATGTTTAATCTTTTCTTTAGCTGATTCAAAGTCCTTTTCCGAATTTACCTTGCTTAAGATGTCCAAAATATTATAGAATGCATTTCGTATGAATGGAGGAGTATGGGATTTCTTTCCAGTAAGACCTTTGACATCTACAGTGCCATCTGCTAGGACACCGAGGTAGTTCTTCTTGAGTTCGCTGAATACTACATAACGATATTGCTTGTCTATTTCAAGGTCTACTCCAAGATTACTTCTTGCCCAAGCCGATATTTGATCGACTTGCATATTAGATGGATTCTTTAGAAAGAGTGAGTCAGTATCTCCGTATACTACATCGATACCTATCTCTTTGCATTTCTCAATTGTCTTTGTTGTCGTAGTTCTTCCAATGGCAGCAGTTGCATCGGCTACTGGCAGACAGTACAGAGGGAATATCTCTGCACCCATCACTCCATAGCTGGCATTAAGAATTACCTTTATTGCTTGGCTTACTACGTTATACAGCTGTCGTTCTTCAGAAGATAATGCTTTATTTTTGGACAGATATTTGTAGTAGTTGACTCTTAAATCACGTAACGATCCAATTAGGAGTGATGTAAGTCCCCTCTTTTCTTTGCATATCCAGTGTGTAGTCCCTGGTATCTGCTGACTAAGATCGTTTTTGCATGATTGATGTATACAATTTACTGTCTCATATGAGATATTATGTACTTTAATAATACTTGGATAGAGGCTTGCAAAGTCTACCACGATAACGCCGAAATGTATACCAAGGACAGGTTCTACTACTAATCCACCACGATATTTCTTCTCTTTTATTATTGCAGTAGTTGAAGCGCTACCCTTTGCCTGCAGTTCATCACGTCTTGGAATAAGGATATTTCTATGACGATGTTCATAGTACAACATACCTCTGATCCACTGATTAACACCAAATCGTGCAATATCATCTATAGATAGTCTACTAATCCTAGCAATGACTATCAGAAGCTTCATTAACAAATTGTCATTGAAACTTGTCAATTTGAAGGTTAGATAGGCATCCTTAAGACAATATTCTGCTAATTTGGGGATAGGTAATTCGCTAATATCGCCTTCAAATTCAATTTTGCCATCATTCAGCAAAGCTTCACAAATTGCATTAAGTGTATATTCTGAATACTTGTGGCTAAATGCATAGATTTGTACAGATCTATTTTGAAAGGTTCTAAACAAGTCAATATGTAATCCATGTCTTATTTGGACTGGTTCAGCTTGAGAACCTCTTTTTATAAAGGTCTCTCTTTTAATTATAATTGGAATTTCATTTTTTGGTATGACCGTCTTACTAATCGGATCAATTCTTGGATCTTGGGACCTAGCATAAAGATATGGCATATCAAAATCATCACCGTTATAAGTAATGATGATTGGATATGAACTAATAATTTTAAATGCTTTTTGTAATAATTCTTTTTCAGTGTGGCAAAGTTCCGTTTCAGGTATTAAAGGAGTATTATGGTCGATCGAGTTGTCTTGTTTCAATACCAACACCTTTTTGAATCCATCACTTGCAACAAATCCAACTGCAATAACACATCTGTCATGATCTCGTGGAGTAGGCATTCTTCCTTCTTCAGATTCAACTTCAATGTCCACAGAAATCCTTCTCAGATCAGGAATAGGTTGATTGAGAAGCTCTGCCCATTGTGTAATATATTGATAGTATTCATCATTATTCCCTTTTCTAGCATCGTCTTTTATTCTACTCCAGAGTAACTTTTCCAGTTCTTGTTGAACCTGATGGGAAATTTGATTTTCAAACTGTTTTATTTCCTCTCCTCTTCTAATATAGTATGCACCTGGAATTAGACCAGTGTCATAAAGATAATTTTCATGGTATTTTATATCTGCTTCCCATGCAGTTACTTTTTCTCTGATACTATTTTCTGTGCCGCCAATAGACAATGGATCAGGTGCAATTATCTTTAGTAGATCGACCTCTTTGTCAGAGATCAAATCTTTTTTGATTGTTTGCTCTAATACATATTTTTTTTCTCTCTCAGTAATCTTTTCAAGAGTACTGCGATGCTGCATTTTTGTATAACAGTACGGTTTGTGGTTCGTTCTATCACGCCAGAAATATATAATATTATCTTGAATGTCATAAAACTTCAGGTAAACCATTTGTTCATCTCCTGAATAAATAGCAGATAGCAACAGAACAACTCTATTCTCTGGCAGTTCCTGCATATCTCCAAGTTTTTTTCTTTTTTCTGTCAGAAAATATTGTTCATTAAAAGTCAATGTGTACCTAATTTTTAATTTTGTTTATAAATCATATTAAAAGCTTGATGTCAAAAATAAAACTAATGGTGCTATCATATGTTTCGCACTTTGACTGCGTACGATATATAGATATATCACAGTCTAAATATCGATTCGTAGTAGAAGATTTTAAGCTACACAGGTCAACGCCAGTTTACGGATGCACCTGTTTTAACTTGACAGCTGGCTACTTATTCGACAATTTTATTCTAAATTATGTGATAAACGATAGAAATTTGAGATATCTTGGCACATATATTTTTATTTATTATATACCTTATTGATTTAGATTAATTATCAATTTTGATAAATTGTTACAACCCTTTTTGATAAATATATTTGCAGGTTAATTACAACTGCACACCAATGGCATTACAGGATTTTTTACTTCCTTTAGAGAATATAAAATTCCAGAGTATGACTCTTATCCGTTATGCAAATAAGAAATATAAGGTTATAATTACAGATAAAAGGTTTATTTTATACGCACGGCGAGGACGTTTTCTTAAATCAGATGACATAATTAGCGAACGGCTGGATAGCCTTAGTGGACTTGAATATTCTGAGAAGGGAATTATATTTAGAGAAGCAAAAATTTCTCTTCAAGGTACTACATCTATAGGCATCCATGGTCCTATTTCTGAATTAAAGCCTTTATTTCACACTATGGAATCGCTTATTAAAAGCTCGTAATACTTCATATATCGATTTTTGAGTTATTATTAAAGAAAGAGACCAGCGTTTTTTAGGTGTTTTCTAGAGTACAATTATATTTTGGCTAACGTTTTTGGTCTTTATGGCAAAGGGAGCTAAAAAAGGCGGCAGAGTACGCGACAAATGGCGAGACAAACAGTGGATAGTAATTAATGCTCCATCTGCGTTCGGAGGAAGCCCCTTGAACTATGTGCCAATAACAGATGCTGATCGTGCTAAGGGACGTGTAATTGAAAATACCATGTTTGATATCTTAAAGCAAGATCCTATACAGCATCAGACAAAAGTCTTTGTTCAAATTGACACGGTTAACAATGGTGCAGCCACTACTATTTTCAAAGGGCACGAATATGCAAAGGAATTTCTAAGAAGTTTGATCAGGAGAGGAAGCTCGATGATTAACGATGTATATAACTACACAACACAAGATGGCCATACATTCAGAGTTGCAGTAATTGCATTCAGTCAGAGACGTCTTAATGCTTCTAAAAAACACCAGATTAGAATTATTGCTCGGCATGTGCTAACAGACAAGATTGGAAAATTAACTGTAGACCAATTTGTTCAAGAAGTAACTATGGGCAAGATGGGAGCAGATCTTATGGCAGAGGCAAAGAAAATTGCATCGTTTAGACACATAGGAATAAAGAAAACAAAGTTAATTTCAACACCCGAATCTAGAGCAGTTCAAGAAGCGAAGGCAATTGAAACAACTCAATCCATAGAAGAATCATCAGAGCTGCTCCAATAAGTTTTGGTTAATATTTCTTGTAATTTATTATATTCACTTGCATATGGCTGCAGTAGATGATATTAGATTTTCTTCTGCGGAAATTAATATCGTAGTTCATGCTACTGAAAATGAAAAGAAAATTTTGGACTCATTATACGACATTCTTTCAATACCAGCTGAAAAATTTACGAGCTCAGTTTCTGATGGTCATTGGGGAAATAAAATCTCGATACTTACTGCTACTGTTGACGGTCAGGTTGCTAAAGAACTTATTTTAAAAATCATATCCTTGTTAAATAGCGTTGATAGATATCACCTTTCAAACTTTTTTGATAAATATGTTGATGAGAAAGGTAATCTATACATTCGGTTGGATAAACAGAGAATCTGTAAGGGAAGGATTTCTCTTTCTGATATGGATTCTATTAGAATTCGATTCAGACCAGTCAAAAGGTATAAACCTAGCAGTAATTTACAGAATTACAGGGTGCTCTTGGCTTTAGGCGAGTAGACCTTTGCATATATTCTAGTGATTATGTAGAAATCACTAAAATGGCAAAAAATTTAGCAATCGAGGTACTAGGATTTGGGTATAATAATACCAAAATAGAAGGAGAAAATATCATTTACCGTGTTAATGTGAAACTGCATTCTTCATCAGTAATAACTGACCATCCATATCTTGTTATTTCTGAAAACATTAATGAGCTACAGTCTTCTACTCCTTCTTCTCCTATAGACCTTTTTGTTGTTAGAGACTTTCAAAGAGTTGATAATACATTGAAAAGGAAAGTAAAAAGTGGGATGGGATTGGAAGTAAACCTAGCTAATGTTCGTAAAATGACTGGATGGCAGGTTGGAAAATGGCTAAATCAAATAAGAAAATTCTATAAATTTTGTAAAACGAGCAATTGTCAATTCATTTTTTCTAGCGGTGCAAGTTCAGTTTTGGAAATGGTTTCTGGTCCTTCCCTTGATGCCATATTAAAAATTTGTGATATAGAGCCAGAATCTTACTGGCGGGAACTTGGAGATTGGATTGAGTCTAAATGCCATAGAAGGTGATTATACATGCTTAAGAGACGAGACAAACGTCGCTATCTTGCAGTATTGCATAATGGGCAGATGGATGGGATTGAAATAGTCGATCTAATTAAAAAAAGAAATTCTGAACTTTTTGGTCACATAGCGACTGAAAGATCGTCTTTACGGTTAATTCAATCTCAAATAAAAACCATTATAATAATTAGCTGTAAAATAAAAGGTCTTGATAACATATTGTCTACTATAGCCTTCACAGATCCTCCTCTTGTGACGCTCCACATATCAGGAACTTTAAAAAGATTACGCAGAGCATGTCTTAGTAAAGAATTAACTAACAAAGGTTTATAGAGCATATAAGATGCTAAGAAAAATAATACTCAAGCAAAAAATATAAAAGTCGTTTCTTAAATTTCAAAGTGTTGGTGGAAAAAAACTTTGATGTCTGCACAACAAGGTTCGAATGGTCCACAAATACCAATTGTTCTTTTAAAGGAAGGCACTACTGAAACAAAAGGAAAAGACGCAAAGAAAAACAACATTATAGCGGCAAAAACCGTAGCCGAGATAGTGCGTTCAAGTCTTGGTCCAAGAGGTATGGACAAGATGCTGGTCAGCCCTATTGGTGATGTAACAATAACAAATGACGGGGCCACTATTCTAAAGGAAATTGAAGTCGAGCATCCAGCCGCCAAGATGATGGTAGAAATCAGCAAAGCAACAGATAATGAAGTAGGTGACGGTACAACATCAACAGTTGTATTTGCTGGTTCTCTGCTTGAGAAAGCCGAAGAGCTTGTTGATAAGAATGTGCATCCAACTGTTATAATAGAAGGCTTTAAGAAGGCAACTGCAAAGGCTATTGATATTCTAAGGGAGATTGCTGTTAAAGTAGACACACAAGACAAGAATTTCCTAAACAAAATAGCTGTAACATCAATGGCGTCTAAGATGGTATCTACAGATGCACAGTACCTATCTAAAATAGTAGTTGATTCAGTTCTATCTATTTCAGATAAAACATCGGCTGACAAAGTCAAAGTAGACATAGATAATATAAAAGTAGAAAAGAAACCTGGTGGCTCAATAAATGATACTCAAATCATCGACGGCATAGTATTAGACAAAGAAGTTGTTCACGGTGGAATGCCAAAGAGAATACAAAATGCAAAAATTGCTTTGGTCAATTCACCTCTTGAAATTGACAAAACAGAGTATGATGCCAAATTAAACATCACCTCACCAGAGCAAATGCAAAGATTCCTAGACGAAGAAAACAAGATGCTCAAGTCAATGGTAGACAAGATATCCTCAGTTGGATCAAATGTCGTACTGTGTCAGAAAGGAATTGATGATGTAGCGCAGCACTACCTTGCCAAGTCTGGAATTATCGCTGTCAGAAGGATAAAAGAAAGTGATATGTCCAAGGTCTCAAAGGCTACAGGAGCTAGAATTGTAGCAAACATAGATGAAATTACTGCACAAGATTTAGGTTCTGCCAATTTAGTGGAAGAGCGAAAAGTTGATACAGACAAATGGGTTTTTGTAGAAGCATGCAAGAATCCAAAAGCTGTTTCTATACTTGTGCGAGGAGCGTCGCAAAGAGTAGTTGATGAAGCAGAGAGGTCGGTACATGACGCTATAATGGCTGTTAAGGATATTGTTGAATATCCTTATGCGGTAGCTGGTGGAGGTGCTTCAGAAGCTATTATCTCCCAGCAGATAAGAGAATGGTCAAATTGTTTGTCAGGTCGTTTTCAATTGGCTGTAGAGAAATTTGCAGATAGTATAGAAACTATACCTCTAGTCTTGGCAGAGAACGCTGGAATGGATGTTATTGATACACAAGTACAGCTACGTGCAAAGATTACAAATGCTGCAAAGCCAAAATATGGTATTGATGTAGTCAATTCAAAAGTTGCAGATGTAGCAGCAAAAGATATCTACGAACCTCTAGCAGTTAAAGAGCAAGTTATCAATGCAGCAACAGAAGCAGCATGTATGATACTACGAATTGACGATGTAATTGCGGCCTCTAAGCCTAAGACACCCGCAGCAAGTGCTGGAGCAGGAGCAGGCGGCATGGGTAGTCCTTATGGTGGCGACTATGATTGAGAAATACCCTGGGACCTATAACCATACATAGACTAATTTTTCAGCAATGAAATACCTACTCAATATCAAGTGATTCAAACTTCCAATTTTTTTACTAGGTGATTTGAAATTGGGCATTTGGAATAATAATCATAGTTAAAATCTGTATGGTTATACTATAAGTTCTGCAGCCAAATTTATTAATATCTTGTGGCAATACAATGCCTATATAGCGGTATCATCTGATATGCAAGTAAAAATATATCTAAGTGATAATGAGATACAAAACCAAGAACTGTTAACCTTAGATACATCTCTCCGATATGGGCTAAGAAATTAGAAGAAAGCAAACTACTTCCCTTATTATCTCATGAACGATTACGATTGTATCTTGAACTTAGATACTTCAAAGTGTGTAGTTGGAGAAGATATGG
>Ga0126310_10000119_pt1 | contig 22459 bp, 19 predicted proteins | sample Plot60_FD_92540 | JGI IMG/M metagenome (GOLD analysis project Ga0126310, IMG submission 92540) | Serpentine soil microbial communities from UC McLaughlin Reserve, CA, USA - Plot60 | ecosystem: Environmental > Terrestrial > Soil > Grasslands | place: USA: UC McLaughlin Reserve, Lake County... | reverse complement strand
TTGATGTCTGGATTTTTTCTGTTTTCTGTTTTCTTTTCTTATTATCAAATATTTCAAGTGAATATATTTTAAATATAAAAAATAGCATTAAACCTGAAATTGTGTATCGAATTCCTGACATTAGCAAAGGAGGAATTGTATCAATTGAAATTTTTATTGCAAGATATGTAGATGCTATAATAATCCATGTAAATATTAGTATTAGCCATATCTTGTGATCCAATTAAATATGAAAATAGATATACCAGGAGGATTCTGTAAACTTATCGGTTCATTCATCTTTTTCTATTTGTAATATTAGATATATTAGTGCTGTTAACTTAACGAAAAAGCTATAGCCGTGAACGTTCTATTCTAACATAGATAGATCTTGGTATTATAGTTATTATATTATCTATTATAGTTCTGTCATTCCTAGTAGGAACAACTGCATTTTTGATAATCTTACTTGCAAGTGCTTTGCTAATTGTTGGTATTGCAAGAGTAATTCATGGTATTGAAAACAAGACAAGCCGTAGTTGGTCAAGGATGTTCAGGATTGCCTCAGGTGTAATAGCTATTGTACTGGCTTTAGTGATAATCGCATCTCCTGTTATAGGAGCAGCTCTTGTAGGCATATTACTAGGAATAGCTCTGTTAATAGTAGGCATTGAAATCATAGCAAGAGGTGTCTCTGGAAGAAAAATATCATTAACACGATCTTAGGAGGATAGAGAGAGAAACAGACATCCAAATTTTTCCAAATGTTGACTACAACTTAATCTTTTTAGCCACTATATTCACATAATTCTACTAAAAATAGATATGTTATATCATGAGTCTTTGATTAAATCATTTTACACTGTGCAAGTGGATTACATACACTATAGTGTATTGCATTCCACCGCATAGATATCAAACCTGTCTTGGATTCTAGTAGATTCATATGATATTATTGAAGGAAGCTAAATAAACCTAAGTGACAGGACCGGTATATATGCCGGGACCTAATCCTACTGAACCCGATAACTGAATAGATTTGCAGGTATAGTCATAAAAGGTATGTTTGACATGATTTTGCGTGAGGTGAATGAGTTAATTTTGGTTCGCATTACACCGAAACTACGAAAATTTATGCAAGTGCGTTGGTATGAGCAAGAAGTTCCCATATTTAGGATTAGTGGATCAGAATCCCAGCAAATATGGATACTAAGGGCTTCCAAAAGACTAACGTGTAGTTCTTACAAAGTCGTAACCTGACTTTTCCAACCTGCCTTTAATTTCTACTTTTATTATGACTGAAGGAACAAACTCTATGATAACACTATCTGTCATATAATCAATATCTATTCTTTTGATGCCACTTCATTTGTGAGTTGTTCTTCTACGATTGATTTACAGGATATGCAGTTCATACCGACTACTTTGAAATAGGCTTTTTTCATTTAATTCAGAATTTAGCTTTCAGATTGTAAAAGTGCCCATACAGGATATCTATATGCGGGTGTCATCTGCCAAAAAAACGATAGATTGCGGGTGTCATATTTTTTTTGACGGGACATCCCCGCAAGATATCTCCTCAAATATTTTACAACATGTTTGGCACGCACAAATAAAAGTTATTTATTCTTTCCAATTGACCGCTACTTCGTTAAGTTGCATAGAGGACTGAGCAATATCCAATCCATGGGTCCTGTTCAAGTGTTCACGAAACCTAACAGCCCATGGCTTATTTGAAGTCGCTAACACTTTGAATGATTTTTCAGGATTATCCGTTTCATAGCTCGCCACAACAAAATCTCCTTGTGGCAAATGTTGAATCCAAACCTGCTCGCGAGATATTCCTGCTGTCTTAAAAACTTCATCGTGTTCTTTATTGTCAACAATATTTTCTTGATTCCATTTTCTTACTAGTTCTATTCCCCCAGGAAGAATAGGAACTGTAAAACAATAATTGCCCATGTTTACTTACTTTATTATTGCTTGTATTTAAGTAAACATTTCGAAGGATATCTTATCGTTGGATTAATGCAGCCAAGTAAAAAGAGGACATGAAAGAGGTCGCGATAAACTGATGGACAAGGAAAATTTCAGATATGTAGCGAAAGGCCAGCCAGAATATCATATACTCACATATCCAACGATGGTTACTTTGTATTCTATTCTAGTTATTGTTACAGTAGTTTTAATTCATTTAATAGGCTTTATTACTGCTTTAAACCGTACATTCCCATTAGCTACTTTGTCATACGCATTGCTAATTTCTTCTAAGGGAAATATCTCAGTCATTACTCTTACCTTACCTCTTGCAGCATAGTCTAATGCCTCATACAGGTGCTCTATATCATTTTGTGTAGAGCCTATGATGCGGGTATGGTTGAACAGGATCTCTGGAGAGATTGTAAAGGGCTCTGTTGTTGAAAATCCCATTAAAACTAAGCGTCCATCTGGTCTAAGACCCTTAATTGAATCAGCAGTAACCTTGTAAGAATTGCTTGTAGCAAGTATAACATCTGCTCCGCCACCGCTACCACCATCTGGATCACCATTGTGTCCATTTTTTAACAATCCCTCTCCATCTGAAACAACACTATCGGCACCAAGCTTGTATGCCAACTCTTCCTTATCTTTTGAATGTGTAACAGCAATTGTTTCAAAACCAGCAGCTTTAGAGTATTGAATTCCAAGGTGACCTAGTGCTCCTATGCCACTACTGCAACACGTTCATGTGGTTTTGGATCAGCAAATCTCAATCCACTATATACAGTATATCCGGCACAGAATATTGGTGCAGCCTGATCATACGCTAGTCCATTTGGTATTATCTGAGTAGCATCAGCAAAAGCAACCATATACTCAGCATGACTTCCTGCAATATTTATCCCAGTTGTTATCTTGCTTGGACAGAAGAACAATTTACCACGCTGGCACCATTCACATCTGCCGCATGTTGATTGTACCCAAGGAACTCCTACTCTATCGCCAACTTTTCGTGTAGTCACACCTTCGCCCAAAGCAACAATTTCTCCAGCAGGCTCATGGCCTAGAGTATACGGAAACTTTACTCCGAGGTCACCTTTAGTAGTATGCACATCTGTGTAGCATATACCACTAGCATGGATTTTTATTAGCACTTGATTGGTACTAGCTTGTGGAGTAGGAACTTCTTTAACTTCCCACTCTCCATTTACTGCTGAAACAACAGAAGATAACATTTACTCTTCACTATTATTACCCCTATCCATTTTATTTATGAATTTTGATTTCTTGTGATCAATGAATACTTTCTATCGTAATACTGAAAATGTCAGATGGGTGACTGGGACAATTATATAGATAGCATCAAATAGTTTCAATTCAGTTAAGATGGAGTTTTTCTTTGATATCATTTACTCTAGAATCAGAGGACAAAAAGGAAGAAACTAAGAACTATTGTTTTTGAGTCAGGATGTAATGTATGTGGTACCTCGTCTAGTCAGTTAGGTTAGTAGAATATGAAAAATTTAATCCAGAAAGTCTTCCACCTGAGTCAAATTTGATGCGCTTTTCCTTTTGGCGAAAGTGGACTACATACACTAGTGTATTGCATCCCACCGAACCCGCTAACTATAGTAGTTTATCAAGCGGTATAGTTGTTGATGTTGCTTGCATGCATTATCTCTAAAGTAACTTAATTGACACACATACTAAGAATTTCTGACTGATTTACATGATGCTAGGCTTGCAACACTGATATATCCTAGCAATCTTATAACTCACTATGACTCCTAGAAGTAATAATAATAAACCAAATGGAGAAATCACCCGTGTTGCTGTTGTAACAGGCAGTTCAAGTGGAATAGGTTTTGAAACTTCTTTGATGTTGGCAAGAAATGGTTTTCAAACGTACGCAACAATGCGCGATCCCGAAAAAGGAGAAAATATAAAATCAATAGCAACTAAAGAAAACTTGCCTATTTATATAGAACAACTTGATGTTACAGATAATAAATCAGTCACAAATGCAATACAAGCAATAGTATCTAAAGCAGATAGAATAGATGTGCTGGTGAATAACGCAGGTTATGCGCTTACTGGTGCATTTGAAGACCTTGCAATAGAAGAAATAAAGGCTCAATATGAAACTAATCTATTTGGATTGATAAGAACAACTCAAGCAGTTCTTCCAATCATGAGAAAACAGAAATCTGGTGTCATTGTAAATATAAGTTCGGGTGCAGGAAGATTTGGCTATGCTGGCGCGTCTGCCTACATTAGTACTAAATTTGCAGTTGAAGGTTTAAGTGAATCTATGTCATATGAACTGGAGCCATTTGGAATAAAAGTTATCTTGGTAGAACCAGGAGTTATTAGAACAAATATTGCTAATGGCATGGTTGTTGCAAAGAAGTCACAAAATCCAGATTCACCATATTTTCAGATAATGCAAAAAATGTCTACTAGCTTTGAGCACATGTTGGAGAATGCTTCTTCTCCAGACCTAGTAGCAAAAGTGGTACTTCAATCTGTTACAAGTGAAAATCCTAGCCTTAGTAGATATTTAGCGGGAAAGGATGTAGAAAGCTGGATAGAAGCTAAAAGAAATATGTCTGATGATGAATATCATAAAATGATAAAGCGGTCATTTAATTTAGTACCATGATCAAAGATCAAAACGCAGCGAAAGAAGAGTTATTTGATTTCTAGTTAAATAATAATATAACAGGGTTCTTAATCAAATACAGACAATAATTATGGTTTTCTGAAGTAATTGAAACTGCCCCAAGGCGCAGTCATACGAGGACAATTATATAAATTCTGTTAAAGTCAGCACGAAAAGTAGAAGTGGCGGCGGCCTAGTAGGCCACCACCAGAACCCTGTAACAAAGATTTAAATGCAAAAGATCGTAAACCAACCCCATATGTGCGGGTGCTTCTCTTGGATCAGCCGGATGTCCGTCATCAGAAGATCTCTATAAGAAAGACCCTAATGCAGTAGGATGTCAAACTTCAAAACCGACACCGAAGCTAGGCCTAGAACCACATGAAGTGACACCAGCAGTAGAAGAATCACTCGTACTAACAGACGATGGAGATAATGGCGCCGAATAATACTAACTCCTTCTAATTCTGTCCCACCCCTATGAAAATAATAAAAGTTAAAACTGACTTTATATTCAGAAAAGCATTAACCACATGACAGTAAAGGAGATATTGCTGATAATAGATCAATAACCAAAAGAAAATATCATTGATTAGATATTAAAAAATATAGCTATTTTAAAATATTTTGAATAACACTAGATAATATTAGTTGACATCATCATCTGCATTTATCTTAATTGATTGTGATTTTCCTTTTTCAGAAAACATCATTGAAGAACTGAAAAGGATACCAGAGATTGAAGAATTCTATAGAGTTCAAAGTATTTAAGATATATTGCAAAAGTTAATGCAGATTCTAAAGATCAATTAAATGAGATTGTTGTAAGGAAAGTAAGAGAAATAGAAGGAATTAAGAATACTTTAACCATGATTATATTATAGTAGTATACAAAGATTGAAAAAGAGACAGACAAACAATAGAGTAGCATATAAGGTTATTTTCAATCTTTTTTACTATAGATAGGAATGGCAAATCAATATGACAGAGACTAACGTAGACTAGAAATTTATGCCGTCTAGAATCGATAACAGATGATATTTATAATATCACTCGCGAATGGAATACTCCATTAACTTACGAGATTTCCCTCATCATTATAATAATTAATAAAAATATTAAAGCAATTGGCAACATATACTAGTTTGCATTAATTGTTAACATCTTTAGTAAACATAAAATAGTCATCAAAACTTATTAGTACAATCCTTAATATATTAAATAGTTCTTTCAATGTTACTCTTCTAATATGTTGAATGAAGGTGGTGTTTTACCTCAAAAATCTACATGGTTGGGGGTACCAATTACAAACCATTGTTGAAACGCTATCCTTTCCATATTCGTTTACCGGTTAATATATAGAAGTTTTTGTGCAAAAAATATTTGATTTAGTAAACCTTAACATTATTAGACGCTTGTTCACCACGATATATAATGCAGAGTGACAGCAAAGTAGAGATCCCATCTTCTTCTTTCATGTTGGCAATAAAACAGGCATTTCTGATTGCTCACATAAACGGATTGCTTTGGCTACGCAGATACCCTGCTTCCATAATCTTTACAGCAATGATTCCCTTCTCATTTTTGTTTATAGTATTTGTCATAGGCGGAGGAAAGTATACTTATTTAGCATTTGCAGGCAGCCTCGTATCAGCAGCGGCTGGCTATGGTTTGGCTACCGGGAACAATATCATAAACTGGAAAGTAGAATACAAAATGCAGGATATCTTTGTGTCTTCACCAGTTTCCTCTTTTACATACATGGCGGGCATTGCGTTAGCAGAATTACTATTTGGCTTGCCTGCCTTTGCAGTCCTTGTTACGCTGGTAGTTATATTTAGCAGCGATTTTTTGTTTAGCACTGTGATGGCCATAGTCACACTTATCCTTGTATGGGCTTCGACATCTAGCATTGGATACTTTATATCAACTCGCTCGACACACCCAAGATTTGTAGAATCTTTTATAGCGTTTCTCAGAATTGCAGTTGTCGTCCTGCCTCCTGTGTTTTATCCACTAACCATAATACCTACAGAACTGCGTTATCTGGCTTATGCAATTCCAACCACCCATGCATCGCTGATACTGCAGTACGCAATGGGTGTTCCTCAAGCACTGGAAGAGGGCTGGTCTCCTGAGCTTGGCCTTGCAATCATTCTAGCATACATAGTAGGGTTTGCTCTGTTGGCAAAGACAAAGGCAGTATGGAGAGAAAAGTAAAAGATGTTTTAACTGACGGTAAAGTGCTCTTGAAATTTGCTCCTGTCTCAGTAATTGAATTATTAAGAGGCAAACCGGAATTATAAAATTTTGTATTAAATGATATTTCAAATAATGATATTTCTTATGGATCTAACTATCCACAGTTGATGTTGTCAGGACGGCATCAACAACCACTATTTATCTATATTAGTGATGATCCTCATACTATACCTTGATATTAGAAGAGGCTGAAAAGTTTTACAATAAGCTAACAACAAAACTGACGAACGGGATTATATTAGCATCTACAACTATTAGAAAATCATTATTGACGTTACCAACAACTAATAACAGCCAAAACTAACTTCAGAATAAAATATTAAACAGAAGGATCTAGATATAACAATAATAAACGAGAAAACTATAACAATGACGAAAGGCAACCAAATAAATGACATACAGATTTTATAGTAATCCTGGCTTATTTTAATGGATGAGTCAGAAGTTAAAGTTTCCGTATATTTAACTATACAATAAGTAATATAACTAGATATTTTCTATACATTCCTCTATATCGGTATTGGATACGAAACCAGGTATACGCAGTAGTTAATTTGTTAACCGGCTTGCTCAACACTCCACCAACACCAGAGCAGGAATTCGGTGTTCTTTTAATTTCAGTTAATAGATACAATCTATTATAAACAATGGATTCAAACTTGTATAACAATGAGAGTGCTTTCAGTCAATGTTGGACTGCCAAGAAAAGTGGTCTTTAATGGGCAAATTGTAACTACTTCTATCTTCAAGGATCCAATCAAAGGTTCAATCATGTTACGAAATCTTAATCTTGATGGTGATAGACAAGCAGATTTAACTGTCCATGGTGGGATAGACAAGGCAGTATATTCTTACCCAGAAGAACATTATGACTACTGGCAGAAGCAATTTCCTAATATGGATCTTAGATGGGGAATGTTTGGAGAGAACTTTACTACTGAGGGACTAATGGAAGATGCTGTTAATATCGGTAATAGATTTCAGATTGGATCAGCTAAGATTGTAGCAACCCAACCCAGAATGCCTTGTTATAAACTTGGTGTCAGGTTTGGACGTATGGATATCATTAGAAGGTTTATGACAAGTGGTCGTTCAGGTATTTATTTTAAAGTATTACAAGAAGGACAAGTCGAAGCAGGAGATAAGATAAAGATTATCAGAAAAGATGAAAATAATGTCACGGTAAAAGATATTGTCCGTCTTTATGTTAGAGACAACGACGAAGATATTGAAACTATGAGGCGAGCAACAAAAATAGAAGCTCTACCAGAAGGATGGAGAAATGAATTCAAACAAAAGATTGAGCAATCGGAAAGATAATGAGATCATATAATAACAGTAATGGAGTTTATTATAAAAGGATCCTCATCAAGCAAGAAGATAGCGACAGATTATATCATAGATAGCGCGGCAAAGGAAATACGCAGCTCTAGATTGGGAAGAAGACACACAGATTAGACAAACATATTTCTTGCACAAATTCTTTCTTATAAATAGATATATGTCTCATTGAACCACAGTAAAGAGGAAGAAATATTTAAGAATAACATGTTATGAAGTAGGTTCATTCAAATGTTTGTCATAATATGTCGAGAAACCGGTTTGGACTGTGATTATGTCATAAAGGGTGAGACGAAAGAAGAATTCTTAAAAAATGGGGCAGAACACGCCATGTACCAACATGGTATGAATAAGGATGATATATACTCCGAGGAAATTCCTATTATTTTCTTATGTCACTCTTTTGGCAAGCTAAACACATAGAACTCTTGGTTACTACGAACTTTGAGTAATTTAGACAGATCAAAAAAAGAAATTACTTAGAATTATCACGATTTAAAATTCATCATATATTAAAGCAAGTTTATAATCAGCCTTGATATACTTTAGTCTTGCAGCAACAATGACAGAAAATTCAAAACAATCATCAACAGCAACTTCATAATAGATATGGTTACAGGCTACTACTACTGTACGTCATCATCAGTCACAAAAATTATATCAAACATCAAATTTAGAGAATCCGAAAACACCTCCCGCACCATATCAGTATATCTACTTGCAACTAAAACAAATGCCCCATATGATATCGGTAATCTATCAAATGACTTATCGCAAACTAAAGCTTTAGGGGCAGTAGATAGTCAATCAAGTAAGAGAAAATAAACATTAAATCTATTACTACTAATAAGAAAAGAAGAGAAAGACTGTATGTTGCACGAGGTCTTGACTTTGGAGATTTCTTATATACATCTGTCAGGTTCTTAGACCACGATCCGAATTATTAAAATTCAAAGTGCCAAAATACAATTACGAACTTTATTGTAGAATTACCAAAGATGATTTCTTAGTCATAACAAGGCAACAGATGTAAAATATTGAGCATTTTCGTCATAACGAACGAGACACAGTTGTTAGATATTGGTGCACACATAGGACATCATACACTGATAGCTTTAAAGCAAGTTGCTGAAAATGAAAAGTATTTGCTATTGAGACTTATCCGGGCAATTTTGGAATGTTAAATCATTACATCCAATTGGATGGATTAGAAAATATTATAAAGAAAATAGGATCTAGTCTTAGCGGTGCAAGAAAGAGATTAAGAAATAATGCAGCAAATTGGCTTTGAAAGTATTCCCGATGAATGCTGATTAACATCCAATATCATAGTTTTCCAAATCTTTGAGAATAGTGATTTAAAAGTAGCAATGTGGCTGTCATGAATTTCATTGTAATACACGCACTATTCTTTGTTTTGGAGCCGGCTTGGTTGATAGGAAATGCATACTAATCCGATATTCCATCACCCAGCATCAGCTAAGCCTCTATGCCTCACTCATTCTCATCGATCAATTGCTGAACAAGCAGGGAGTCAACGTAAGCTCGAACCTGCGTGATCAAACCACCAACGAACTGTGTCACCCAGCAGTACGTATTGGGAAATGGCTTTCCATTCAATGCAGTGGAGGTAGAACTCATCTCTACTACTGCCGTCTCGCCTGAAACTACGATGTGATCTATCCTAATTACGACCCCTCGTTTCAGAAGTTTATCTAATCGCTCAAATGTATGCTTTAAAAAGTCGGTTTTGCTGTTGTATACACCGGCCAGTGGATGCGTTCCCATGACGCTCCAATGTACATTGTCAGCGACACTATCAAAGAAGGTGCTTCTGTTTCCAGTAGAAAGATTCCTGAACAGCTTCGCAACATAGTCAACTGTAAGAGACATTCATTTCCTCATTGTGGACTGGCTTATCTATCACATATCAACCATGCTATTTCAGATGGCAGCCAAATGTGAAGATGCATTCTCGGCAGCTTTGGTTCGCCCTCAGTTCATCATAATCAGAATATAGATGCATTTGATGATATACAGGGAACTTGATTTACATTTAAAGAAATAATGGAGATGGTGACATCAAGGTCTCTACTTATGACAGAAGAGATGGTGATGATTGCCCACGATGGAGCAGACATTAGTTGATAATAATATATTGTGGCGAAGTAGTTAGAAAGACTATCTTATTAATAATCAACAAATGAAGAATTTAATCACATGATATCTCTATACACATATCGCCCAAAGAAAGTAACCCCAATAAATCAGAATTAGGATTAACAAGAATTAGAATAGAACCAAATCATTAATTATAATATGATCTGAATTTACATATTATAGTAAAGAAGGAAACTGAAACGACAGATAATATACACTAGATAAAACAATACAAATGCTGCGCCTAAGGAAATGGTATGATGTTATCAAAGGGTAATTCAAAAGGTATGTCATCGGAAGCATCAATATCGTCTATCGTCATATTTTGTTCTATTGCTGCCCCTCGGGTATCTCCGTTGCTTTCTTGCTTCTCTTCTGGTTGTTTTACTGTATTATTCTCCTTCATAGGTTTTGTCTTACTTGACGCTAATTCCTGTTTGATAGCTTTATCTTTGAGGTATATATCTGTCTGCTCTGCAGTAGCAGCAGCCGCTTCCATAAGTATTTGATTGAAGAGTAATAGACTGATTATTATTACTCCTGTCGGAAGATAAAAAATAAACAATTTTGGCTGCATCGTGTAGTATATACCTCTGTACTCTTATCCGTATATGTGGATTGAATATCATAATGACGTACCTTTATTTCAGGACATTGTACTAGTATCAGGTATACATAAAGAGAGAATTCAAGTGTATAACAGACAGAAAGTTTGGTCGTTTAGTTAATTAATGGATACATCCTCTGAAACTAGATATTCATACTAGAGCTATAAATCTATTATCGTAGAAGATGATAATACTGTTCGTTTGTGTTAGAAAGAAGAATTATCAACAGGAAAGAAGATAGATTTATTTATTCTCTCTTAAAGAGAATAAAGGCCTTGATATGAAGATGCTAGATGGGAAGAACAGTAGGAAAGGAAACTAAACCTGACGATGGTGAAAGCAGTGAAGGGTGTGAATGTTCTGCAGAAGATACGTGCTCTCAAAACTATCTCCAATTGTAGAATAAGTGTCATGTGATAACAGTTTATCGCTACTTTTAATAGTACGTAAAGCCTAAAATAGATATTATAATACTTTTTACAGCATTATAATATTGTTAATGTAGAGAGGAATTGTCTGTATGCCTTCACTTTCTATAAGTTTTGTTTGCATATTAATGGAAGGAGGATTTTAGCCTTTGATCTTCAAAGTTAGTTCTAATTATAATTCCTGGCAATGCTTCTGCATATCTTTTTAGTATTTATTAACTGGTAAATCTTGCTCAAAAAGATTTTCCTTATTAGTATGCTATTTCAAATGAATTGACCATCATTTGTATATTTGGTAAATAATCAGAATAGTTCTCTTCTTCACCAATATACTCAATGTAGTATGACTTTCTCTCCAATTATAGTTACAATTTCCATAGCTTTATAATTAGTATCATCTTCTACATCTCAATATAGTAATTGTATGCAGGCTTTCCTGCAAGAATACTGTTATTCGTATCAGATTCAATAAGGTTGAAATTTGTTAATTTTTCGTTAAAGTCAGTAATAAGCGACTTAGCATATTCATCTAGAGCATATTTTGATCAATAAACCTTTCTATAGATATACCAAGGGTTTCTGGCCCGCTGTCTAATCTGCTTCAAATTCAGAGCTGAACTGAATGATGTTAGTGATGTTGCTATGTATTTACAAGTAATCTATTGACCACCTGCTGAAAACCTTTTATATAATTTCGTATTAAAAACCTCTTTACTGAATTACTCATCAGGATTCGTTCAGAATCTGGTATATTAAAGGCAGATGATGCGATCTGAGCTGCTTGTTCTAATGTATGAAAATGATATTTTGAAGGTACAAATTCTGTTTGTCCTCCAGTGGATGGTACAATGGGGATTAAGCCGGCACTTATAGCTTCTACTATCGATATTCCAAAGTGTTCTTGCCATCTTGGGTGGAAGTGTACTTTGCTCTTCCTCATAAACGAAAGTAATTTATCAAAACTAACATCAATTTCAAATGTAACATAATCAAACAAATTAAAGTCTTCAATCATTTTCTTTAGATGGTAATAATAATCAAAATAATAAACATCAAGACTTCCAACAATTTTCATTCCAGTTCCAATGTTATTCTCTTTCAGCAATTTTGCAAACTTGATTGTATTTTCAACTTTCTTCAATGGGTCTATTCTGCAGACTACAAGGACGATATCTTCTCTTTCTATACAAGAAATGATGATGTTAATGCTCCATTACGAAAGCTATCTACATCTACCGGTGGGCTTACAACAATTGCGTTGTCTATTCCAAATATCTTGAATATTGCCCTGCGACTATATTCGGAATTGGTAAGGACAGTAGAATTTTTCATTAGATTCTCATAGGCATCTTTGAGCCATTTTAAGTACCTTTTTTATTGAAATCTATACTATTTTTTTGAGGATTATGCTGATCTGTACCAGCGGTAACAGATTTTAATGATGCTCTTCCAATTTAAGATGCTTTTCAAGATATGCTTTATCTTCCCATTGTATAAAAAATTTTGCAGAAGGAAAATGGCAATAGGTAATTGCATTATTCTTTGACAAAGATTTGTTATAATAAGGAACTATATCGCCATGAGTATTTATTATGATATCATACTCTTTTCCAATGGCATTACTGATACTTTGTTCTTCTAATAATCTCAAAATATTTACTTTCTTTATATTTTTAATAACTGAAGCAATGCTTTTGCCATATGCATTTTCTAGTTTTGTTGTATTGCGTTTTTCAAGTGTTGTAAGATCAATATCAATACCCATTTCTAATATTGCTCGCATAGTTACAAGAGTTAATCGCTCACCACCTCCACAAGGATTCAAATCAGAGTAAATGATGTTTGCTTTCAAACAAATCTGAGAGATATTTTGTTATATTTAAATTTCAAAGCTGTTATCATAGTATATCTATTACAGATGTCCCAAGTGCAAATCTTGATTATCTTTATAGTTACAAAGGCGAGAGTCGTATAGAATCAAAGATGTATTGCCACTCTTCTGGAAACTTGCCATCTTTAGTTCTAGGATATTTATCTTCTGGCATAATACATCAGATTAATCTTCATACGGCAATAAAGAATTGAATCCTGTATTCTTGACCTCTTTTGAATGGTGAGCGATATTTTCCTTTTGTCGCAGGATTTCTTCCGGTTTGCGGCAGCCTTGATCCTACTGGATATTCAATAAGTGAATGCCATATGTCGTTATTTTTTTTACATTATCAAAGACTATTAGAAAATAGACCTTATTTTTAAGCATGCATATGATTTGAATATTTTATTTTCGTGGTGGATTCCTTAATCCTTTAGTGTGATGTCGTTATGTATAATCATCAATGGAGATTAATAGTATGCTGCCAATAAAAATCGTAGAGAAAAAGAATCAACAACAGCAACAGCAAATTCAACCAAAGCTTAGCACAATTTTTAGAGAAAAGATAATTGATATTCCTCAAGCTTCTGGATCTTTTTTTAATTTTGATGGAGAAAAATATTGTGCACTTTCGGCGCTTTCAAAATTTTTAGGATATGATATAGCATCAGAATAAAAGAAAATTCAAAATGACAAAGATGTAAATCCTGCAGAAATAATTCCATATCAAATTTTAGAAATGATAGAAAATTTCACTGTTTATAGAAGCTCTAATAACGAACTTAAATGTTTTTGTTCAAGACCAGGTTATTATTATTATAGTTTAATCTCTTTGCTTATACACTTAAACGATTACCATAAAATGACTTTTAGTCAAATAGGAAATTGGTTAGAAAGTAAAGGTATGTAAAAATAAGACTTGTCTTAGCACTAAGATTGAAATAATTTGAATAATGGTAAAAAAAACAAATAACATCACTATTGGGTCAGGGCATTAGAAATTGCAATGATGATGATAGGAAGATAAAAAATAAAAATAAGAAAAGCCTAGCTATACTGAGAATTATCCCGTCGAACTTGTTAATAGTTTCATCTTTGAGACCTAAATTCATATTAGATTTTTAACGAGCCGCTGTGACGGATAGATTATGGAAGAAAAAATGCATCCAAACAACTTTTTTGACATATTCCAATAGTGCCGGTTACAGGTATAAATAAAAAAAAATTTTTAGGCAATAAGCAAGAAGACACCTAATTCAACAGAATCCTAATAAAATGTTCATAAAGATTATTTGTTCAAAGCTATCTCTATATTAAGAATGAGATTATAAATTGCTTAATATGAGATCAGAACATTTAGTGCTCATTATTCTGACATCAATTATAATAGTAGGTCTTGTAGGGATCCCGTTTGGTGATCCAAGATTTATCCCTATAGCAGTATTGTTTGAATTCTTATTCGTTGGTCTAGCCATACTTGTTTCTAAAAATTATGTCAGGCCACTTTACATATGTATTATATTTGCAAGCCTAATAATTATTGGCAATAGTATTACTACCGCTCATATCCATAGAATGATGACCTTTGTAAAGCCAGTCAATACTATCGTTATAATCATTGGGGGATATATATTGCAGTGTTTGTTGATATATGCTAGCGCTATTGCAATAATGGATAAGAGAAGAACTCTAACAGCCTCTCATTATTAATACCGGCAAGAGATACAAGAGTCAAGAAGTTATATGGCTAAGCCATCTGATGTTCTTAAATCTCTAGAAAAGACTGCTAATAAGCAGTTTGTTCCGTCAATAGGGCCTATTAAAGGTAAAATTATAGCAAGAATTATCAAAAGATACAATCCAAAAAATATTCTTGAGGTTGGAACCTTGTATGGATATTCTGCTATTTTGATGGCTCAGAGACTTGCTGAAGACGGAAAAGTAGTAACTATTGAATTAGATAGACTGATTGCAGCTACTGCAAGAAAAAATATAGCTAAAGCAGGCCTTTCAGTTAAAATAGACATTGTAGTTGGTAATGCTGTAGAATTACTGCCTAAGCTTAATATGAAATTTGATTTGTTATTTTTAGATGCAGCCAAAAATGAATACTTGACGTACCTCAAGTTAGCTGAAGAGAAAGCTCTGGAGAAAGGTGCTATAATTGTCGCAGATAATGTAGAGGTGTCAAAAAATGAGATGCTAGATTATTTGAAGTACGTAAGGCTGTCTGGATTATATAAAAGTGAAACTATCGATACTAGATTAGAGTTTACTCCAAATGTAAGAGATGCAATAGAAGTAAGTATTAAGGTCACATAATGAAAAAGTGGTATGTTAGATTATAAAACATTGATCCTTCTAGTGGTGAATATTCCAGGTTGAATATAGGCTTGGTTCCAGCATGTGAGATGATGTAAATCTTAGCTATTTTGATATATCTCTTATAATTTTTCGAAAAAAGATCACAGATACATCATCTTCTGTGATGTTAACTGACCAGATTAGACTTAAGAGATGTAATAGAAATTAAAGTCGTAACATTATCAATCTAATGAATATACCTGATGGTTCAAAGAAGATTTCAATCATATAGAGAGGCTCCCTTCCATATTATCATAAACAATATTATATATACATTAAAAAACTTTTCAGCACTATAGAATTTTGAAGTTAAAGAGTGCTTTATGAACCATTACGTCAAAGAACCAGAAGACCTGTTGTTACGATACTTGGATATCCATCAAAACCGACCGCTATGGGTGGACTGCGTTGGTTAAAAAGAGTCACTGATTATATTGAACAGAAGGATATCTTTTACATCAAAAAAATACATAACGAAAGAACTATTGCAAAAAAAATTACTAAGAACAAATTTATCCTCTGGACATTATTTTCTCTTATAGATGATACGCATGCTGCGTTAAAGGCTTTTTTTACAAATCCTGATATAGCAATTTTGGATACCTACGGTGAAGCTAACATTATTCTTTGGATTCTCCTTAGATTTTTTAAGCCTAATGTCAAAATATTATCTATCTTTCACCACTATGAACCAACGTCCACTATTCCAATGAAAAATAATAATGATATGCTTCTTAGACGTTTCCAATTATATTATAACCATTTGATAGAACGTGCCTTCAAAAATATGATTAAAGACTCAGATAGAATAATCACAGTCAGCAATTCATCAATGCATCAATTATATTCGATTTGTGGCTTAACCGAAGCTGAAATATCAAAGAAGGTAGTAATAGCCGGCGCAGGCATAGATCAGTTTGTACTTCATCATAGCAATAATAACAATAATAATGATAAAGAAGACACAGAGAAAGATATTGATTTTCTTTGTATTGGAAGAATTGATAAGTTTGAAGGAATAGAAAAAATATGGCAATTAATAAAACATAAGCATTCAAAAGCCAATTTTGTCATGATTGGCCAGGCCACTGATGAACAGATTCACAAATTCAGTAAACTTGGTATAGACCATATGGGAATATTGTGTGAGGACAAAAAGCTTGAGATTTATTCAAGAGCTAAAGTATTTCTATTTCCTTCTATGCGAGAAGGCTTTGGAATGGCAGTTGCTGAGTCGCTATGCGTAGGTCTGCCAGTAGTAGCATGGAAAATACCTGTTTTTGAAGAATTATATTGCAAAACGAAAGATGTAGACAATACTAATTCCAACAGTAGTTTTGAAGGGATAATATTAATTGAGCCAAAAAATTACAAGTTATTTGCAGATGAATCATTGATGATTTTGAATTCGCTTTCTAATAAATTAACAATGACTCCCTGTAAGAGAAAAATAAGTTTAAAAATTATAAAAACATGGAATGAAATAGGTGACAGAGTAATAACAGTATTGAAGGACATGGTCAACAATAGTAACCGGTGTTGTTGACCCGTTAACACATAAGTGAATATATTATTATAATCCACTTTTTTATACCGGCAAATTGCTGATTTCTGTTTTATTGGGTGAACAAATGGAACAATAAAATTAAAGAAAAGGTGTGATTAGAATACCAAAATAGTATTAATACATAAATTTATATAAATTATAATAGGCTAATAAGAGCGAAGTAAATTAAGCACATTTAGTAAATTTATTTCTGTGAGTCTTACAACATCTATTCTGAGATTAGAATACTCGTCTAAAAGCGCTTTCTAAAGTCTAGGAGTATAACATATAATATCTGTATACATTAGATCCTTCTAATAACATCACTAGGCTAACCGATGCTACATTGATAAAGCGAAGCTATTTTGTCTGCAGAGTAGCTTAAATCTAGCTATCTGCAAAAAGCAACAGTATGAAAGATAGAATGCATTTTGACAATACATTATTGAGGAATAAGATAATGACATCTCTTTATACATCTAGGAGATTCTCTCTTCATCGTGCCTAACATTTCTTTATTATCCTTGTCATAAAATAATAAAGAAGCCCACAACGCATCTGCTTTACTATCATAATATTAAAATCTAACCACAAGATAAAGATTTTACTTACAATCTTTATGTTGTCTATTTCATCAAGACTCCTGTTATAGTTTATAACAACAAAATCTAGAACTTCAATTTCATTATTTCATTTTCATAAATCTGGAATCTTTTTTTAAATTCTTTACCATATAATTCTAGATATGACTCCATCTTAGCGGGCTGGACTTCTAATGCTAATAGAGTCAAAAGTTCTCTTACATGTTTATCAGAAGTTAAAGGAGTATATACAATTGCCGATAGTAAGAGATTAAGCTGGTTGCTTATTCCAATGATATTGAAAGCATGTCCTAAGAATAGTTTTGCATTAAGAAGGTCTCCCTTCAATGCAGCAGCTAAACAAAAGTCGAATAATAAGTACTGTGCAGGATAGGTACAACCTATTTTACGTAACTCCTTTAGTCTTGTAGCAGGCGTTACTTTATCATTATCTAAATAGATTCCTTTTATGAATTTAATTAAAAGAATAACAATATCTCTAAAGCTAATGTTCTGTTCATCTAAACCAACTCTTTCTGCAAGCTTATTATTATTCTCTAAGGCGACTTTATGATCAACTTCAGTTTCAAGTTTATTATTAATAGGAATATCTTCGACTAATTCTAAAATATCTGATATATTAGCAACTTTGTTTGTCTTGTTCATATTTGATACATAATAATGTTTACCAGGTACATTTAAATTGTTATATTAGACGCAGACAAATTTATTTTAGATATCATAAAGTTTGTCGTTCTAGGCAAGGCATAGAGATACTTGATATGGTTTTGTTGATTATGCCATGTTTACATCATTTTATGCTAAGGAAGAAAACAGCCTGAGTTCTCTGTTTTCAGCAACTATACAGCTTTTTGATATCATGATTAGCATAGGACTGTAAACAAGATGCTAGGGAAATACAATTAAATGAACAAGAGTTAGGTCTTGGCATTATATATCAATCCTATCAGATGTTGCCTAAAAAAGAAAAATTTAACATATTTGCAATTTTATCAAAGGAAACAAAATTAAGGATAGCAGCTAAAAGACAATTATTTTGCTACTATAAAAATAAGAACACCTAGACAACCATAAGATCTAGAAGGCATATCTATCTCATGATAATTACAATCGATGGTGATATTTAACAAAAATAAAGAAACTTTGTGATCAGCAGATTCAGAAAAAGGCCTTGATAATGCATTGATAGGAACTGATGTTGCTCAAGAGTTATTGATGTTCCAGCAGCAGGACACGTAATGAATTATGATGTGCCTAATGAAACTATGATTTACTTCCATAGCATTCTAAAAACTTCTCGAGCTAGTGGTCGTGCTAATATTATATCTTTAGAGGTGCCATAGAGAATGAGCGCCTTCAAAGAATTTTGAAAAATATAAATTATCTAAATAAACACTCAATGATGAAACGGGAATATCACCTCCTATGAAAATCAACACCAGCGATCATATAGTAAAAATAAAACTTTTCTGAGACAGAGGCAAAAATAAAATGGAAATAGCTCATACGATGGCAGAATACTAATAGTAGTAACTAAGGAAAAAGCAATAATTAGGAAAAATTAATGCAGAAGAGTGATACTAGCACTAACTATTACAAAAATTGAAAGGACGAATGTAACTATATCATACTACTATCTGCTAGCTATTACCACTTTGCCTTCGTAAATGCGATCACAAGCCATAACTATAGGATGCATACTATTATTATGTTACCAGTTTAAATAATATAACCATTAAATGCTATTCTGACTAGCATTATTCTGAGAATAATGGACAATAAAATATTCTTTTCTATCATTTCGGCTATAGTGCTAATGATATCAAGTTTGATCTTTGTAATTATAGGTAATATTACACCATCTGTAATTGCCCAGAGCAACCAATCTTCTGATAATGCTACAACATCGACATCAAATGCATTAGACTGTTCCATGATGCCATCCAAAATAGCGGCAAAAGCTGTTTCCATTCCAAACCCTAACCGCGAAGTATGCGACATAGTTATTATGCGCAATTCACCACAAATAAAAGGTCATAATGGAACAATACTTAACAAATTCTTGGCTATAAATTCGTTAGTTGAAATCACAGCTGTGCCACCAAATATGACAGGTACAATTAAGACAACGCCGCAGTCATCATCAAATCCAAAGGTAATTGCTATGGGAGAATTTGCATTGCTTGAGACTGAGCTAAAACCAGTATTGAAAGCCATAGCTCGCTCTGATTGGAATATAACTGCCGTACATAATCATCCAATATTAGAGAAACCAAGCATGATATTTGTACACTGGGATGCACTAGGAGATCTTAATACTATTATAAGTCAGACAAAAGGTGCTTTAATGCAGACTTCAATAGCACAACGAAGTACGACTGGCGGTGGTGGTACTACGTCATCAGCTGCTGCTACTCTTGGTCAAGGTGATAGAACAGATCAAACAAGCCAACAACAGAGACAACAACAACAAAACCAGAGCGAAGGAGGACAAGACCAACAAAAGGGGAACAACCAGACACAAAAAGGTCCATTAGAACAATTGGGTGAAACAATATTTGGCGGAGGGCAAAAATAGTAGAATATCTACTTGTGAAATATAAGGTCATACTGATAAGCACTTGAAATTACTAATGACCGAGTATTTTTATATGTATATTCTGTAGGGTTGAGATAATAACATTATTTCCATCAGCTTTTCAAAACTTCTATTATATCTTTCAGTTACCATCGTTACTACACACATTCGCAGAAATTTAAAAGGTTTCAATAATCTACGACAATTTCATTTTATACGATTATTATACGACTACAACAAATGCAAAAAGTAAAACAATAATAATCAAATTTATCAATCCAGAATTACAGATATAGTTCAAGAAAAGAAATAGTGTTCCTTTTAAAATTAGCATTCCTAAAGGGAGCATAGAACCCAGCGAGCAGCATATTCAAAATATTAATGGCACATCGGTTCAAAACTTGATATAACAGGAAGTCCTGACTTGCATAGTTGGACAGATGTACAAATTGTTTGAGTAAAGAATAGTTGTTCTTTATACTCAGTTGAGCAGATTTCCTATGCTAATTCCAATGTGGTACTATCATCATCTTCTCCTTCTATCCTCCTTTTCAATTATATCATCTATCTTTTTATCCAAATTAAGTATTTGACTAAGAAGTCTGTCGTGGTGTTTTTGGAACTGTTGTATTGACTTCAAGACTTTCTCATGAATTTCCTCCAGTTCGCTGATGCGTCTAAGTGTTTCATCCTGTTTAACAGAGGTTTTCTTCTGCAAATTATAGATCCACCAACTTATTACTGCACCAACTATCGCTCCTAAAGCGATACTTAGATACGTACTTGATGCATTTGTCATGTCTATACAATCTCTAGTTATTTCAGCCATACATCCCCAAAGTGCAAGAATTTGAAGCAACATAGAATTAGGGTATAAGCTAGATGTTATAATTTGCCCCTTTTTCTTTAACGTGGGCTCAAAAGCCTTCTTTTATTGTTAGTCCTTTAAAGCTTTTTCTGTAGAAGTTATTGAACTATTAGTATAGTGGTATATCTTCAAGTCGATCGAATATCCTGGCTTTACAATATTTTCATGGCTGATGGATAGTAAAATAGCAATAATACTACATCTCTAACTTTTGTAATATCTGTACGACCTACAATAATGCACGTAAATGCATCGGGAACAAGACCAAATGCAGCATTATAGTTTGTTTTGATTATATTGCTACTATTATCTAATATTTTTTACTATCTTTTTGATAATGGTAGAGTAAAGTAAAAGGTAGCTCCCTTTTCTCCATTAAAATTGTTCTCTGCCCATATTTTGCCACCATGAGCTTCTACAATGCTTTTTGATATAAACAAACCAAGACCAGTGCCTTTAAAAGACTTTGAAACAAATTTTGAAAACAGCTGCGGTAGTATTTGGGGATCTATTCCTACACCACTATCCTTTACGGTAACCATAGCCTGAGTGTCTTTATTTTCTGTTGATATGCATATATCTCCTTCATCGGTGAATTTAACTGCATTACTTAACAGATTGTTAAAAACTTGAAAAAGTCTATTTCTGTCTGCGTCCACAACAAGAGTATTATTCTTTTCATTATTTTTGTACACTAATTTCAACTTACTATTGGTTTTTTCAATTTCCTCTTTATAATCCTCTAGAGCTGTTGCCACCACATCATCTAGATTTAATTGTTCCTTCTTAAGACTTAGTGATTGACTTTCTATTTTTGCAATATCTAAAATATCTTCAGTAAGTTTCTGCAACCTTCTTGCATTCTTAATGATTATTTCCAGTAATTCAAGATGTGTTCTATCTTTCATTTTATTAGAAAGAATTTGAGCTAAACTTAGTATCGGTTGTATAGGAGTTCGTAATTCATGAGCTGCTATATTGATAAATTCTTTTTGCACATTATCATGTAATTTTTAACCGTTCATTGGCTCCTGCGAGCTGTATATTTGATTCATTTAATTCACTTGTTCTTCTCTTTACCTCATTGTCTAAAGTGTGGTTCCATTTAATAAGAAATATTATCAAAACTCCTATCACAGCAATAGTGCCAGCAAGAAGTAAAAACATCTTTGCTCTTTCTGTGAAAAGCTGATTATTAATCTCTGAAT
>Ga0126310_10000118_pt1 | contig 22723 bp, 24 predicted proteins | sample Plot60_FD_92540 | JGI IMG/M metagenome (GOLD analysis project Ga0126310, IMG submission 92540) | Serpentine soil microbial communities from UC McLaughlin Reserve, CA, USA - Plot60 | ecosystem: Environmental > Terrestrial > Soil > Grasslands | place: USA: UC McLaughlin Reserve, Lake County... | reverse complement strand
TATGTACATTGTTGTATAGTATTATGATGATCGTACGAGCTGCGCTATACTGAGACAGTAATATGTGCTTTAGACGATCGAACTAGTCTCGCGAACATTTTAAGGACTTTTTGACCCATGGCGATGTTAATGTTCAGCGATATAAAATTATAATGGCTTAGCCTTGCAAGTTTTATGAAGCACATGTGGCAACTAAACGATATTCTTTCTGAACTTGACCACAATGATGCCTACTTCAGAGACTTTATAAATACTGAACATATTCAGGCTGGCATCTTGCGGTTGCATGTCAACGATATTGATACGCAAGAACCACATCCAGTCGATGAAGTTTATTTTGTTATTCGAGGTGACGGCATGATCAATTTAAATGGAAAGAATTATCCTATCAAAGAGGGAACATCGATATATGTCCCAGCAGGTACGGAGCACCGATTCCAAAGGAATTCTGAAGATCTCGTGGTCTTTTATGCTTTGGCAAGCGGTAACTAGAACACGGCCAAAAGTACCCCATTAAACTTCTAGTATATTGGTACTAATATTAGTAAAGTTAGGAGAATCCCCTATACTAAAAAATAGTATTATTGAATATAAACTATTACAATTCTTAGTACAAATATAGCCATTTAATATATACTTGGCTTTCAAGTTACTTTATCAGTGAGTACAGAAGAACACAACTTTCTAAAGGAAATTTGCTTGAGCGCACTCTGCTTAGATAAAAGTGTGAAATTTGTTGGCGCCGTCGATAGTGATGGAAAATTGCTCGCTGGAGGATTTAATAAGTACAAGTTCTTCGGAAATAATGATACTCTGACTATAAAATCAGGCTTTTTTTATTTGCATTATTTGATCCCAGCATTAAATCACCAGCAGGTTATGAAGTCCTCTAGCGAATCAACCCGTAATAAAAATGTGTTTCTTTTTGATCTTGCTGATCTCGGGAATGCTGTATATCTGGCTGTGACTGCATTGACAGAAAAAAAAGATAGGTACCTATGTGTATACCTTGAATTATGCCAATCATCCTCAGAAATTATAGCACAGGAAGAAATAATTTCGAAGATAAGCGATATCCTTTAGTGGCACTAGAAAATATTCACCACCTAGCCACACATAGGACAGAGTACAGTAGATATTAATTCTGAAAAGCAGTAGCAATTCTCAAGTACGATATGTCAAATTCTGGATTAATGATATATATACGATCAGTCTAGAATACACGGTCATATTCATCATGAAACAAGATTCTCATTCAGACTCTGAGTTAAAGGACATCTATAGAATGAAAAACATAGCCGTGGTTGGTATGTCTAAAAATGAGGAAAAGGCAGGTCACTTTGTCCCTAAATATCTCATAGAACACGGATATGATGTGGTTCCTGTTAATCCGACAATTACAGAAGTGCTGGGAAGAAGATCATATTCTAAGATTGCAGATATACCCGATAAGATAGATATTGTCGATATATTCAGGAGGTCGGAGGATGTCCCCGCAGTAATCGATGATGCACTTAACAAAAAAGACAAAGTCAAAGTAATTTGGATGCAATCAGGCATATACAACGATAATGCAGAGCTTAAGGCAAAAGAACATGGTATAGATGTTGTCTATAACCGATGCATGATGGAGGAACACAGGCGATTGTTCTCTGCTGAATCAGAATGAAATCCTGTTAGATTCGATCACATGTCTCTTCGTAGAGTGCGATATGCACCCCAGTTAAGACAAGTCATTATCGATCTTTTTACTTTCTTCGCGATGCAAAATGTATTCAAAACAAGAACATTATCATGAATCTCAATTCTACATTGTTGAAAAGATACTTACCTTTTAATTAGGTATGTTAATAACATTGTAAAACTGCATCGAGGTAACAAAAATTATGTCAACTAAAAGCAACGCGCTCTCAAATCTTATGTGGGTTGAAAAATACAGACCTACAAAATTGGATCAGGTCATAAATCAAGCTGAAATAGTCAACGGCTTGAGCAATCTCATAAAGAACTCCTCAGAGATCCCACACCTGTTGTTTGCCGGATCTGCGGGAGTAGGTAAGACCACTACAGCTCTATGCATTGCTAGGGAATTACTAGGACAGGATTGGCAAAGAAATACTCTTGAATTAAATGCGTCTGATGAAAGAGGAATAAAAATGGTTCGTGAAAGGGTCAAAGAGTTCGCTGCTGTGATGAAACTTGCATCTAGCAATACGGATGATAAACCCTTTAGAATAATTATTCTTGACGAAGCCGATGAAATGACTGCCGAAGCTCAAACAGCGTTGAGAAGAATAATAGAAGATAGTTCGAAAACTACACGATTCATAATTATCTGTAATTATCTGTCGAGGATCATTGAACCAATTCAAAGTAGATGCGTTGTGTTTCACTTTACAAGATTGGCAAGGCAAGATGTCATCGGTTACCTAAAAATGATATGCGAAAAGGAAGGACTGCAGTATGAGGAACGGGCACTATCTCAAATTTACGATTCCACACTTGGGGATTTACGTCATTCTATTAATGTCCTTCAAGCTTCTGCAGGAATGGGATCGGTTTCTGTCAATAACGTGAATGCTTCAGTAGGGCTTTCTGGCAAAGCTAAAGTTGGAGAAATTATTAGATTAGCTCTTGCAGGGAAATTCAATGATGCTAGAATAAAATTGATGGAGCTAACAAGTGTTTATGGAATGTCTGAAACTGATTTCCTCAAATATGCCAATCAGGAATCGTTTGATATGAAATTGGATAACATAGATGAATTTGCATCTATAATGGCGGAATACGACTATCGAATGTCGATAGGTGCACATCCCGAAATTCAATTATCGGCCTTGCTTGCACAATTGGGCAAGATAGGGATGAAAGGAAAGCAGAAGAAGGCCCCATAGCAGACGGGAGGTAAAGTAAAAGTCTTTTAGTCTTATTATTATTTTTATATTGTCTCTACGATTAGACATATGTATATCTATTCTGATTTCCAGCAGGATATTTCATTATGGAATTGGATTCATTTACTGTAATGCTGGAGCACAATAATCATATAGCAAACTGTTGCATAATTTTCTTCATATCATTTCATTTCAAGCTCACACCCCATTTTCGAATTAAAAAAATCTGGTCTACATATTTGCGGTATGCAATTTAATTCACAAGAAAGTGATCCATTCCACCGTTCATACTTCTCACATTTATAAACATCTATGGAAATGGCAGAAGAAATGGGATATTGGTGTTGTGTGGATAAAGGTTCATAGTTTTCATAATTGTATCGTTATGAATGAGCCTTTGGTCTGTACTTCTTTGAATCAGATCATTAAGTGTAATACCGGTAGATTCATGATATGAATCTGTGCAAGTCATATTGTTAACGTTGTTGCTGCTCGTACCGTCACAGTCTTCGTATATTGCACTTGTCTTCTGCACTAAAACTGCAAAAACCGAGCCCCATAAAAGTAGTCCAAAGACAAATGTCGCTGATGCGATCGAGAGTATCGCTGCATGGCTCATAAATAGCTACTATAGAAAATAGCTAGTTGTCCTATATTTAGGATGTTAAACACCAATCTTTATTTTGATTCTGTTCAAATTAATAGGTGATGTTACTATAGCAAGAATTAATTTGATTGATATTGTTCAAATATTGTGTAGTTTCTTAATGAACTATTAGATGTAAGTTCATTGGTCTTGCACTGTGTAGTGCCAATAGCCTATTCAGGGTTGTTGCAGTAAAAGTTATGGTCAATCGCTATAGAAGTTGGTATTTCCAAAGATCTATAATGTTGAATATCATAGTAAATACAAAGATTTGACTAGTTCCTTGTCAATATGTGATTAGATCGGATCTGACATCATGAATGATTTACTGGTAAGCTAAATGTAAATAATACCGTGTTTGAATTGGGAGCGATGTCAACCCATATTCTACCGCCGTGTGCTTCAACAATGGTTTTGGCAATAAACAAACTTAATCCTAATCCTTGATAGGATTTGTACTCAAACTTTGTAAAAAGGCTTGGCATTATTTCTAGGTCAACGCCAGTTATGTCGAGTTTTATGCTAATGTCAATCTTATCATAGAACTTTTTGATATTAACGGATATTGTTCCATCATCTTGTACTAATTTTATAGAACTGTCCAATAAATTCTGAATAATTCCCTGTAACAAGACCTGATCTGCTTCAATTGTGATATATTCTTCTTCAGGTTGAAACAGTATTACGATTTTTTTATTATTTGTAAAGATCTCGCTTCTAATAATGTGCTCTATTAAGCCGTGCATTTCAGCAATCAAATTAATTTGTTTTTTATTAAGTTTCAATGTTTTGCGCTCAACTCTAGCTATATTAAGTATTCCTTCCGTTAACATCTGAAGTCTGTTTGCATTTCGAAATATTGCCTGTATAGATTGATTATTGCTGGTACGATGAGAATTTGTTTTATCATTCTCAAGTTCCATTAGCAATAATTCTGAATATCCAAGTATGTTGTGTATAGGAGTCCTAATTTCATGAGCTGCTTTATTAATAAAGTCTGCATTTAAATTACCATATTCTTTTGTCCTTTGATTGACTAGACGTAATTCTTTATTTGAATGTGTCAGTTTTTTGGTTACCTCTATGAATCTTTTATTTGTCAGTGCCAATCTTTTGTTTGCTGATGCAAGTTCATTGTTTATTTCTGCAAGCTTATGATGGGATTCAAATAAGGCCTTATTTGTCTCATTCAACTCTCTGGTCTTTAATTCAAGTTTCTCATTTGTTACTGCAAGCGCATCGCTAATCAATTTTAACTCCGTACCCTCAGATTCAATATCTTCATCGGACAAGAGGCTAGTCAATAGGGTAGGATCAGAAGCAAGTACTATAAAAATTCTTATAGTAAAAAATGATTATGAAATGTATAAATCTCTTATTCATACCAAATTGATAAAACAATCACATTCAGATTACAAGATGCATGTTTTATCAGTACTGGAGAAGCCTGCCACATATTTTATAAAAATATGAGTAATCATAACCTCGGTCTGGGGCTGCAACATCTCAAAATATATTTGAGAAATGATGAGCGGGGTTTTGCTCAATATAAAATACATGCGTAATTTGATAACTATTCCACACAGATTTTTTCTACAATACGTCTTCTTTTGCTCTGGATATTTCCCCGAAGCCATAGTATAAATTTAATTATCGATAGAATGATTGTAACAAGGTATCTACTCTTATATACAAATCTTCGATTATTTTCGTTTTCTTCCTTTAGGTATGTCTGCCATCGTTTGTTTGCAAGCTTTGAAGCATGTTGATTAGTAGACATATTGTTATTAATCTGTATATAGCTTTCAAATATATGAACATATCCAAATGATTAGTTCATCATAAAGCTTGACTCTACCATGCATTCACACATAATCGATTAGTACATTATATCAAAAAAGGCACTCTCAGAAATAAGTTAACTTATTATATTATTTACTGCTGCTGCTATTGCTGCTACTAGTAGTGTTACTGCTACTTGTTCCATTCGACAAGTTTCTAAGAGAAGGAGGAGTTTGAAGCAATGTTGGATCTGTGATAATTGGTTTATAAGGTAAAGCGTATTGTTGCCTTAAAGTTTTCTGTTGTTGAGCCAGGGTTTGATCAGAAAAGGACGGCCCTACATGGCCAAACCATATCCATAGAAGAATTACAACAGCAAGGGACAAACCCATGACTAAGATTGATAATGCGACTCCATTAAGATTGTTGTACCCATGAGGTTCCTGCCCTTTTTCATGATGTGCACACATATGTTATAACACACAATAGAGGATAAATTGCTTTTAAAAATTTTTGCATTCGAGTCTAGAAATCAATATTCTGACTCTCTATGGAGACAAATAATTTTTACTGCTATAATATTAAATACTCAATTACATAGGAGCCAACACATTCAGGCTTAGAAATCACAGTGGCCTATTACCATAATAAAGAATAACGTTTGTACCCAGTTTGGTGGCATCACACTAAATAGATAAACAGTTTACTCATCAGCCTGGAAGAAGATACACTAGAAAGCTTGCTCCGATCACTCCCCCGACAAGGAGAACTGTTAAAAGTATTCCTTTTTTGGTTATTCTTTTTTTATTTCTGTCGAGATTGTTGCTCGTTGTCAATTTAATTAGTATTAGTATTATTATTCAATGTCATATTTATACAATCATATTTCTATAATTAAAAGCTGGATCACTATGTCCAAATTTAGATGCAGTTATACACTCAAAGAAATATGTACTGTTTCCTTAGATCAAATATAATTGGTCATGTAAAAACTAATGTTCCATTCCAGCCATTGAATTGATAAAAAATGATAAATGGAGTTAAAGAAAAGAAACGACTATACTTTACTACAATTGATCAATCATCCAAGGATGTGACACACAAAGATAATTGTGTGCCTGGCTTTTGAAAAGTTACTGTAAATGATGTCGAAGAACCCGGAAATTGTTGCTCTTGTCCCTTCGGTAGTAGCCAACCTGAATTGACATATTTTTCGGTTCCGGCCATGGTATAGGAAGGATTTGGTTGCGCATACTGCTTTACATCTCCCTCTGAATCAGTTATGGGTGGTGAATCAGTTATGGTTGGAACAAATGACCTCGAGTTGACTGCTATTACTACGTTGTTCTCTCCAGGCGGTCTGAGCGGTTCATTGTTAGAGTTAGGAGGTATGGCAATAAATTGCGTAGAATTTAGTACTGAAAATGGTGAAACTATATTTGTCATGGTAGTATTATCTAAAACAAAGGTAACTGTGTGTGTGGTTCACCTGCCGTGGAAGGATTGTCCCATTTTATGCTTTCTCCAACATTGATCTGCATATTCCGAGGAACAAATACTGTCAATGGAGCAGTAGAATTTCCTCCTCCTGCTTGTATTTTGTGTAGGATGCCATTATTCGCTGCATGCGCTACCTGAGCATCCGATATAATTAATAACATGGATGTACAGGACATCGTTATTGTTATGACAGCTAATACAGCCGCCATGATGACACACAAAGGCATCTTATTCATTTTAAAGAAAAAAAGAAACAAAAATATGTAGATTATGTTATCTCCATATCCCACCAAGAATAGTATTGTGACAACTATTCACCATTTCTAATAATATTGCCACCAGGAGTATTCCAGTATTAGTTTACATTCTTTACATATGCCAACACAGTTAGACTAATTATTGACCTGGCTATGAAGAACATGAAAATTCAATAAACTTAATTATTTTTGGCTATTAACATGTATATTGCAATTTGTCTGGTAAAAAAATACATAACGATGAATATGCCATAAGGACCACGAAATACCAAGGTTCACTCATGATTAACATATGTGATATAGAATTAATAGGATCGAGATTACAGGAAGGGGAACTTTTAATTGATATAACAAAGGAATATTTTCAACAGGAAATAATTGAAGCATTCCAAGCTGAAGAACTATTACGAACCTGCTCTATAGCCAATTTGGTTGGAGAGAGAATTGTGAGCCAAGCTGTGCAGTTGAAGCTTGCAAAAGAACGGAGCATACGGAGAATTTCAGGTGTTCCATTCTTAATGATTTTCAAATTTCATCACAAATATTAATAACGGAGAAAGGATAAGGGCTGAATCATATACTATTGTTTGAAGAAATCGAAGAAAAGGATGTAACAACTCAACAACGAAAAGTGATCGACAGAGTAAACAGGAGATTATATAGACATGAGCATGAGAATAGGTTTCTTTTAAAGAGATCCGAAGACTACAGGGTAGTTGACGACGTATTTAACATTCCTACTCTTAAGGTAATCGATGAAATGATTAACCGTAACGTCTTAGGTTATATCAAAGGTCCGCTCGCATCAGGCAAGGAGTCAAAAGTCTACCTGGCCTTAGATAAGAATCGCCAAAATTTTCTATCAGTGAAAATATACCTTACTGTCAGTGCGGAGTTTAAAAAACGTCTTCAATATATAGCCGGTGATCCTCGTTTTTCCTCTAGCAAGAGAGGATTGCGAAACTTAATATCCATTTGGGCCAAAAAGGAATTCAAAAATTTGCAAACAGCTTATGAAAACGGTGTAAATGTCCCAGCTCCGCTAAAAGTACGCCAAAATGTTCTAGTGATGGAGTTTATAGGTGACGATGTTAGTGGGATCCCATGTCCAGTCCTCGTTAATTCGAATTCCATCACATACAATGACTATAAAGAAATTATTGGACAGATATCAAATCTTTATCAAAAGGCTCAATTAGTTCACGCAGATTTATCCGAATATAATATATTCAAGTGTCCCAAAGGGAGGATTATATTGTTTGATTTTGGTTCGTCAGTAAATATTAAACAACCTAATTCACGACAATTTTTAACACGAGACATTGCCAATATTAATACCTTTTTCAGAAAACGCGGTGTCAAAGTTTTAGGTTTGGAGTCAGCCATTCACAAAATTACCGGTGAGAATAAGTGAGTTTCCAACAGATAGTGAAGGTTCCTAGAGATCGCATAGGAGTAATCATTGGTAAGAATGGTAAAGTAAAAGGAGAAATTCAGGACAAATGTAATGTCTTAATTGAGATAGACAGTAAAACCGGTGATGCAATAATTTCCTCGCAGTCAGAACCAATGTCTACAAAGATGGAGCCCTTCAAGGCGGTAGAAGTGATCACAGCTATTTCCAAGGGATTTTCCCCTAGACGCGCGTACAGGCTAATTGACGGAGACGAGGATACATTTCAGTTAATAGATCTAAGAGATTATGCAGGCAAGTCTTCAAATTCCATGGAGAGAATTAAAGGTCGAATAATAGGTGAAGAGGGCAAATCCAGAAGGACCATTGAGGATCTGACCGGTGCCTATATTTCAGTATATGGTCATAGTGTTGGACTGATAGGAAAATCCGACCAGATCAAGATTGCTTCGGATGCAGTTACTATGCTTTCAAAAGGAAAGTCACACAAAAGTGTATACACTATGCTGCAAGAGGCCAGAAGAAAGGCTAAAATGGATAGAATGCGACTGTGGGAAGACGATAATTTTCCAGTTCCAAGCTAAACCTACGGACATCTACTAGTTTCTCTGCCCCCCCATCTTCTAAATATATTATGCTCAATTCCAAATTGATCCAGAATCTTTCCTACTATGTGGGTTATCAGGTCATCAATTGACTTGGGTTTATGGTAAAATCCAGGCATTGCTGGCAACAATACTACTCCGGTTTCCGCTAGCTTTATCATGTTTGCAAGATGTATTTTTGAGAGAGGTGTCTCTCTTGGAACAATTACGAGCCTCCTTGATTCTTTAATGCACACCCCTGCAGATCTGGATATTAGATTATCTTCATATCCATTTGCCACGCTTGAGAGCGTTTTCATGCTGCATGGAACTATGAGCATGCCATCGTATTTGAAAGAGCCACTCGATGTCGCAGCAGCCATATTATCGTTGTTGTAATAAGTTGTTGCAAGCGATTTAACGTAGTCAAACGTTTTATCAGTTTCAATGCTAATATTTCTTTCACCCCATCGACTAACAATTAAATGAGTTTCTATTTTCAAATTCTGCAGGACTTCTAGCGTTTTGATGGCGTATATAACACCTGAGCCGCCTGTTATTGCTACTACTAAGCGCATTAATTCAATAGCAATTTCCTCCGCTAGTTATTTAATATGCCGATATCATTAATTCGAGAAGCATTTATTTATTTATCTTCTTAGAACTTTAGACATGATTACAGTTTTTGGAACTATTGCCTTAGACACAACACGCACACCATTTAGGACTCAAACAAAAATCATGGGAGGGGCGGCTACTTATGCATCACTTTGCTCGAGTTTATTTACTCCTACTTCTATAGTTGGAATTGTAGGCTCTGACTTTCCAGTTGAATATAGGAGTATTCTTGATCGTCGAGTGGATACCAGAGGAGTAATTACTAGAGAAGATAGCAAGACGTTTCATTATGATTCATCATTTGATTATGACCTTTATCATAGAACAGCAAACAAGACAGAATTAAATGTCATAGCAGGTTTCGAGCCTGTAATACCCGATCAATATATCAATTCTGAATATGTGTACCTTGCTAACAACGACCCTATTCAGAATATTAAGATATTAGACCATTTTTCAAATCCTAAATTAATAGTGTGTGATACTATAGAATATTGGATTTTGAACCAGAAGCAGGATATAATAAAAATGATGAGTAAAGTAGATGGTGTTGTGATTAATGATGAAGAGGCCAGACTGTTATGCAAGACAACTAACTTGATTAAATGTGCAAAGCTGATAATGTCGTGGGGGCCCTGGTTCACCATAGTTAAGAAAGGAGAACACGGTTCACTATTGGTTAGTGGTGATATAGTGTTCCCTGCTCCTGCATATCCAATGGAAGATATTGTAGATCCTACAGGAGCAGGAGATTCGTTTGCTGGTGGGTTTATGGGACACATAGCAAAGAAGAATAGCGTCAATATTAATACGATGAAGGAAGCAGTAATTTACGGAAATGTTGTGGGTGCATTTGCAGTCGAAGGTTTTGGTGTGGAAAAGCTACTGGGTATTACTAAACAAGATGTTCAAAAGAGATATGAAACCTATCGTGAAATAGTTAAATTCTGATTCAGCGTACCAAAATAAGATCTATGTTAGGGTAGCCGATTTTAGGTTTGCCATTCGGCTATAGAATCGCTTTTAAAATGCAACTTTTTAGATAGTACACAAAAAATAGCAGTGATATCATCATTTGCTAATCCAATGGCGAACATATTGTGTACGAAATAAATATCTTTCAAGTTGCACGTAATGTCGGTTTTACAATATATATGCTCCAGTACCAAATAGAAATAAAAACTTATATCACTACGTAGAATACACATATCGAAGTAATAATGATTATGTATTGCAGAATTGGTAAACGCGACTTCGTCTTGTTTTTACGATATTTACAATTAAGATGTTAGAATGCCTAACATTCAATAAATAGCAATGGTTGTGTATATCATGGACTATCAAAGATTATGTGAGCGAATCTTTGCTTTGCATGATGATATACGTTATGCAGGTGTAGTGGATGATTCAGGATTGCTGATTGCTGGCGGAATGCGCAACGGAATTGATTCAATTGTAGATCAGAATAATGAAGAATTGTATCTTGCTCAGACTGCCCTCCGCAAATCAATGAGACAGAGATTTGATGGAACAATGGGTAAATCAAGATTTGCGTATGTGGAACGCGAAAGGATCTCTATATTAACACTTTATATGAACAAGAATACAGTCATTGTCACTATGGAGCCTAATGTTGATTCACATACAGTAGTAGATATCGCACAAGATGCGCTAGAAATCTTAAATGACAACACAGAAACTGGTCAATAGCGGATCCATTAATCTCGCTGTTTTGTTTTCCCACAACATTTGCATTGAGTGAAGTAAATTATCATTCGGATTTAGGGTGTGAAAAATTGTTATTTTTTTAGATTATGCATCATCTCAAGGTCCCTCTTAAATAGCTCTAGTTCGGCTGGAACAGATATATCTATGAAATCCTTAAGGGATAGCGGCTTTCCGGTTTTCTCTGATATAGTTTCCTTCTTTTTATTCCACACCATAGAATTAAAGTCTACTATGGTTCTTGTGTAGCCAGTCATCTGCGGATATTCGTGTTGTGATTTTGGCATTAGCTGTAAGTGGATACTTTTAGCAGAATATATCGTAGTCCATAATTCTTCTGTGATGAATGGGCATATCGGCGCTAATAGCAACAAAATCGTTGTGAGACATTTATGCAATGCAAAGACAGCAGATGTCTGTCCAAGTTTATCACTATTATCATAAAATCTAGATTTTACCATTTCCATATAATGTGATGCGAACAAATTCCATGTAAATTCTCTGATCGCATTTGCTGGTACAAAGAAGTTAAAGTTATCAAATCCCGTTCTGCATTCGTCGACGAGTTTTGACAGTTCTGCTATAATCCATCTATCAGATGAAGCTAGATCACTAGGAGTGTCAGGCCTAATATCAAATGAAGAGATAAATCTAGCTATATTCCATAGTTTTGATAAAAATTTCTGTGCACTTACAATCCTCTGTTCTGAGCATCTAAAATCATAACCCAGATTACTTTCGCTTGCAGACCAGAATCTGAACGTGTCTGCTCCATATTGGTTAATAATTGGAAACGGGTCAATCACGTTGCCTTTGCTTTTGCTCATTTTTTCTCCTTTCTCATCTATACCAAATCCCATAATCCAGACATTTGACCAAGGTTGTTGGCCTGTTAATTGAAAACACCTCAGCATACTATAATGAAGCCAAGTTCTTACTATATCCTTCCCTTGTGGCCTCATTTGAGTTGGGTATGTGAAACTGTGTAACTTTTGGTCACTTCTATACTTTGTAATAAAGAGCGGACTAATGCTAGAGTCCATCCAGGTATCAAATGTTCTATCTTCACCTGTAAAGTCGACTTTACCGCATTTATTGCATCTCTCAAAGGGAGGTTTCTCTTTCCACGGGCGATAGTATTTGCCAGGTTCTGGAAGATTTGGAGTCATGCAGTTATTGCAATACCAAATTGGTATCTCGGTGCCGTAAAACCTTCTTCGTGAAATGGGCCAGTCGATCGCTATCGAGTCTAACCAATTAAGAAGAATTCGTCTATGCATTTTAGGATAGAATTTGATTTTGTTTGCCAGATCTCTCAGACATGGAACATAATCCAGCTGTTTTAGATAAAAATCTTGTAAAGGGATTATTTCTACTGGGGTTTTGCTACGTTCACATAATGGAGTCCTATGCATTATATTTTCTTCCTTTTCCAAAATGCCGGCATTCCTTAAATCTTCAATTATTTTTGTTCTTGCCTGATTTACGCACAAATTAGCATAGGTTCCAGCTTCGGATGTAGTTCTTCCGTTTTCATTGATAGATATAATTTCTTTCAGTCCCAGCTCTCTAAAGATATGCACGTCATTCTGGTCTCCGTAGCTGCATACCATTACCACGCCTGAACCAAATTCGGGTTTTGCAGTGTTATGCGGTACAATCTTAACCTCTCTATCAAATATAGGTATTACTGCAGATTTTCCGTGCAATTTCAAGTAACGTTCGTCTTTTGGATTAACTATTATGGCCTGACATGCAAAAAGCAATTCAGGTCGTGTTGAAGCAACGACTACACTACTTTCCGTTCCTTGGATCTTAAAGTGCATATAAATTAGCTTTGTTGGAATAGCATCGTACACGACTTCTTGATCCGCTATTGTGGTTCCACAGTCTGGACAATAGTTATTCGGTCTATTGGCCAAATATACCAGATTCCTGTTCCATAGCTCGATAAACGTACTCTGTGTTAAGGATCGAAATTCTTCTGAATCAGTACGATAATATTCCTTAAAGTTGGCACTTAGACCCATACGCTTCATTATAAGTACCATCTCAGATTCCAAATCATTTAGAGCAACTCTGCAAAGGTCGAGAAACTTATCTCTGTTAGTCTGGCGCATTCTAATTTTATATTTTTTTTCAGTGTAGATCTCAACTGGCAAACCATTCCTGTCGATCCCCAATGGGAACATTACGTTGTATCCCATCATCCGAGCAGTTCGAGCAATCATGTCTATTTGCACATAGTGAGCTGCAGCTCCTATGTGCCATGGCCTTCCGGAAGGGTAGGGAGGAGGAGTATCAATCACAAATGGGTCTTGATGATCTACAGAAAATTTGTAAATATCTTGCTCCTGCCATCTTTTTGAGATAATCTCTTCTATTTTATGATTCCAAGATTTAGCTACGATTTTAGGCTCCATTTTTTTGTTTTCTTTACTAGCACATTTATACGGTTATTAACGTTGACATATAGCGCTATTTTATAGTAATAATAGAAAATTAGCATGTTATATCGCACATACTAGTAGTGCTATATAGCAGCATCGTCGTCATGTTTTCAATAGAACAGTTAATATTGAAACCGTACCCATTTAAGAAAAGACGGGATCTTTTATACCCAAAGACTTAAAGGCGCAAAATCTTTGAGAACATGAATAACATTGTCCGCAGTGTGTTTCTCCTTCATTGTGACAACTCCATGTCAATTCTAATGGTACATCTATTTTGAGCGCAAGACTGATCACCTTCTGCCTGTCCATATTCACCAACGGCAGCAATATCGTCGGTGTATTTCTGCCAATTATCGGACGTCCTTGCTTTAAAAGAGAGTTTATCTTTTTGATATACCCTTTTGCTGCATCTTTGAAAAACTCAGCATCTTGACTATTATGTCCTCCTATGATCCATTTAATATCCAGAAATTCTGAATAATGTGCACATATCGAATAAAATATCATATTCCTCGCAGGAATATATGATGATAGCCTTAGATCGAAGTTGTCCTGTAAAGGATGGCGGTTATAAAAATCGGAGTATTCCTTAATAAAAGGAATGTTGACTTCCAGTAAGTTTGTAACAGCTGCTCTTCTAGCTAATTGGACTGTAGCCTTCTTTTCATTTTTAAGTCTTCCATAATAATTAAATGTAATGGCTAGAACGTCAGAAAATTTCCTTTTGGCCCAATAAAGGCACGTAGATGAATCTATTCCACCAGAAAGCATGACGAGTGCTTTTTTTGATTTGCTCATTATGTAATCTGATCTAATCTTTCTATCTTACTTCTGAGATGATATGAGATCCTTTATTTACTCCTTCGTAAACATATACGCCTAATGCTTGTACATTTGATGGCATTTTAGGAGCAAGCAGCTTTATTATCTCAGTTGATAGGGTTTCCACTGTGGCTTCTCCTCTAAGAAGAAAGGTCGTCATCTTAGGTAATTGGAGATCAAAATATCCTTTTGGCCCTTCGAACGCCACGTAATAATGGGTATCGTCTTCTTTTTTCAAGTACTTTTTGCTGATGAAGAATTTGTGATCAATTGTACTCAATGTGTCTTTGATTATTCTCTTAGCTTCTCCAAAGTCTATAACCAGATTATCTTTCATTTCACCAATAATCTCAACCATGATCGTAGATGTATGTCCATGTAGAATAGAGCATTTTTCTACAAGAGGCAGAATATGTGCATAATCAAAAGCAAGAGAGGGATCTTCTATGAATATAGAACCTGTCTGGGTGTCGCCGAAATTGAAGAAGAATAATGATTCGAGTTCATTAGTCCTGCCTGCAAACCTTGAATGACCAAATGCAATAATTTTTAGATCAGGAACAGTGCTTTGTATATTTTTGAATTTATCGATGTCGGCTTCAGAATCTATAATCTCTATATATAGATCGCCAACCTTAAAGTCAACTGTGATATAATCACCATCCCTAAGGTGAAGTTTTACATCGTGTTCATATTCATGTCCCAAAAAAGACAGCAATTTTGAAACTGCATGCTCAGTTCTACTTCGCAGCAAATTACCATGGCCATCAATATACCTAATGTCTCTATCAAGCTCAAATCTTTCCATCTAAATTATTCTTCACCAAAAATTACAACAGATTTTACATATAATCCATTTCTATATATACTATTGGCGATTTTATAGCCAACCCTTAAAGACTAAAATTCTATATACACTATAGTAATCGACATGAAATGCAGTTTTTTTAATATATAGTGAAAGTCGGCTAAAAAGTCGCTGAATAGCATGCATGGCCTTATCGTTAGACAATGACTCCACTCTCAACATGCGAATTTATCTGTAGGATGATAGTCTTTAATATACACAAATGAAAAAATTACGCATTTTTATATACAACAGAGTGTACGACAAATGTTGCTATCTGTTTTAAAGAATGCCTTATTTACTGCAGTGGTAGAGTCTACGGATATTGATTCGTCGGTAGCAGTTGCTTTCTCCGGCGGTCTAGATAGTACACTGCTAGCAAAAATTTGTAAGGATCTCGGGTTTGAAGTCACTCTATTGACTATAGGATTTTCGCATTCCCAGGACATAGAATTTTCAAAGGTAATTGCCTCAAAAATTGGGTTGCCTCATCACATTTACACATTGGATGAACAAGAATGTTACGAAGTTTTATCACATGTGACGCATATAATAGACTGTGAGAATGTGTCCCATATCGAAAATTGTATTGCATATTTCCACATTGCAAAGTTAGCCAATAGAAGTGGCTTCCAGCAAGTTTTGACGGCAAATGGTTGCGATGAGTTGTTTTGCGGTTACAATGAATATAGACTGGTTTATGGTCGGGGAAGACGGTATATAGCAAAACTAATGGATGAAAAAATCATAAATGAATTAGAGCTTATGAACGAGATAGAAACCGTAACTTGTGAAATGGGAATAAAATTGAAAAAGCCTTTTCTAACAGAAAAATTCATCTCCTTTGCTAAAAATATCGATATTGATCAGAAGATAACTGGTTCGAATGACTTTGTTCGGAAGCGCATCTTAAGAGAAACAGCGCTTTCTATAGGTATTCCAGAAGAATCCGCCATGAAGCCAAAAAAAGCGATTCAATATGGTACAATGATTCACAAAAAATTTAAAATATATACCAAATCACCGAATCACATATCAGAAGCTAATCTAGACACTAAGCACTCGCAGAAGATCTAGACTAGTATAACAAGTACAAGTGTCCTGGCTAGAGTGTATAGCAAGTTACAGAGGATTGAGTACCTGCGTATAAGACGATAATTTACTCATGTACCTTTCTATTAGGAGATAACTCGAGTCATCAATTGGTACTACAACTTAACGAGATGACCGTCAACTGGATCTTACAATTGAAGTTTCTTTTGCATATACATGTTCTTCATTTTATTTAGCAAAAAAATTAACATGAGTACTGATGAAATAGATATTAATGCTTCAATCGAAGATACGACTAGCCTACCATACCCATTTCTGAGCAAAATACGATCCACCATAGGTACAACAAATACTAAGAACGCTGATTCTACTAAAATTATTATCCACATCATCATAACAAAGCCAAAAAGGCCGGTTAACTTCATTCCATAGATTATGTATTATGATAAATAAAAATGAAGATCAAGCCACATCTATTGAAACATAAAATGGTCAAGAATTGGGCTTCGCGCATATGCGCTTTAATAAAAGATTCTAGTTCGAGAATTCACTGAAAATTAGCTTGTGATGCTCACAATACTTTAAGATGATTCTTGAGATCGACAGATCTGCAGATAAATTCTTATTTGTTTTGATCATATTGTTGCCCTTTTTTTTGTGAGGAAGAAATAAGGAATACCGCAATTTAGCATTATGCTGTTGCTTTTTTTATACTTGTTTAAAGCCTATTCCATAAACTAGCTATGCCTATACAAGCTAAACTAATTTAGAAGTGTAGTTACTCGAATGTGACACATAGGGGTAACTGCAATATGAATTGTATAGGGCATATAATATGCAATTTAACTAAACTTCAAAATTCAGATCAGTGAATCTAGATCGAATAACTTTTTTACCTGGATTCATAATAAATTTTGGATCGAATAACTTTTTTACTTCCTTGAAAAGTGAAACGATCTCACCCGCATACATATATTCGATATATCTTGTTCTAGCGAGACCGTCGCCGTGTTCTCCTGTAATAGTTCCACCAGATCGGACGACTTTATTAAAAACATCCTGGGCCAGATTTTGTAACAATTCAATCTCAGACTTGGAATTGACATCCATTAGTGGTCTTGTATGCAAGTTGCCGTCTCCAGCATGACCATAGATTACATAGTCTAGTTTGTAACGAGCATATATTTGTTGTAAATATTGTGTATATTCGTATAGTAGATATGGGCTGACCACTGTATCTTCTATTAGCCCAATTGGTTTTCTGCTACCAATAGTTAATTTCATGATCCGATTCAACGCATTTTTTCTCGCCTGCCATATCCTTACAATACTCTGTTCATCAGCTACACTTTCTATAATCGCACATCTATAAGACAATTTGTTCAAGCATGACTTGACATTTATTTCGATGTCGGTCAAGTCATCTCCTGCGAATTCTACGAATAGCAGACAATCGATACTATCTGTTACCGTGTTATTATTCCCTGTCCCTTGTGTGATTTCCTGAAAGGAAAAAACAGAGTGATCAAGCAATTCAAGAGCAGTAGGATTAGATTGTAAAATGAGTGGGACTACGTATACCGCAGATAATAAATTTTCAAAGCCTAATACAAGCAAATGACGATACATTGGGATGTCTATAATCTTCATCTTAGCAGAGGTCACAATGCCTAAAGTACCTTCAGATGCAGCAAATATTTTCTGGGGAGAAAAATAGTCGTCATTGATTAGTGCATCAAGCCTGTAGCCGCATGAATTCTTTGACACCTGTGGATAATGTTCTTTTATTGCGACAGAGTGATCGCACAACAATTCAAACAAACTTTTCATTAATCTTCCGTTTGCATCGTTGCCTAATTCTCCAGTAGCAGTACGTTTTATATCTCCAAGTAATCCAGAACTACCATCAGAATAAGTAACTCGAATTTCTTTTAGAAAATCTATTGTATTGCCATAACTCAAACAATGAGATCCACTTGAATTATTTGCGATCATGCCTCCTATGGTGCAGTAATTACTGCTTGCAGGATCGGGGGGAAGAAATTTACCTTTCTTTTTTAATTCTCTATCTAAAACTCCTTTGACTATGCCGGGTTCGATTATGACATAATCATCTGCAATTTCACTTATCTTATTCATATGTTTCGTAAAGTCAATAAGCACACTATCAGACAGCGACTGCCCAAGGAGACCGGTCCCGGCTCCCCTTGCTGTTAAAGGCACATTTTTCGAAAAACAGTATCGACATACTTCTTGTATATCATCTTCACTTTCAGGGCACACTATCAATGATGGTCTTATTTTGTAATTGCTTGCATCAACAGAATATATTTCTGTACTCCAGCTGTCAGATAGAATTTCTCCCTTAGCTATACGCTCTAAATCATCTTTAATGTCCATCTATCATCATACGATGATTGGGAAATTATGCTTTATCGTAGTGCCTACAGTGAATTCCATTAGAATACCATCAGGGGAGCCCTCCAATTAGGCATGGATTCTGCTACTGTCGATACAAGTAAAGGCACGACGTTGTCATCTGTAATTAGATCAGTAGTTAGTAACAAGGAACAATTATTAGCACCGAAGTTAGGAGCCGTGTTCTTACGTCAATGGAGATATGTTTAGTAATAGCCAAATTCCATTTGCAGATGCCACTTTTCAAAACTCTTCGATATACATATGATGTGCGTAGCATCTGGAAGGGAAAGGACTGCTGACGAGCACTCGAGCCTATTAAAGCAGGATGGAAGTTAGCTTGAACTTTGCGTCCTGCTCGTGAATCACGAGTAATCCAGGTTATTGAAGGTACAAAATGAGATGCGATAATTGAAATTACAACATGAAATTAGAAATATTTTTTGTTTTAGATAATTCGTAGAGTATTCTGTATGCAATAGTTACTTGCTACTGGACCAACGCGAGATCTTTTTTACTCTGCGCCAACTAGTCCCAAAAGATCAAATCCCTCTGTAGATTTTTCCTTCAGCTCAGCTATCGAGATCAAATGACCGTCTGGGTCGAGAATAATCGTGTGTTTGCCAAAGGGTTCATTCTTCGGCTGTTTAAAGAACTTTACCCTCTTCTTCTTCAACTGTTTGACAGAAGAATCAAGGTCATTAACCATAAATCCTATCAGCATGCTTGATCCGGATTTCAGTTTGTCTTTCTTCTTAGCTGGATGCAAAGCTAGGACAGTCCGATCATGGAAGAATTCAGTCCAGTCTTTAGATTGCCTTTTAACGGGTAGCCCAAGGATATTCTTATAAAAATTAATCGATCTCTTCGCGTTAGAGACAACTAGGACCACAGCACTTATCCTTCTAAATGACACACAAAACACCACCTGGATTTTATCTCTTCCGAATTAAGAACTTATCTGTGATATTAGGATATATCAACATGAATAGTCCTAGTTTATTTCCAATGTAATAAGCAGCATCTACAATAGAGCAATTAATAGCATAGCTGATCTATATAATAGCACCGATTTTTCAATTGCATTCTCTTGTTATGTACGTATATGTCCACTTGTCTGTCGGCTGATAGCACCTTTGAGAAAAACCATTCACCTGTATCGATCGTAGAAACGATCGTTACGTGTTGTTACATGCAAACAATTGAGATTGGCTCGGTACAAGACAATAGAGACAAACCGATCACGGTAGATGGTTTTTATTATATGCTCTCTAATGAAAATTATTGAGAATTGTCAAATAAGAAGTTATTTTTCATTTACGTGGCAAAGGATCAAGAATGGCAGACAAGGCGAAATGAGGATTGGGATTATGTCCATTCAATGTCCAGGTTTTATCATTGGTGGATCAGACGTCATTTCCATATAGATTTTAACGTAGATGCAGACATCTTACCAGTTATTCCTGGAAAAATATTTGATAGAATGTCACTGGATTATCTTCTGAGAGACCACGCTCAAAGAGGAAAAGGAATTTATCATTTCTATTTGGCATATTTTAGCCCCTTTTGGACCGATTGTCAAACGGAAGGATATTCAAGTGAGAATTTTGGCATGGTTTACTGGAAGAGACCATCTGCTGATACATCACAAAGTGAACGCGCTAGGTTTTTCGCAGATAATAACTGTACTAAAATATCACATTTATTATCCCATGAAGTTATGAGAATGAAGGGTAAAAATAGAAAGGAATATTTGGATTTCGTACACGATTTATGGCATAGGCATATTGGAAATACACTAGATTATAACTACTATAATGACCGCTTTGTCAGGGTATCGCAAAGCAGCCTATATCGCTTTGCGACGCTGGATACTAGTCAAATTTCATCTGTATAACAAGAAACAAATTGAAGCGGAACAAAATTATAGATATTGGAATTAAAACAGATAGAAAAGTCAGGAGCAATTTTCTCGACAATAGGACTGGCCTTGCTTATTACGTTTATAATAGTTTTACTGGCATTTCCTATGATAAAAGAATGTCAAAGATCTCAAAGACCATATGAAAAATGCCAATTCTATTCTACCGCGCCAGATTCGATCCGATTTGTAGTTAATCCCATATTTCTGTCATGTGCTCTAATCATAATTGCTATAGGAGTAGGCACAACTAGATTTGCTGTATGGTATCAATATAAAAAAATGAAAACAAGTGCGTAAGAAATATCTTTATAATCAAAACAGCGGTCGTCTGATTTTATATTTCTAATTTAGCATTATTGGGTAACTAACAGACAATAAATCAACTCAATGCTAATTCAAGAGTCACTTCAATGCATTGGATAACGATCCTACCTGGCAAGGAAAGAAACTTGATTGTCTTTGTAAGCGGCCTCACAAATTAGGAGTTAGAGATCTGTGAGAGGAAAGATTTAATCAATTAAAGGAATCTGCAGCTGGAGACTGTTTATACCTGTGCGAAGGAAAGAGCCAGAGAAGATATTTAATCTTCATTCAGCACTACTGGAAATTACGTATAAGAGGCCAATGCCACTTTTCGATCCCTCAAAGGGAATGTCGAAGTGGGTTTTTTGGAAACCTCTGGTTTAAAATTATCGCAGACTGGTCAAAGTACTTACGTCAGAAGAAGCCTCAACTAATATCCAAATTCCGTGAGAAGGGCCAATGTGACAAGTACTTTTAAATTCTCATTAGTTAACTTTGGAAGGGATGCAGTGATGGATATAGAGATGAAGTGGGGCCGAAGGGATCTGTTCTGACATGGTTCCAAACCAATCGTCAATTGAACCCTTGATCCACGGGTTTCTTCTAATACTAGCCTCTAATCGTTGGATCTGGAGCCCGTTGCGATGCCTGGCTTCGCTACGACCCCACGTTCGAAAAGTATTAAGAATACAACAGAATGTGTGTATAAGTCTTGCGTACTATCAATATGTTACCTAAGGCATCATGATTGTAATAGTTGGATACTGACACATTTTTATTGTTTTAACGATCTAGGTAGGTCTGTCCACACCCAAAAATATTGACAAGCTTAAGAAATAAATGCAAACACATTTTAACTATCAACTTAAATACTGGACAAAATCAAATTAATCAACGTATTGACGGGAGAGACTCAGTTACGCGCAAGGCGTACGCGGATCAAAATTCTCAGAGCAATAGCGGGAAGAAACGGTTCAGCAGGCTTCTCTGACATAAGAAATGCTACTGGTCTTTCAACTGGTTCGATCTACTATCACTTAGAAAGAATGGAGAATTACGTTGTTAAGGATTCTAAGCATTATCTAATCACGCACGAGGGCCTCCAACTGCTCCGTGAAATCGACGAAAAGTCTTCGTCACTAAGATCTGGCTCATCTTTTATAAGTCAAAGGAACGATGAAGTACAGTCGATAATTCCAAATGTCCAACCTAAGGACATGGCGAAAGAAAGTAGTCGTTTTAGGGGGTGGAGTCGCGATTATACTTACCTTCCAGCTATCGTAGGAATCATTATATTCGTCACTTTTGGGGTCTATGCAAATATCCACGTAATTTCTCCGGGCATATCTACTGCCGGGAGGATAATTGCTAATGCAAGCTTAATATCTTCGCTTTCAATTGCTGCACTTCTCTCTGCTTCATTTCTATTGATGTTGAAAAGGCAGATGCTTCCAACTGGATATAGAGCAATAATGCTATCCGC
>Ga0126310_10000117_pt1 | contig 22732 bp, 21 predicted proteins | sample Plot60_FD_92540 | JGI IMG/M metagenome (GOLD analysis project Ga0126310, IMG submission 92540) | Serpentine soil microbial communities from UC McLaughlin Reserve, CA, USA - Plot60 | ecosystem: Environmental > Terrestrial > Soil > Grasslands | place: USA: UC McLaughlin Reserve, Lake County... | reverse complement strand
GCCAGGATTAATTTGAAATATGGCTTTGATTCTATTTGGCTTCAGTCAGATGAAATGCTTCTTTATGGATGTGATAACAAGAATTTTATTCCAAATTCTGATGCAATCTTGGATGTGTGGAAAGGATTAAAATCTGTGGGCGCAAATTTTGTTGGCACAACCCATATGACATTATCAGCTGTTACATCATCACCAAGCCTTATCAAGAGTCTCTCCGAGGTAAATAATATGGATGCGACTGGAAGGTGGCTTGCAACTAATTTAGGAGTAGAGACGGTAGCACCCAGAATGGTAAAAAAACATCTAGGCGTAAAGACAAAACCATACCAGCCTGAGGAGTGGGGTGCCGTAGTGAGAGAGGGTTGTAAGATTCTAAACCAAAATCATTGGTTCCCTGCGCTGACGCTTATTATAGGATGGCCCGATGAAACGCCCGATGAAACACAATATACAATAGATCTAATTGAGGACTTTAGAGAAATGAATATGAGAGGTCTAGTTGCACCATTACTTTACCAAGATTTTTCAGAGAAGAATTCTATGCACTTTGGAAACTTAAATGAAGCACAATTCACTTTATTCTGGAAATGTTGGCAACATAACTTATGGGTAATCAACGATATAATTCCTATAATTATCAGAAATAAGACATATGGTCCTGCAATGAAAGTATTCATGGCTGGATTAATAAAGGCAGGAACTTGGGCTATAATGAAATATCTGCGTGGATTATCAAAAGATCTCTTTGATGGACAACTCCCTGAAGATATTGTTGATAGATATGCCCGACAGAGATCAGTGACAGCTCCAGTACCCCCAGGTCTCTAAAAATTGTAACTTTTAATAATATTTATTTTTTAGATTCTAAATACAAAATAGCACTGTCTGCGATAGTTGCAATTTTAGGAGTCAAGATAATAAAGTAATTTTTATCAGCTCTTTCAACTGCAGGTACTATTTTGTATTTCTTAGTCGAAATATCAAACTCTATCATTCCTGGCTCCATGTCACCTTTTGTGTAAATCATCATAAGTACATCACCTGAAAGGGGTGTCAAGGGGACAATAGAAAATACATAGCCTTTATATGAGCTGACAGGTAGAACCTGCTTCATGTACGGCGCAACAGAGACCAGGTAAAGAAAAACATCTTCTACTGTTGAGAATTCTTCAAATTCAAATTTCATATATTAGTTGTCGATGTTTCCATGATATAAGGCTTTAAAAACTGAAAAAGCGAAGGTAATTTATCCATATGATTCAAACTTTACGTCATAGCTTCCATCTTTTCTCTTATTTCGTTCAGTAACAAAACCCTTTGGAACCAAATAGTCGAGTGCGCCATCTACGGTGCCCTGCCATCCGCAGACATAAAATGAAGTATTTTCTGGTGTTATCTTTTCGCCCACTAGTTCTTCCAAAGGTGACCGGTCTATGCCCGGCATAGGTCTTAAGAATGATTCTACTCGTCCTTTCTGACCACTCCATGTCCTATTGAACCACTCTTGGGGCCTACTGATACTCGCTCTATACCGGAAGTTCCACTTATCACTACCTTTATCTAAGCTCTCTTCTTCCAAATCAGTTAATAATTCCCGATAACTTAGTTCATCTACGTAACTAGCTCCATGTAAGACAATTATTTCTCGCTTACTTTCAATTGATTTTAGATGTAGAGTATATGCTATGAAAGGTGCCAGACCTGTACCTCCTCCTATTAGAACCATCCTTCTGTTATCAGGCGATCCATCGTGCATCTTTTCATTAATAGTAAATATTCCAACAGGTTTGACCCAAAAGATTTCATCCCCTTCTTTTTTATTGAACAAGTCAGTGGTTAGTCGACCTGGAACAGGTTTCCTTACCCATCTAATGAGCAATTCAAAATGCTTTTTTTGTTCCGGAGGAGAAGCAATAGAATATGCCCTTCGTATTATTTTTCCTTCAGATGGTATATAGGTTCCCAATGTAACGAATTGGCCGGCTTTGAAATCTGGAACGGGACCATCTGAAGGAGTTACACGGATAATAGCAAGATCCTCCTTGAGTACACGGACATAAGTGCATCTTCCTTTATTATCAACTACCATACAATCCTCAAATTCAATTTATGCTAAATAAATATATTGTTATCATTTGCAATAGATAATTCGATTTTTAACATTAAATCCTTTATAAATAATTGACAATATGGTTCAAAATCAAGACATTTCACGCAATTTCTCATACCTAGATCAACTTATACAAGCCAATAAATGGAAGTGCAGATAAAGAACTACATCAAATGCATTTGATAAAGCAATAAACCCTTTATAGAAATGCTTTATTGTTGTTGAAACACTATGCGATTTCTAATCATCCCGAGCCTTTCTATGGAGATTTCAACAATGTCGTCATCCTTTAGATATTTTGGTTCCTTCATAGACATTGCTACCCCTGCTGGAGTACCTGTTGAAATTATATCACCAGCTTCTATTGTCATAAGCATACTTAAACTTGAAATTATTTTCTTTATAGGTATCACCATATTTATACTAGAGGAATTCTGTCGTGTCTCACCGTTAACCTTAGTAATGATCTTCAAGTTCTGCGGATCCTCTATTTCATCTTTAGTTGTGATCCAAGGACCGCAAGGTGCAAAAGTATCAATACTCTTTCCCCGTGTAAACTGTTTGTCTTTGAACTGAATATCTCTTGCAGATACATCATGTAAAATCATATATCCAAAAATAGAATCAACCGCATGTTCTTCCGATACCTTTTTAGTATTCTTTCCTATTATAGCGGCAATTTCTGCTTCATAATCTAAACGTTTAACAAACGAAGGACAAATAATGTCACTAAAGGGAGGATTTAATGTAGTTCTTGGCTTCATAAATATTACAGGTTCATCAGAAGGCGTTAATCCTGCGTCTCTTGCATGATCATAATAGTTAAAAGCGAGACAAATAATCTTGGATGGATTGGGTAGAGGAGCTAATAGTCCAACATCTTCGATTCTATGGCTATATTTCAATGTTCCTCGATTATCTTTGACTTCATTTAACCAACCTTCAAACATAAATTCCTTAATGCGAGGAGGAATAGGAATACCAGTTTGTTCTTGAATTTCGGATTTTGTGATTATTTTCTTTTCGTCATCAGAAACAATGCCATATGTCTCACCTATTGTGGCATTTTTTATTCGAGCAATCTTCATTTTTTCATCTACCTATGAGAGAATATAGCTGTATTATTTTCATCTAGTCTGCAGAAACCAAATCTTACAAATTGAAATATAGTTCCGTATTTGAGTGTTGACACAAATGCTTCAGCAAATCCTTCAGAGATCTTGAGACTGTCTATGTTATAGACTTCACCTATGTATAGCTGTCTTGCAATTAGAACCTTGAAAGGAACTATGTTATCGTTTGCAACCCATTGAATTTTAGGAATAGCCTGTTTTAACTGATCACCTATGGAATTTGCTATCAGTAGTTTTTTATGATCTTCTGACTTGATCTCGACTATCTTAATATTATATAACTCCATTAGTCTAATTTCGTCGCCTACATTAAGTTTGATTGCGTCTTCATTAGAAATATAAAAGGAATTTGAAACCTTTACCTTTCGAAAGCCAAAGTCCTTATTTGGATGATTTTTCAATATTATTTCATTTGACGAATTAATATTCTTAATATGTAATTCCACAGGATCATTTACAAAAAATAACCTAATACATTGAGGATCAATAATCTTCCTGTTAAACGCTTCAAGAGCCTCAAAGGGAGGTTTTGTTTCAGCACGTGTCATACCTAAAGACAGAACAAATTGCCTTATGGCTTCAGGTAAAAAGCCTCTTTTTCTCATTGCCATTAAAGTCGGAAGGCGAGGATCATCCCAGCTTTTTATAATACCTCCTTCTATTAGTGGTTTTATTTTCCTTTTAGAAACCGGGATTCCGTCAAACTCTAACCTTGAAAATTCGATCATGATAGGTTTCCTAAGCCCTAGTCTATCGAGTATCGCAAAATACAGTTCATTGCGCAGTTCATATTCTTTCGTGCGCATTGCATGAGTCACACCATCAAGACTATCTTCAATAGGTGCAGCAAAATCATAAGTGGGCCAAACTCGAATTCTATTCCCTAATTTCGGATGATTACCTTCTAATATTCTAAAAAGTGTTGGATCTCTCATAGCAGTATTTTGGTCAGACATATCTCCTTTGAATCGGACAATTGCATCGTTTTGGCTAAAATATCCATCTAAAACTTTCCTAAATCTTTCTATAGCAACAGATGGATCTTTTCTACACTCACAAGGGAGTCCGTTTGCTCGGAGATCATGTATCTTTCTTTGAGGACATGTACATACATAAGCTCCATCAGCCATTATCAATTTTTTACCATATTCGTATAATAGTTGAATATCATCAGAAGTATTCTTTGTAACATTAGGCTTTACTCCAAGCCATTCTAATCCCTCATTAATTGCTTCATAATATTCTAATTTTTCATTTACTGGATTAGTGTCGTCAAAGCGCAGAATTAATTTACCGTTATACAGACGTGCGTATTGTTCATCTATAATTGCTGCCTTGGCGTGTCCTAGATGAGGATAGCCATTGGGTTCAGGAGGAAACCTTGTAACCACATTTCCCATTGTTGCGCCTTGCAGTGGTGGAAGTTGTGATTGTCCTGCTTCGTATACTTTCTTTCTTTCCTTTAATTCTTCTGGCGCAATCTCTTGAAGAAATGCTTTTTGGTCAGCTAATGATAACGAATTAATCTTCTCTACCAATATTTTTATATCGGGAATGATGTTTGTCAAGTTACTTCGAAGATTGGGTTTAGAAGCGGCAATTTTTGCAATGACGGTATCAACCATTGCTTTACCATCATGTTCGACAGCATTTTTTAGCGTTATGATCCTAGTAATGTTTTCTGTTTCTTCATCAAAGGACACTTATTTACAGGCTCCTTTCTACTATAAAATTAGCCGACGATACAAGTACCTCCTTTGCATACGAATAACTATATCTTTCAATTGATTTGATCGCTCTATCTATATGTGATTTTGCAGCTTCTTTTACCTGTCTTTCTATCCCTATGCTTGAAATGGTACTAACTGCTGCTTTGAGGTCAGCAGTCGACGAATTCTTTCCGAAAACTTTGAAGATTTTATTTCTCTCATTCTCTTTCGCATTTCTGAGAGCCAGAAGAATAGGATATGTTTTTTTGCCCTCCCTAATATCATTTCCCACCGACTTTCCTGTAATCTTTGGATCTCCTATTATTCCTATTAAATCATCAGTGAGTTGGAATGCAATTCCTACATTTTTTCCAAACGAAGATAGATTTTCTATGTCTTTATTGTCTGACTCTGCTGCTGATAATGCGCCTAATGTACAAGAGACTTCAAATAGCGCGGCTGTTTTTTTACATATCATATCTATATAGTGTGATTCACTAGAGAATCGTCGATTTAATGTCATGCCAACGTCAGTAGCTTGGCCTTCACAAACGTAAATACATGCATTTGAAAGCCGTGCTACCATTTCAGAAATTGCATTCTCTGAATGCCCTACTTTTCTTCCCTCTGCCACCAGTAATTTGAATGCTTTAGAAAAGAGAATGTCACCTGACAATATAGCAAGAGGTGTGCCATAATAGTTGTGGACGGTAGGAATATTATGACGCATCTCATCATTATCCATTATATCGTCATGTACCAAAGAGAAATTGTGGATCATTTCTACTGCTGCGGCAGGAGGTAACGCCCTTTTTGAATTTCCGCCCAACATCTCACACGATTTAACAGTCATGAAAGGCCGCAGCCGTTTACCTCCGCTTACAATATAATGTTCTGATGCCTCATACAGCTCTTTGGGTTCACCTTGCAAATATGAGCGAATAAAATCAGTTATTATACTAGCATTAGATTCAAGCTCATCTCTAATACTACTTGCTTTCATCGATTGCTGACCTGATCTGCTAAAGGCCCTGTCAATATATACCTTGAGCTTTTCAACACAGAAAGATCCATTGCGCCAACAAGGAACATGGTACTCTTAAGTTCAGCTATAACAGTGTCGGCAAAATTAAATAATTGTTCTTTTGATTCCGCTGCTCTTAACAAGAAAGGATAAGCCATCGCACACATACTCGCACCCAAGGCAATACACTTTGCAATTTCCAGCCCATTTCGCAAACCGCCTGAGGCAATAATTGGTAATTTGACTGCTTTTTTTACTTCAATAAGACTGGCTGCTGTAGGTATTCCCCAATCCCAAAAAATTTCGCCAAGGTGAATTTTAAGATCGTTATTTAATGCCTCCGCACGCAATTTTTCGACTCCTGCCCAACTTGTTCCACCTGCTCCGGCCACATTGATCGCAGATATGCCTGACATCTCTAGCTTAACTGCTACCTCTTTAGAGATGCCTGCACCAACTTCCTTTACAATTACAGGTACATCTATGGATTTGGAGATTTCAGAAATCTTAGAAAAAACTCCTCTATATTTTGGTTCTCCTTCTGGTTGTATAAGTTCTTGCAATGGATTAAGGTGGATTACAAGAGCGTCGGCTTTTATCATGTCTATGATATCTTTTATATTTTCTATTGTGAGGCCCTTTGCAATCTGAGCCCCGCCAATATTTGCAACAAGAAACGCATTAGGTGCGTTTTTTCTTGCAATAGAATATGTTTCTGCCAGCTCTTTACTTTCAAGGCCGGCCCTTTGACTACCTACACCCATTGCAAGATCATATTTTTCTGCGAGATCGCCTAGCCTCCCATTTATTTTGGTTGCCTCAGGAGTACCTCCAGTCATGGAATCTATAATGATAGGTACAGAAAATCTCCGTTTTAGAAAAGTTGTCGAAATATCAATCTCATCATAGTCAAGTTCAGGTAAGGCATTATGAATAAGCCTAACATATTCCAAATAAGTAGAAGTAGTTTTAGATTGAACATTTTTTTGCAACGGTATTTCGATACCATCTCTTTTGCGTTTTTTTATAATTTCTATATGAGATGGAAGATCCGCCACATTCGGCACTTTATTTTTTACCTCCTTTTTTAATAATGGTACCTTCAAAATCTGAACCGCTTAAAGCATCTATAATTCGTTCTGGCTTAAGTCCATTTATCATCAACACATCTATTCCAGAGCGTGCTATCTTAAATGCTTCTATAACCTTTCTCCGCATACCGCCTGTTACATCAGCTTCAACAGTTGACAACTCAATCGACCTATTTCTATTTGCTATCTCTTTGATAATCTCTTTGGTCTTAATGTTCTTATAGATTCCGTCGACATTCAAAGCAAAAAGGACTTTTGAAGGATGTAGAGCCTGAGCAAGGATTGTCATTATCACATCTCCAGATAATACAGAGTACTTTGTTTTCTTAATATGAACAATATCTCCAAATGTTACAGCCATTATTCCATTTTGTGCAATACTCTTTAATTCGATAATTTTTCTTGTAATGGGTCTTTGGCCTGACATAAAAGTTGAAGGCATAAATGCGTATGCATTTATTCTTTCCTTTATCATGAAGTTGACTATGATCTGGTTTAGATGTACCATTGATTCGTGTACTATTGATATGCCATACGGATCGTAATTGTCTGGTTTTGTATGCATATCATATTTTACAGACCAGTAATGTCCAAATGAACCACCCCCATGCACAAGTATTATTGGAATATTAAGTCTGGCAATTGCACGTGCGATATTATTAATCGCTTGAAGATTGGCGGTAAGTGGCTTTTCTTTAAAGGTAACTACTGATCCACCTAGCTTGATTAAAGCTAGCTCTTTTCGCATTTAAAAATTTCATATTTTTAAAGTAGATTTAAAGTTTAGTATATCATTAAACCATTGAAATCTATTTCGACAGGTATACATTCATAACCATTTTTTTTTATGGTTGAAATTATCTTCAACTTTTTCTCTTGCGTAACTAGTGCTAGCATAATTCCTCCGCCGCCAGAACCGGTAAGCTTTGCTCCTAATGCACCGTTCTCGATACAAACATTTACCAGATAATCAATTTTGTCATGAGATACTCCTATCTGCTGAAGCAAAGTATGGTTTTCTCTCATCAATTTTCCAAGTTTTTTCTCATCACCTTTCTCAATAGCAGTAAAAGCATCTCTGGATATATTTTCTGCACGACAGGATAAATTATTGAATAATGAATTATTTTCATCTTTAAATTTTTTTACTGAAGAGACTAAGGCTCCAGTTGAATGTTTGATTCCTGTATTTCCTATTATCAAAGATAGATCCTTTCTACAATAGATTTTATTAAAACCCATATTCTTACTATAATATATCAGACCTCCAAATGTGGAAATATAGCAATCTGCTCCTGAGGAATTACCGTGAATTAGCCTCTCTGACTTAATTGCTTTGTCGCATACATATTGCTTATCTGGTCTATGAAACAATGACTCAACCGCAGCAACTGTGGCAACACAAGATGCAGCCGAGGATCCAAGACCAACGCCACTGGGAAATTCTGAATTTACAACTATGTCTAAACCTTGGATTTGATTTCTTTCTGAAAGTACGTTTCTAGCCGCCTCATAGAGAGGATATAAAATCTTCTCTGAATCCTTCCGTCCTTTGATTATGCTATTAAAATCTGATTCTTTATTATATGAGGCTTCAATGCCAAGGTCTGATTTAATATCGATGCTTTTTCTATTGTTCAAATACGCGCCGACTTTAACACGCTTGGTTACAGATGCAAGGATTGCAGGTTTATTGTATACAACAAAATGTTCTCCAAATAAAATAATCTTTGCCGGTGCAGATGTCTGCGTGAAGGATTTTTCCCAATTCATACAAATACAATTGATGAATATCCTACTACTGTGTTGGTATCACCAATAATATCTCCACTTGTGGCATATTTTAGTAATTCGCCTTTAGTAGCGCCAAGATTTTTTGCTGCCGTCATTATTGAAGCAATTGCGCCATAGCCACAGGCCGATACATTTTCTCTTTCCAGAGTTGTATAAAACTTTAAAATATCTAATGATAGGATAGCTTTTATTAGCTCCATATCTTTTCTGTGTGCCTCGCTGTTTGATTCATAGTGGGTAAAATCTGACGATGCAATAAGTAAGCTCTTTGCATTCATGATGGATTGTGCAATAGATCTACCAATATCCTCGGCAGTCTGTCTGTCTTGCATTATTAAGATGATCGGCACAATTCTGAATTTTTTTTTTATATATTGAACAAAGGGTAACTGGACTTCTAGGCAATGATCTTTACTGTGGGCAAAATCATCTTGATCAAGTATCTCTGAATTTTTAGAGATTACTAAGGACAACTCCTGATTAATTTCAACTTGGCCAAACGGTGTTTCCCATAGACCGGAACTCATGATAGCAGCTCCTGTTCCTATGCCGTAATGATTAGGCCCTACCATTACGACGTCATCAAATTCCATTGATGATACCTCATAAAATCCATTAGCAGCAACTGCGCTTGAATAGAGATATCCAGCATGAGGTGAAACAATCCCATAGATTCTACGCGTTGAGCCAGAGGGCGGTAATTTGTTGGGTCCAAACCTCTGATCTTTAAAAGATCGTTCAATTGTCTGGTTGAGTTCAAAAGGATCTCTTGGATAAAAAATTCCTGCAACGGCAGGTCTACGTACTCTCGCCTTGCTGTTCAAGGTAATTCCTCGACCAATTTGGTTTCAAAGTCTTCTATAGACACTTTCATATCGCTATCTGACTTTATAGTGCCTTGTTTCTTTAAAACCTCTCTTGCGAGGAGCCAATAAACGGTAGCCAGAGCCTTACGGCCTCTGTTATTTGCCGGGATTACTAGGTCTACTTTTGATGTCACATTGTCACTGTTAGAGATCGCAATGACTGGAACACCTGCTCTTGTAGCCTCTAAGACCGCTTGTTGGTCAGCCTGTGGGTCAGTAACAATTACGATTTCAGGCTCCATGTATCTTGGTAAGGATGGATTTGTGAAAGTTCCTGGCATAAACCGTCCAAAAATACCGCTAGCACCCGTAAATTCACAGAACTTTTCGACAGGTGTTTTACCATATTCACGGGCAGAAGTCACTGCAACTCTTGATATAGTCGAACGTCCAATAAATTTTGCCGCGACGTCAATCCTTGATAATGTTTTGCTAATGTCAAGGATGTACAAACCTTCAGGGTTAGCACGCACAATAAATGGTGTCATATATTTAGTCTTAACTGGAGTACCAACACGAATACCTGTAGAAAGAATCATTTTCTCTAGATTGTTGCTATCCTGGCTGTAATTCATATCTTCTTTGGATTCAGTAGGCGTTGATTCTTCAGATGTTAGATCGTCAGTAATCTGTTCCGATCCTTTGTCTTCAACTTCAGTTTCCACAGGTATATCCTGAATCTCCTTTTCATCACTCATGTTAAGTAGAGGACACTTCAGCCATACCATTTATTAAACCATACTCTGATAGCCGTAAAAGTTCGTTTAGCTTTGAAACACGTTCTCCTCCTACAATGCCTGCCTTTAGCATCTTCGAACCGGTAGCGATTGCAATATGAGAAATATGTGAGTCAATCGACTCACCCGATCTGTGAGACGTTACAATTTTTATGTTATTATTATTGCATTCATTAGCAAAGTTCAGCGCGTCATGTAGACTTCCTGCCTGGTTCACTTTCAAGATTGCCGCATTACAGGTTCCATGCTTTATTGCTTCTCTTACACGTGCAGCATTAGTAACTAATATATCATCACCTGTGACTAGACAATTTGGATTCTTTTTAGTGATAGCTGCCATACTCTTAAAATCTTCCTCATAAACAGGATCTTCTACATATATGAGTTTATATGTGCTAATTAGGTAATTAGCAAACTCTATTTGTTCTTGGGTATCACGTAATATTCCCTGTCTACGATAATCATAAACTTGTTTATTTTCGTTCCACATTGAAGAACTAGCAAAGTCGATTCCTAACGCCATGTCTTTGCCTATGGTAAAACCACAATTTTTAACAGCCTTTTCGACAATCTCTATTGCTTGGTCGTTATTAAGATTAGGCGCCCATGCACCCTCATCTCCACGACCATTTGTAAATCGTTTGTCAATGGATTCGATAACTTTACCTACTTGTGCATGGAGTTTAAAGTTCATTTCAAGAGCCTCCATTATATTTCTAGCACCTAATGGACAAGCTAGAATCTCTTGAATATCAGGAGTGCCGGGGCCAGCATGAGCACCACCGCCTAAAACGTTCCCTAATGGATAAGGGAATTTATAGAGCTTTCTTGCATTTAATAATTTGAATAATGGTATATCCAGTGCTTTTGCTGCTGAATCAACAGATGCAATGCTCAAAGCATATGCAACCGCGCCCCCAATTTTAAGATATGACCTACTATTGTCAATTGATTTTATAATGTCAAAAATTGCCTTTGGATCCTGCGCCTCTATACCAATGAACTTCTTTATATTTTCATTGAATATTTCCAGTGATTTTTCGGGCCTGTTGTCAGAAAAACTTTGTGCTTCCAATTTTCCAACACTAGCGCCTGAAGGAGCGCATGCTCTCCCAAAGTATTTATTGTCAGTGGTAACGTCGATCTCTATGGTCTTGCTTCCTCTACTATTAAAAATGATCCTGCCTTTAACCTCTGAGATTAATGGCATTTTGTTTATTCTATTTCTGATTTGATCTCTGACATTCTTCTTCTTAACGCCTCGTAATAAGGTATTACCTGATATATTGTTTCGACACTGGAAACAAACATTCGTCTACAACAATAACGTTTCACATTTAAAGAATCCATAACCTTTGCAGGATCTTCTCCTGTTTGTACTCTGTTTAAATATTCAGCATATTTATCTGCAACTAGATTCCCACAGGTAAAACAGCGTATAGGTACTAACACATCTTTCTATTCTTCTAAAGGCTTATAAAAACCATTATCGTAGATTATCAATTATATTTTAAATGCATGGCATTTTATTATTAATATAATTTTTTTCCGTGACATTGCCTGAAATTTATTATCCTTATTTAGGCTCGTAAAATAGGTAATATTCAAATTAGCGGTGTAAAACATTTTATAGCAAGAGCGGGAGTCGCCCAGCTTGGCCAAAGGCGTAAGACTGAGGCTCTTATCCCTCAGGGGTTCGTGGGTTCAAATCCCATCTCCCGCATTTCTGAAGACTCAATAAAAGAACTCTAAATTTTCGTCTGCCCTATATACATATAATAGATTTGAATTTTATAAGGTGAATATTATGGTGATCTGTCAATCGTATTCTTTAATATTTTGTAATAAGGCAATTTCAACTAGAAAAAATAAAAACAAGTATGCATGCTATAAAACATTAAAAATATGCATAATTATTTTGTGATTTGAAACAAGAGATTAATCAGCAGTGGACGGAATGGATAGGAGGAGTTATGAATCAAAAAAGGTTTCTTATGTTTAATATTAATAATTTTCAGCCAATATAGACAGATGTCGATTAAGATTATTCTATATAGTTAAGTATGAAGATAAGATCACATTCTTTCAATCAATCAATTGATCAATCAACATGTTTTATCTTCTAAAGGAATCAATTACTTCCTGACTGTGACCTACTGGTTTTACCTTAGAGAAAATTTTAATAATTTTTCCATTTATATCAATTAGGAAAGTAGATCTGTTAACACCCATATACTCCTTACCCATAAAAGTCTTAGGTCCATAAACCCCATATTTCTTGGAAGTTTCATTTTGAGTGTCAGAAGAAAGTAGATAGGGAATATTCAGTTTTTGCCTAAACTTTCTATGTGATTCATCGGTGTCCGGGCTAACGCCTATGATCTCAATGTTATCTTCTTTTATCTTCTTATAATCTCTTGTGAATTCTGTTGCCTCTGTGGTGCAACCAGGTGTAAAATCCTTTGGATAAAAATAAACTACAACATTCCTTTTTTTACGAAAATCAGACAGCTTGAAACTATGACCATTAGAATCTAACGAAGTAAAATCTGGAGCTATATTTCCCTCCGTAAGCTGCTCAATATGATCTTTATCCATATTAACCAGATAACAGTATTGATAGAAAAACTTTTGACTTGATCTCTTGTCGACGGTGATATAAATACATAGAAATAATATTATCGACTATTAATAATTCCATAAAATCACTAATCATCACTATCCATCTACCCAAACACAAATGTGTAAAATTTAAAATTCTCGGATCGAGGAATTATCTCTATTTCATGTATTTCGGGCTTTTGTGTGCTTATCAAATTATGCATGAATGACCATTTCACCTCTACAAGACTGATGCCGTTTTTCATTCTTACATCTTTTCCAATATACTTCTCTGTCAAATAGTTGCCATCGAGTTTAACTTCCACCTTTCCAACCTTACCGTCTGAAGTTCCGATAATGCCATGTACGCGTTTTGCATTGTCATATTTTATTATTATTGCCGGGTCCTTCTGTTTACCATCTGAACAAACCCGTACACCCTCACGCTCCCATATCCACTTACCGCGCAAATAAACTAAATTATAGTCATGAGATCCACTATCCATAACCATATTTGGTTCATCGGCCTTCATGGTTTGGTTGTTTCCAAATCTTCTAAGCCTTGAATAACCAACACAGATCTCCGGTGCGATCCCGTGATAGTGCATTCCATAAGTATTAAAAATCTCGTCAGTTGGATTTTCCCTGTCTCTATATTCAGCTGGTTTCTGGCCAGCCTCTTCTAATAATTCTACTACTGCATCTTCAAAATCTTGTATCTCTCCATATCCTGCATGCTCATAACGGATAAAGCCATTATGATCAATTAAAATGTGCTTTGGCCAATACATATTACCGTATGCTTCCCATATTCTATTATCGGTATCAAATGCAACTGGAATATTGTTTATGTTATAGCGCATTAGTGCTCTTTGTATGTTCGATGCATCTTTAGCAAAATCATATTCCGCGGAATGCGCTTGGATTACTTGAAATCGATTCTTAGCATATTTTTGCTGTAAACGCTTCATTATGGGAATAGTACGCAAACAAAAGATACAAGTATATGTCCAGCAGTCTAGGAGGATAACTTTTCCCTTCAATCCTTTCATCGAAACTGGTTCTGAGTTTGCCCAAATTGAAATATCTTTAAATTCAGGTGCGGGTATGGCAGGGATAAGATTCAATTTATCATGCCTCATATGAATAAGAGTATTCCATGAGAAATAATAGAAGCACAAAATAATATAGTCTAACGATATTCATTCTCAGAACAGCTTTGTAGGAGTAATTGATTGAATTATCATTTCTCATTGTTCATGTCGTATACTAAGATAATCCTTATTTATTGATTCTCAAGTATCTAATAAATTCTGATGCAATTTTCTTTCTGCACTTTATATATTTGTATTGAGTGGAATGGACTTTAGACTCTATATTGGCTAGGCGATTAGATAAACATAATTGAGAGGAGTTAATCATTTGCTTTTATTCATAATGACAAATTTATTAGTAATTGATGACTTATTTTCTCTCATTTCCAAAGCTAGGAATACAAAATATGTTGAGGTTCGTTATCAATCTAGAACTACAAATGAAGTGAATTTCAGTAATGGTGAACTTGAACGCATTCGCAGCATTGAAAATTCTGGCTGTGGTATTCGAGTCCTTGTAGATGGTTGCTGGGGTTTTAGCAGTACGAATCTTCTTTCAAAGGATGGATTGAATGACTCTCTTTATGAAGCAATTTCAGTAGCAAAACTCCTTGCTGGAATGAAAAAAAATAAAGTTAAAGGACTTGCATCATCAAAGCTCGCTAAAGGTCTCTTTAAAACAAATATTCGAGGTGATCTTTCTAGCATTGATATTGAAAATAAAGTAAGAATTACAAAAGAGGCTGAAGAGCAGGCTCGAAAATATTCTCCAGTAATAAAATTTGCTTCTTGTGTCTATCGTGAAATGTTGGACCATAAATTAATAGTTAATAGTGATGGGGCAGAAGTAGAAATATATGATTCTAAACCAGAATTTAATGTAACAACAGTCGCGCGCAAAGAAAATGAAAGCGTAACTACCTCAGAAGGAATTGGAATAACAGGTGGCTGGCAGGATTTGTTTTCTGAAAAAGATCATATTGATTATGCTAATCTAGCATCAGAAAAGGCAACAAAGCTACTCGAAGCAAAACACGTTACCGGCGAAAGGACAACGATAATATTAGATCCAGGAATGGTAGGATTAATTTCACATGAGGCTATAGGTCACATGGTAGAGGCTGATTTTGTTCTTTCTGGCTCAATAGTAAAAGATAAAATCGGAACAAAAGTTGCAAGCAATCTCATTACCATGGTAGATAGCGGTCAACCAGATATTGGTTCAAATGCCGCAGGAACTCTCATAGTTGATGATGAAGGTGTTATCGCGCGAAGAAGCGTTATTATCCAAGACGGTATACTTAAGTCTTTTTTACATAACCGTGAAACTGCATTGATGTTCGATGCTCAACCTACTGGCAATGCACGTGCCTTTGAATATGATGATGATCTGCTCATTAGGATGAGAAATACATTCATTGAACCTGGATACGACAAACTTGATGATATGATAAAGGAAACAAAACATGGCTATTTAATAAAAGGCGCTAGAAATGGTCAGGCTGATGCTAATGGGGAGTTTATGTTTGGATCTCAAGAAGTATACTTAGTTGAAAGGGGTGAACTAAAGGAACTCCTAAGAGGTACTAGTGTTTCAGGCAGTGCTTTTGACGTGTTACAGTCTGTTGACATGGTAGGAAAGGATTTCAAATTTGACATTGGAACAGGATACTGTGGTAAATTTCAACCAGCAAAAGTTGATGGTGGTGGACCGCATATCAGATGCAATGCGATTATCGGAGGTCTGCAGTAGGAAAGATGGAAGATATTTGTAGTTTTGTATTGAAGGAGGCAGAAAAAAGGGGAGCTGATTATTGTGAAGCTTATGGAGCCAGCAATAAAGAATCAGAAGTCTTTATTGAAAATAACGATCTGAAACAGTCCAAGTCTCACAAGACAGATGGATTGGGAATCAGAGTGTTTGTAAATGGTTCATTAGGCTTTTCGTCTACAAATATATTAGAAAAGGAACACATCGGGGATGCGGTTACAAAGGCTATTAAACTTGCTAGAGTGAGTCCATCGGATAAATTCAACTCGATGCCTTATTCACGAACAGTAAAATTGCTAAATGGTATCTATGATAAAAAATCGGAATCTTTCACAGCATCGGATACAGTAAAACTGGCTGCCGACATGTTAGATGCTGCAAAATCCTATGACAAGAGGGTCAGTGTCGACAGTGGTAATTTTACAAGTTCTGTGATGACCCATGCTTTGTTGAACTCTAACGGAATAAGAACAAAAGAAACCATCAGTGCTTTTTCGTGGTCTATTATGGGAATGGCAATAGAAGGGAGTGAGGTATCTAATTTTGATTTTCAATTTGGAGGCACCCACAACGTCAAAGATATTGATGTGTATTCAACAAGTAGAGAATTCTCTAAGTCAGTTATAGATTCTTTGGGTTCTAAAAAGATCGAGAGCTTCAAAGGAGAAATGCTCCTTACTCCCTCAGCAGTAACTGAACTGATACAGGATGTATTAGCATATTCTATTAATTCACAGACAGTACAAAAGGAAGCAAGTAAATTCGAAGGACAGCTTGGCAAATCAGTCTCTTCTGATTTACTAACCCTTATAGATGATGCTACTGATATCAACGGCTTAGGAGCGTCAAGTTTTGATAGAGAGGGTGTGCCTCATCAGCGTAACATAATAATAGAAAAAGGGATTTTGAAGAAATTTCTTTACAATACTTATACAGCTAATAAGGGTGATACAAAAAGTACGGGCAATGCAGGCGGTTCTCCTAAAACTCCACCTATGGTATCTACAACTAATGTTATAATAAAAGCAGGTAAGACAAGAGCAGACAATCTGATATCTGAGATAGACAAAGGCATCATAATAAACAGATTTTCTGGAAATGTGAATCCTGTAAATGGTGATTTTTCCGGCGTCGTTAAAGGTGGACAATACATAGAGAAGGGAAATATAGAATATGCTGTAAAGGAACTAATGGTAGCAGGAAATGTATTTGATGCATTAAATGATCTTACTGGTATCTCAAAAGAACAAAAGGTCCTATCAGATTCTATTCTTCCTTATATGCGATTTGACAATGTTTCATTTACTGCAGGATGATGAATATGACTACAACCATAATCGGAAGCTATGATATTGCAATTGTAGGTGGAGGTCCTGCGGGACTCTCAGCTGCCTATAAAGCCTCGAAATTAGGAGCAAATGTCATCCTATTCGAGAAAGACGACTCGATTGCACATAACATCAGAACCAGTGGTGTTACTTGGATAGAGGATATAGAAAAACTTGGAATTTCAAAAGACCATTATAATCCAATAAAAAACTATTCGTTAATATCATCATCTAATGAAGCTACTATCAGAGGAGAGTCAGCGAAATCATGCGTATTGAATGTTAGAACGACGTATCAATTTCTTGCATTTTTGGCTGCAGAGGCTGGTACCGAAATTATGGTAAGAAGCAATGTTACCAATGTAATAACTGACACCAAAAACCGAGTCTTGGGATTAAAAGTAAACACACCAAAAGGAGATTTAATTATAAATTGTAAATTAGTGATAGATGCCAGCGGTTTTAGTAGTTCTGTTGGTCGAAGGTTGCGGATCGTTAACGAGTGGAAAAGATACGGAGTCGGAGCTGAATACGAGTGCTACTGTGAGCACGCGGACCCAGAGACATGGACGCTGATGGTAGGAAGTCAGTATTCAGATGTTGGTTACGCATGGGTTTTTCCAGTGTCAAAGAATAGAATAAGAATAGGAGTTGGTGTTGGTAGACCTGAATCTAATATGGATCCAATGCAAAATTTACATTGGATAATTGAAAAGAAATTGAAACCATTAGATAGGCTAGGTAAAATCCAACCGATAGAGTTACATTATGGATTTATACCAAACGAGGGCCTTAGAGAATCTTCTGTCTCTGATGGCTTTATTTTGGTAGGAGATTCAGCAGGACAATCTAATCCGTTGGTATTAGAAGGAATTAGGTATGCGATTGAATTCGGCAGATTGGCAGGCGAAATTGGAGCGAGGTCTCTATCAAAAGATTGCGAGAAGGCATCGCTTATAGAGTATGAACAAATCGTGAGAAAGAGGATAGAATCAAAAATCAAAGCAGCCCTAAAAGTTCAAGCGCGATGGATTGGACTTTCAGATGATGAATGGAATAAAGAAATTGATATATTAAGAGATTTGTCTATTGATGAATTCCTAGATTTTATTAAAGCCGAATTCACAACAGTGAAGATGATGCGCTTGGCTCTAAATCATCCAAAGCTTGCTGCTCGCCAACTGTTCAATATAGTTTTGAAACATTAAAGCAAGATTTTTATATCTTCATAAATCAGCAAGTGATGCATTGGCTGGAGAGACTGCTGCACAATTTACTCCAATTATGTACATGTTTGGATTTGGTGTACTAGCTGCTGTTCCGGCATTGATTTTATCTAGACTATTGTCACCAAGACGACGTTACAATCCAGTTAAATTCCTACCTATGGAATGCGGCCAGATGCCAAGCGGCGAAGGGCGTTCTCATTTTATGATGCAATATTATGCTTACATTCTGATGTTTGTTGTATTCGATGTCATGTCAATCTTCCTTTTTTCTTGGGCTACAGCCTTATTTTCAATTCCAAGGACTGCGACCCTTCCAATTATGGCTTTCTTAGGAATAATGTTCTCATCCATGGCCTATGCACTGTATTTGTCTGGCAGGAAAGGGATTTGGTAATGATGGTATCTTTTACTGACAAGCATTATATATCAAAACTGTGGACAGATACTGAGGAAAAAGGGCAATGATTAGAGACCTTATTAATCCTACGAACTTCAATGTGATGGTTAGTAAATTAAGTAATGTACTAGTGAAGGCATTAGACAAGCCTTTAGGCTTTGCGATTAATTGGGGAAGAGTTTGGTCCTTATGGCCTGTACATTTAGAAACTGCATGTTGTAGTGTAGAGTTTGGAGCGGCTTCAGGTCCTAGATATGATGTTGAAAGGTTCGGAATTATTGAAGCATTTGGTTCATTAAGACAGTGCGATTTGATTGTTGTACAAGGTACTGTAACTAGGAAAATGGCACCTAGATTGAGGATGGTCTATGATCAGATGCCTGAGCCAAAATATGTAATTGCGATGGGTGCATGTGCAATTACAGGCGGATTGTATATTGACTCATACAATGTACTTCCGGGAGTCGATGGAATTATCCCAGTAGATGTATATGTTCCTGGATGTCCTCCTCGACCTGAAACATTGATCCAAGGCACAATGTTGCTGCAAGAAAAGATCAAAAGGTCGAAGATTAAGTAATATGAGTGAAGATTCAAAAAAAAATAAATCTGCCAACACCACCAATTCTCCATCTTCAATATCATCACCACCATCGCCCAAGCCTGCTGCGACTAATAATCAAAGTACCAATATTTCTTCATCCACTTCTGTGACAAAAGCATCGCCTTCACCATCACAGCCCAAGCCTGCTGCGACTACCGCTGTAGCAAAAAAAGAGCCTGATCCTCCAATCTTTGAAAAGGGACTTGTAGGTCAAATATCTTCTCAATTTAGCGATAAGGTTAAAGTCAGTTATATTCGACCACTGCGCATAAAAATATATGTTGATCCTATAAATATCGTAGAGGTGGCATCTTTTCTTCGTGATTCTATGGGATTTGATCATGCAGAATCTGTTGCTGGCACTGATTATCCTAAAGATAATCAAATTGAAGTTGGTTACCATTTGGGCTCTTACTCAAAAGTAGATCTTGGTGCTCATATTCTGCTTTTGGCTACTCGGACAAATCGTGATGACGCACGATTGCCAACATTAATTAATGTCTACAAAAGCGTAGAGTACCATGAGCGAGAGACATTTGAAATGCTGGGTGTATATTTTGAAGGCCATCCAAGAAATGAGCGTTTTCTCTTGCCTGAAGACTGGGCTGATATCCCACCATTGAGAAAGGAGTTTAGAATAAAAGGTAGATGAGGTGAATAAAAAATTTGGCAAATATTCAAGATAACATAGACCAATCTGAGAAACTAGGGATGGAAATAGTAAAAGAATCTCCTGACGATCGTTTAATGACTTTAAGTGTCGGACCCCAACATCCTGGTTCAGGACACTTTAGATTTACAATCAAGCTTGATGGAGATTACATTGTTTATTGCGATCCTGATCCCGGCTATGTGCATCGAGGAGAAGAGAAAATGTGCGAATATCGTAATTTCATTCAAAATATACCTCATCTTGAGCGGCCTGTTATTCATGATTCTAATAATATTACATATTCATATAGTCTAGCAGTAGAAGAACTAGTTGGTATTCAAGTTCCTAGACGAGGCCAGTTTATTAGAGCGATTGCATCAGAGCTTAACCGTCAGGTATATACACTATACTGGCTTGCAATCTATGGAATCTTTCTTGGTCATTCTACTATGTTTATGTGGCCAACAGGCGACAGAGAATTATTTATTGATCTATTGGATGCATTGACTGGTGCCAGGGTAACTCATGCATTCAACATACCCGGAGGAGTCAGAAATGATGTACCAAATGGCTTTAAGGACAAATGTCTAAGGAATATCGCATACTTTGAGAAACGTCTAAATGAATATGAGGACATATTTTACAATAACCCACTATTACGACAGAGAACAGAGGGAGTTGGGATCTTGACAAAGGAAGACGCAATTAACCTAGGAGTTACCGGATCCGTACTGCGAGCTTCTGGAGTCCCATTTGATGTCCGGAAGGCTGAACCATATGATGTATACAATGAAATTGATTTTAAAGTCCAATATATGAAAACATGTGATTCATTTGCAAGAGCATATGTTCCATTATTGGATATGAGAGAATCGTGTAATATTATGAGACAGTTGCTGGATAAGATGCCCGACTCCGGAGAAGTTAGAGCAAAGTTGCAGCCTAACCCCAAGGGACTTCCAGGTGAAGCTTATAGGAGGGTTGAATCAGGAAGGGGCGCTCTTGGATATTATATTGTAAGTGATGGTACTCCAAAGCCTTATAGAGTTAAGATATCAGTGGGTTCTTTTAGAAACATTCTAGCATTACCTCATTTGCTAATAGGAGCAAAGTTGGCAGACATGCCATCTATTTATTGGGCATTAAATTATTGGCCTGTGGAGGCTGATAGATAGAGGTGGCAACAGCTCCAAAAGACTTTCGGTTTGGTAATTTTGTTGGCAGTCTTATTTGGCTGATTTTCTGGATTCTGATTATTGTTTCGCTTGTAGGCTTGCCAGTTATTTTTATCATATTATTTTATGTCCCACTTCCGCCTATCAATGGAGAGGTTCTTACGCCGTACTTATTTCTATCAATGGTAGTGGACCCTACACGTACTTTGCCGATCATTAAGTTTCTAATTCATACTGACATATTCAGAATTGCAGTATTTCCTGGATTTACATTTGCAGCTCTACTTGCAGCTGCTACAATTTTTATTGAGCGTAAATTCCTAGCAAAAATGCAGTTGAGAGTTGGCCCACTTTATGCTGGCAAAATTGAAGGAATTTTACAGTTAGCTGCTGATGGACTAAAACTTATTGCTAAAGAGATTATAGTTCCTTCAGGAGCTGACAAACCTATTTTCTGGATGGCTCCCATTGCATTTGTTGCGACAGCTGCGGCACTAGCCGCCTTGGTACCTGTGGCTCCTGGTTGGGTAGCAGCAGATCTAGACGTTGGTCTTCTTGCAGTATTTGCAATATTAGGATTCTTTCCTCTGATTGCATTACTTTTCTCTTGGGCAAGTAATAGCAAATATCCATTCATTGGAGGATTAAGAGCATTACACCAAATGATAGCTTTTGAAATTCCATTTATTCTTTCGGCGCTTTCTGTTGTTATTCTTGCTGGTTCTCTTAATCTAACAGATATTGCGCTTGCTCAACAGCCCTTTTGGTTTATTTTATTTCTTCCGATTAGCGCATTTGTATTCTATATTTCTTCTTTAGCTGAGCTTGAAAGAATTCCATTCGACTTGCCTGAAGCAGAATCTGAAATTGTAGCAGGCTGGCTTACTGAAACATCAGGTATGATTTATGGGTTAATACAGCTTGGAACCTATCTCAAACTCTACGTTCTCGCTGGACTTTTCGTTGTATTATTCCTAGGTGGATGGGCAGGGCCTCAGATATTTCCGCAAGAAATCATTCCAGGATATACGGGGGTACAGATTTATAATCCTACTACAGTCAATGCAATTTTTTGGTTTACATTAAAGACATTTGGAATAATCATGTTGATGTTACTTCCACGAGGCATAAATCCACGTATTAGAATAGATATCTTGCTTCATACTGGTTGGTACAAGCTCATAGTCTTGACATTCATAAACGTCTTTATAGCACTAGCACTGATTTATGGTGGCATCTTAGGACCAGGTGGAGTATTGACACAATGATCTTTCGCTCTTCGAGTTTACCTTCCTCATCAGCAAGTGGATTTATTAAAGCAATAGAATCAGGTTCAAAGCATCTTATTCTTAAGAGATTTACTTTCCGATATCCAGAACAAAAGCTCAAGTTCGTTGGAGATGGATATCAGTTTGAT
>Ga0126310_10000116_pt1 | contig 22748 bp, 21 predicted proteins | sample Plot60_FD_92540 | JGI IMG/M metagenome (GOLD analysis project Ga0126310, IMG submission 92540) | Serpentine soil microbial communities from UC McLaughlin Reserve, CA, USA - Plot60 | ecosystem: Environmental > Terrestrial > Soil > Grasslands | place: USA: UC McLaughlin Reserve, Lake County... | reverse complement strand
TAAAGAAATGCAACTTGTCATATTCTTGATTATTTTCGGCTTTTAGAGCTTTAATAAGTTCAAATTCATTCTCAATAGTAGCAATCATTGCTTCTCTCCCTAATGATGGGATATCATTCCATAAGAAATGTTGCTTTCCTCGCTTGTTTCTTCTTAACTTAGCCGACCCGATTCTTTGTAATTCCTTACTCAAATAATGTTATTATATATGTACTATGATTTATACCGTTTGTTAATTAAGAAAATTAATTGCATTGGTTTTGTGAAACAATAATAGAATTCTAGTTTTGATGCCAACGACATAGCTGATAACACTGGAATATGTTGTATGTGTAAATGTAATATCTGTCCCTTATTCAGCGACATATAAACTTAATTACTATACTGTGTAATAGTGTAAGTAGGCGTTCTATTTGATAGCTAACATTGTTCACATTAGTTTAAATCCTCGGGGAGGGAGTGAACGCCTAGCAGTTGCAGTAATTCAGGCGCTCTCAGAAATTGGCATAGATATTGATCTTACGACATTTGAGGAGCCTAACATCTCTAAACTGGAAAGTGCATATGGTGAGGTTGCCACGTCGGCTATTAAAAAAATTAAGACGATAACCATAACTAATTCCATAGGAATGGCAAAAATAAGCAAAAACTATGATCTCACCATAAATACTCATGGTGACATGCTTCCTTATTTTCTCCCTTATTTTTCAAAAAATAACTCTATTACATACTGCCATTTTCCACTTGCAAAATACCTGATTGAGTCAGAGGATCCAGAATATTGCAGGTTTCTAAACGGTAGGATCTTATCCACAATCAATCATACTAATCCGAGTACAAAATATTATGACTTTGTTAACATGTCGTATGCGAATATGCTAAGAAGCTCTACTGTAATTTCCAATTCAGAATTCAGTCGTAGAGTAATATCAAGGGCTTTTGGAATAGATTCTATCGTGCTCAGTCCGCCTGTGGATGTGGCTCTTTTTAGAAAGGTGGCACTATTTTCATCTCATGCCAGAACTAGTAAAGATGCCATCCTAGTTATATCTAGGTTCCATCCAACCAAGAAGATTGAAAATGCGATTAAACTCGCAAAGTTACTGAAGCAGCAGAAGGTTGGAACGGAGATGAAAATTGTCGGAAACATCCCTCCAAATAGAGATGGATATTACTTGTACTTGAAGCACTTGGTAGACCGATATAATTTAGCAGATTATGTAACTTTTGAAGTGAATGTAAGTTTTAGTAGATTGCTCAATTTGATGAGGGAATGCAAAGTATACTTTCATCCTCTATTAGGAGAGCCTTTTGGCATATCTACCGTCGAAGCGATGAGCGCTGGCCTAATTCCTGTCGTACCAAACATCGGAGGACACACAGAATTTGTGCCTCTAAAATACCAATTTCATACATTTGGAGAAGGAGTTGAGGCAGTTTCATCTGCTTTGAACGCACCTAATTCAGAGAGAATGCTAATAAGCGATTCAGTAAGAAGATATTCCATAGACAGTTTTATTCATCATTTCCAGCAAATCGTAACAAATCTGACCACTAGAAAGATTAAAGTTTAATTGATCTTTATTTCTGCGGGATAAGACCAAGGAGTCTTTTAGATACTAACAGGATAAGATCATTCATGATGGATAAAATAGCCAAATATCTCAGAAACTATTGAGCTTTTATATCTATTGGATATTCTCTACTAAGCGGCATAATTTTATAAACTATTATAAAACATTAGACATTGGGATGAAACTAAATGACTATGAAATTAGCCCTGCACTAATGGTAATAGACGTCCAGAATGGTTTTGTTAGCAAGGGCGGTTCATATGACATGTTGGGAATGGACGTTTCACATTATAGAGAAGTCATCCCAAGAATTCGTGATCTAATTAATATGTGTAGAGATGCAGGAGTTCCAATTTTTTATACACAGGCTGTAAGAGAAGCTTCAGGTATAGATCTTTTAACAAGGACCCACAAGATTTTACCAAAATCCAGGGAAGAGCGTATAAAGAAGAGACCAATATGCATCAGGGGGACATGGGATGCAGATATAGTAGATGATATCAAACCGCACGAAAATGATCACGTGGTTATAAAGAGAAGGGACTCAGCTTTTCATGATACAGAAACAGGAGTCTGGCTTAGGAGTATTGGGATAGATACGTTAATCTTTTGTGGTGTAGATACCTCAATCTGTGTTGAGACGTCATTGCGAGAAGCATTTAATATTGGATATGATGTAATACTTGTTTCAGATGCAACTGCGTCGAGTAACAGGAAACACTACGAATCTACACTCGAGAATGTCAGGGATTACTATGGCATAGTAATAGAGTCAAAAGACTTATTTAAATATCTGTTGCCGCAAGCACAGTCCAACGCCGCAAAGAAACGAATCAGATAATTGACTCTTCTCTGCTTATCGACCCCGCAATCACGATGCTCCCAACCCATGTTTGTTACTGCTGTTTGCTTTATTGCTACATTTACGATTTCGTCGATTTCGGAACGCTTTGATATAGGTATCATTTGAATGATTTGCTTCCCACTCCTTGATAGGATACACGTATTTTTCTATCATCTGTTTATCATCGTCATTGCCTGACATACACTATTTGATACAAAAAAGGCTTGTTCAAACTTCTGCATCGAGTACATCTGATCAGCCATACAACTCAACGTCGATGGTAGCCTTCTTTAAGGATTAAAGGGATAGTTTTCTGTACTATTTATTAAATAATGAACAGGAAGCTTCTGAAACAAGTCAAATCTTTTATAATTTTGAATAAACCACAAATAACTTACATATCTTTCTACGCCTCCATCAACTAAATCTAGACTACTACTAATGAATGCGATATCAATGCAGTTAAAAGAAGAAATAGAAAAAGATGTTAATGAGCTGACAAGAGTTACCATAGAAGACGGAATAGCTGCGTCAACGCAAATACTATCTTCTAACCCGATGTACACACTGATAATATGATCATACAAATGATATCTATATTGATAACTCGTATAGTATGTCTGTGATCTACGTATCTTCTCTTACTACTAAAGCCCATGGATGCTGTGAAAGATACTCCTTAGTCCATTGTATACCTTCAAGCATTTTCCATGAAATACCTGAATCAGTAGAGTAGAATATTCCACGATTGTTGGCAGCATAGAACGTGTCTGCTACCTTAGGATTTGCTGCAAGGACAGAAATGAGTGTTCCAGTTGATCTAGGAATGCCGTCTGATACTAGATTCCATTCCTCTTTATCATTGCTATTACCACCATTATCAGCATCTTTATCAAGAATAGATGACGATGTTTTTCTATAAACCCGTGATTCGGCATCTTCAAGGGAATATGCTCTATAGGGCCCTTGTGATACAGATACAATAACGGTTTTAGGATCACCTGAATCAACTGCAACGCCAAAGAGGTAATCATAGTCACCAAGTCCTGCTACCAACCTTTTCCAGGTTTGTCCATAATCATAGCTTTCAAAATATCCATCACCGGCAGCAGAGTATAGTCGTCCGGGCATCTTTTTGTGAGTAGCTAGCGTGTGAGTATCATATGGTCCTCCTTGTACTCTATCTATCCAAGTTCTGCCGCCATCATGACTTTGGACTAGCGCCCCAGCCTCTATAGCAGCATAAACATAATCAGGCTTGGTTTTATCTGATTCAATCCAGCGTACATGAGAAGTCCATGGCCTTGGAGGAAAGCTCCATGATGAAGACGACTTTAGATTATTAAGAGAGCTCATTTTATCCCAACTTTCGCCTCCATCCTCAGATCTGTAAAAGGCACTAGGTTCAGTTCCTACATATACTGTATTGAATTCTTTGTTGCTATTTTTTCCTCCTCCTTCTAGGCTACTTACTGAAACAGACATCACGTCTGAACTAGATATTCTTTGCTTTCCAATGCTATCCCAACTTTGCCCACTATCATCTGTTTTCCATAGTCCTCCACCAAATGTACCGCAGTATGCACGATTTGGATTATTAGGATCAAATGCAATACATTGTGGATGAGTTCCTTTCAAAGATTCATAGGCTTTCTTCCATCCAGTCTTAGAAGATTCAAACATTACAACCGAGTCTTCCATCGCTACCATAAGCCTTGTAGACATACTGACCAGAGTAAGTAAAGATGAGATATCTTGGCTATTAAACTCATCAGCTGTACTGGCATGAGGGGGTTTAATTGCAATGTACCCGGTCCAAACTCTTCACATCACAGAATATATTATAACAATAGAAATTGATTAATTGATTTTATTCTTAATTCTGGATCATATATTATGGACACTATTCCTCATATGAGAACTGAATATACTGATTAGACATATTGGTAGCATCATGATCGTCAAGGAATAGTTGAACAATTATATACCTTTTTGTGAATAATGCAAGCTCAATGCTGTTAACTACTATATTTTCTTGTTGCTCAGAAACTAGAAGGAGCAGCTTATTTTACGAAGGGCCTTCGGAGGGATTTGAACCCTCCTCAAGCGGTTTCTATTGATATCTAATGTAATAGCATCTCATCCACAGCCGCCTATACTAACCAGGCTATACTACGAAGGCCACTTAGTAATTCTGAGTAAGTAACTGTATATATAATTGTACATGTCCACGAAATCATATTGTATTTGTCAAGAGGATCGAAACCCTAGAGATGCATGCAGACACAATCACTAATCGAAATCTAGTATTAATAACCTGCCTGAATCATGCCATTAGTACCATTGATAAATGCTACTACTACTAATTGCTGCATCACCATTGTTCAATTGCTGTGATAAACAATATGTGTCAACACCAGCATCATTATTAATTATAATTGACAGTATAGGATTATTCGAGGATAATTATTGACTTGTTTGTTAAAACCCGAAAATTCAATTAATTTAGTTATCTAAATTTAATAAATCAACAAATCACATTTGCACATACCTGTCTTTGAATAGGCATTGTAGCTATTGTAGTTCAATCTAATTTATCGCATATATTTATGCAGTACATATTGAGATACAATATATGTCGCGTTTTTGACTAGATTTCAGATTGTTCCTTATAGATATAGTATCAGATAGCTAACTGATAAAAACAAAAACAAACGAAGATAAGTTCTGTGAATTAATAAATTGTTACTAATATCTATATACAGAATATGATTGTAATATATTCATGTCACTATACGGCATATATGGAATTCATTCTGTAGAGAGTTGTCCACTGAATAATGCTGAGATTAGGAAATTAGTCATAAAAACGGCTGAAGAAATTGATAAAATTGCCAATAAGAATAACACACATATACTTCAACGTTATCATTCTGGATTGGAACATACATTTGTATGGATAGTAGAAGCACAAAATGCACATTCTATACAGAGCTTTATGATTGAATCAACATGGGCGAAGTTCAATACGATAAAGATAGTTCCATTATCAACTTACGAGACGGTTGTTGGAGAATGCAAAAGATTAGAGACGTAACTGATTAATAGCAAATGGCTATGCCTGCATAATTGCACGTTCGCGTATCATCTAAGCACCTCTAATGTAAATTAATATGATTGATATGAAAAATGCTACTGCACAAGGTTACTAGCAATGACTATTACTTTTGAGATACTATGCATAGGAAATGAGATACTTTCGGGTACAATTGTAAATACGAACGCCTATTGGCTTTCAAAAATAATCACACAAGCTGGCGGTTTTGTAAAAAGAGTCACTGTTGCAGAAGATGATGTCAATGAGATATCTTTGGCGATAAAAGAGTCGCTCGTTAGAGAATCCAACTGGCTTATTATTTGTGGTGGCCTTGGCCCCACTTATGATGATAAGACCCTCGAAGGTCTTGCTCTTGCGTTACATATTGATGTTATACTTGATAAAACTGCCATAGAAATGTTGAAGAAAAGTTATTCAAGGTATTCATCAAATCATAGGCTAGATAGAACAAGGTTAAAGATGGCTAGAATTCCAAAGGGATCGATTCCAATTCAAAATCCTGTAGGCATTGCTCCATCAATATTAATAGAAGCTTCCAAAGAAGGTAATGGAGTTATTACATCCACCTTCTCTTCATCCTCCATTGCTGCAGATAATTCCAATAGAATGATAGTCTGCCTTCCAGGAGTACCAAAGGAAATGAAGGCAATATTCCTAGAAAGCATGCTTCCAAAGATAAAGAAAATGATTGGTGAATTCCATTTTATTGAAACAACCCACGAAGTAACAGATGTTAGTGAAGCAATGCTTGCACCGACGGTTTCGAGGATAGTTCAATCAAACTCGCCTGATTTAATTTATTTGAAAACCCATCCAGTCACATTTACTCATAACAATAATAAACCAAAATTAAGATTACAAATCGTTTCAAAAGGGAGAGATTTACATGACGTGCAATCCAGATATGACAATATATTTAATGCAATAGTTGGCGAGATACACAGACTTAATGGAAAGATATTCGATTGTAAAACTATAGAGTAGGTATCTTCATTAAAAGGAAGAGATATGTCATAAATGATGACATCCTATTGCAGCAAGTACAGACTATATAATCATTATTTGTTACATGGCTAATGGCTGTACTGATTTCACATGGGATTAAGATCCTTACATGGGAATTTACATAGCATATTCATTAGCCCCGATACTTCAAAACCATTATTCTCGGCTCCTACCAGTTGTAAAATATTCAATCCACAGTACGCTATCATAGAAATGCCCCACTTAAGTGGGCATTATGCCAGAAGTCATTTGTTTATAAATGGAGTTTTAGTCACATGTGAGATGTAAGCCGGTGTTACATACATGATAATTATGTACTGGGTAATTACAACTATTCGATGAATCATTTACCCCAACTATAGCTAATGCATATAGTAGAGTTGTGTAACTACTTTATACTTAAGCGAAATAGACAAGTAGTTCCAATACAACCTATTTTGTATTATGTATTATCCCCAATTTTACGACATCGATTTTTTTATCCTCTAATTTATCAGCCAGAGCATTTAGTCCGATTGAATCACCAGCTAGATGACCCAGAACAATCAGATTACCTTTAAGTTTTTCTTCACATAGTTTAGTCAAATCAGTATAGTCTATGTGTAGATATATTACAGTGCAGACACCGTAATCAAAATATGCCTTAGCAATGGGAAATCCACCATTCGTTCCTGCTGCTACTACAAGTGACCAGCGGCCAGCCTCATTTTTTGCACTTCCATATCTAACTTTCACCCTTGTAGTTGCATTTTTGAACTCAGGCAGTTCCTCAATACACCTTACAATATCTCCAACGTATGTTATCCTTGCAGAATTTATTTTGCTAAGAATCACCTTTCTCATGTATTCATCGCATGGCTGATGAATATTAAGGAGAGGCATTTTCAGTATTTTTGCAGCACTTACTACATCGTTATAGATATTCGCATGGGATCTCAGCTCAGCCTTTGCTTTCAATTTCTTTACAGCGTGTTCGGCAATATCTTTTGGGATATTGTGATCTATCATATAATCAATATGTCTATCAAAGACTCTGTGAAACTTAAGAGCGGCAATACCTATTGGATGGTGCCCAACTACTGCATCACACTGCATGCTTTTTGCTAACATAAGATCTGCAACAGTAACATCTATCGTCAACAAAACTTTCCTAATATTTTTTCCTCTAACATGTATGGCACTATCATATGGTAATTTTTTCCAGTTTGCCAACTCTAGTCCGATCTTCATTATCCCTTCAGTATCGATCATAACAATAGCTCGACTATCCTTTTGAGGTACATACCCTTACAAAAAGGTAGACTCTTGAAAAAGATTATCATTAGCATTTATGCTCGGTTTGAAATTATTTATTTATTTAAGGTTCCATTATCTTGGTGTAAGGTTTAAATTCAATTCGTAATCGTAAACCAGCAAATGAGCTGCTCTGATGAATATATTTCACACTCTACGCAGGAGAACCTCATACAGATAACACCACAAGTAAAGTCAAAACTACGAAAGGCGAAATATGGGGTATTCAACCATTCCGCTGTAGAGCTTTGTCACTGGACAAAAAAATCTTTTGCCGATCAGGGTGATTGTTACAAGCACAAGTTTTATGGGATCTCCACCCACCGATGCATGGAAATGACTCCTACTGCTATGAACTGTGAGAACAGATGTGTTTATTGTTGGAGGCCAACTGAATTTTACGACACATTAGAAATGCCTCCAGAATTGGTGGATGAACCAGATGTAATAGTTGAAAATTTAATAGAAGAGAGGAGAAAATTAATTGTTGGTTTCTATGGGGATGCTAGAAATAACAAGAAAAAGATAGATGAATCTTTGCTACCTACTCATTATGCGATTTCATTATCGGGGGAACCAACTATGTATCCTAAGCTACCTCAACTAATCAAATATCTAAAAAGCCTAAAGGCTACAAAATCAATTTTTCTTGTAACTAATGGTCAAGAACCACAGATGCTCCAAAAATTGGCTGACGAAGATGCACTACCCACACAATTATACCTATCTACAAATGCATCAAATCGGAAGATGTTTTATCGTATTAATCGACCGCTGCATAATGATGCATGGGAAAGGTGGATGAAGAGTCTACGCTTCCTTGCGGATGTAAACACTAGAACTGTTCTGAGAATGACATTGATCAGAGATTATAACGATAATCTCCAGTTTGTCAATGAATTCTCTGAAATGATGTTGCAAGGTAATCCACATTTTATCGAATTAAAGTCCTATATGCATATAGGAATGTCAACAAAACGACTGAAGGAGAATAATATGCTAGATATGGGTGAAATCCAAAAATTTTCAAGTGAATTATGCGAGAAAATACCCGGATTTTCCATAATGGATGAGAGTGAGATTTCAAGGATAGTGGTATTACAAAATCAGAAACGATATATTGACAGATGGATTGATGTAAATTGGAAGAGCAACTAACTAACAATGAATATTGCATTTTTTCTGTTAGGTTATTATTCTTCTGATAATGTTGCTATTGTTATTGTTGTGGTCATGGAAGTTCATATTTGCCATATGACATCTTAAATACTATTGAACCAAAATCTAGTTGCCACGTTTTACCAATATAAGAGACGTAATACTAGAAAGTTTTATTTCTTAAATTACTTTTTTATTACATGCCTATTAAACAGATGTAGCACTCTCTGATTTCAAGTCAGTATAAAATACAGACCTGTGTCTCAATACCAGGTATAGCATATTCAGAGTTGTACCTCAGACAGAATGATGTGAATTTTGTTTAAAAAGAGGTGCGGCCATCAAAGTGTTGTAGGTAAATTGCTGATTCCACTTTAATTAATATATTCCCAATAAATATAGTCTTATATCCATAGCGTCTACTTTGAAGGTATAGTGTAGTCAGTATAAATTGATTGATCTTGATGAATCATGTTCGGTTCTATTTTACAATTATAAGTCAGTCTCATCTTGCAACATTTATTAGAATTAGGACTTTTTAATTATTGCTGTCGATTTGAAATCAAATAGTAAAATGACCTACGATCGTGTTGGGATTGATCTGAAAAAGATCCGTCGAGTCCAAAAATCAATTGGCGATATCATTTCTGTTACCCATTCATTCCCTGCTTTGGGAAAGGTTATTTCAGGTTTTGGACATTATGCAGGATTAATCGATATTGGTTCAAAAGTCCTTGCATTACATTCTGATGGAGTAGGAACAAAGTTAATAGTAGCTCAATTAATGGGACGCTTTGATAGCATAGGAATCGATTGTATTGCGATGAATGTTAATGACATAATTTGTGTTGGTGCACAGCCACTTGCGTTTATAGATTACATCGCATTGAAATCTGCAAACGATCATCTTGTAAGGAAGATTACGAAAGGCCTGGTCAAAGGAGCAAAACAATCGGATATGGCAATAATTGGAGGAGAGACTGCCGTTTTGCCCGATCTAATTAATGATACAAGCGAAAATGCATTCGACCTAGCTGGTACAGTGCTTGGAGTTACTGAAAAGTCCAATCTAATATTGGGTGATAAAATCAACATTGGCGACATAATTTTGGGAGTAGAAAGTAGTGGGTTACATTCAAATGGCTATACACTAGCTCGTAAAGTTCTTCTCTCAAAATATTCTGTGGAGGATACGGCACCTTATCTTATTCATACAGTAGGAGAAGAGTTGCTTGTACCTACGATAATCTACAAGAAACCAGTTATGGATATATTAAAACAAGAACATATTTCGATTCATGGTTTTGCCCATATCACTGGCGGGTCTTTTGCAAAACTGACTCGTCTAAATATGAATGTGGATTATAAACTCGACAATTTACCGGATAGTCATGGCATATTCAAACAGATACAAGTAGATGGACACATTGAAACAAAAGAAATGTATAGGACCTTCAATATGGGAATAGGATTTTGCATAATACTTCAAAGACGTTATGTCGATCCTGTAATCAGTATATTTGAAAAATATAATATGACTTGTACTCAAATAGGAATAATACCCGATAAAAGGAAGAATAAATACGGAAGAGTCATAGCCAAAATAAATGGAAGAAACGAGATACTATAGGCACTATAGGAAAAATTAAACAAGATAACTTATTCCTATAGCAATTACACAGAGTATAATTTGCACGATTCGCAGACCTTTATGAGAAATCAATTTGTCCTATTCTTTTATTCTTTGTCATCTTCTATATCGTTGTCACGGCTGTGTCTTTGTTTTACAAATTAGCCTTTATGGATTACCATCTATCTTAGTTGTTTGAATAAATAACGTATAACTTTTTCACCAAGAATGACACCGCTCCCTCGTATGATAGCATCATCGACTACGGTAGCATCTATAAGCAAATATAGTGACTAAATGTCAAAAATATACAAAAATTAATATTTGTTGATTATCATCCTTTTCAAAACGTCGCTAATGGATCAAAAAACTGCTGAGATATCTTCACAAGCAGACTATAACTACACCTTAGCCTGTAAATCCGTCGCTGAACAAATTCAAGAGCAAGAGGATCTGTCAGCCAAGGCGATTTCTAAAATTGTAAAGGATATAGCATCAAAATATCATCTTTCTACTTTACCAAAAAATGAAAGCATAATTGAATATCTTCCTGATGATAGTCATTATAGGAAAGTCTTGATGGTCAGGCCTACAAAGACGGCCTCTGGCATAGCAGTAATTACAGTAATGCCCAAACCATTTGAGTGTCCACAAGGCAGATGCATATACTGCCCAGGTGGAATTGAATTCAACACTCCGCTAAGCTACATAGGAACTGAACCTTCCGCAAGATCTGCTCAAAAATCTAGCTATGATCCATATAGACAGGTCCAATCCATGCTATTTCAATTACGTGCAAGAGGACATGACACTGGTAAAGTAGAGCTTGTAATAGTCGGTGGTACCTTTCCCTTTATGCCTATACAGTATCAGAAGGATTTTTCAAAATCGTGTTTTGATGCTCTCAATGAGATAAAGCCTTCTGCAAGTCTACAAGAGGCTATTATTAATAATGAAACTGCAAAAAATAGATGTGTTGGATTCACCATAGAAACAAAACCGGATTACTGTAAGCAAAAGCAAATTGATATAATGCTTGAATTAGGTGCTACACGCATAGAAATAGGAGTTCAATCCTTACGGGATGAGGTTTACAAGGCTGTTAATCGTGGACACACCTTAAAAGATGTAGTAGAATCTTTTCAAATTGCTCGCGATGCAGGATATAAAATCGTTGCACATATGATGCCAGGTCTACCTAACTCATCTCCAGAAAAGGACATAGAAGATTTTCAAACATTATTTCAGGATTCTAAATTCAAACCGGACATGCTAAAGATTTACCCGACACTTGTTGTTAAACACACTGGCTTGTATAAGCTATACATGCAGGGAAAATACCACCCTTATTCAGATAGTGATCTAATGGATGTTTTGTTTGAAGTAAAAAAAGCTGTACCATCATGGGTCAGGATAATGCGAATTCAACGTGAGATAGAACCTGAAGATATCATAGCTGGTCCCAAGAGTGGCAACCTTAGACAGATGGTTCTAAAAAAAATGCATAGAATGGGCATAAGATGCAACTGCATAAGATGCAGAGAGGCAGGTTTACAAAGAAGATATCTATCTGACAAGGAAATAAAGATGAATAGAATTGATTATTTAGCTTCAAATGGTCTCGAGGTATTTTTATCCATTGAAAGTGTCGATAAGCTAACTATTCTGGGTTTTTTGCGACTACGCAAAATTATGGGTAATTGTAGAAAAGAACTTAAGGATTACGGTAGTGGCTCTTCTTGCGCGGCGATTGTAAGAGAACTGCATGTATATGGTCAAATGTTAAATGTAGGAAAAGCTGGCGACAAAGAATCTTCTCAGCATAAGGGATATGGGCTTCGGTTGATGCAGGAAGCGGAGAAAATTACAAAGGAGGAATTCGGGGTACATAAATTATCTGTTATAAGCGCAGTAGGAACTAGAGAATATTACAAAAAACTAGGATATATCAAAAATGGACCTTATGTAAGTAAGCTGCTATAAGCATAACGTAAGAGAACCCGTTTTAATACAATTTCTATAATGTATGAGAAATTCCTTTGATCTGATAATGACGTGATAGTATAAATTATAGAATCCTTTATGTATTGAAGCTTGACAACAATACCAATAACGGTGTTATAGAAAACTTGGAATTTTGACAGAGACATGTACGCTCATAGGCGATAGTCAGTTGCTCCTTATCCATTTCATATTAATATTGTAATATATCAATACGATTACACATCAAAAGATATTTTCCTGATAATTCCAATTGAGAATGTTAATGGACAGCTAAAGGAAGACTACAAGGTCAGAAGTGAGCTATAGTTAGCACAATTCATGTTGAAGGAACCGCTGATGGTGCTATAGAAGTTGCTGATGGTGGTGCTTCTGTTCCCGCTGTTGTATTTGTTGCTGATGGTGGTGCTTCTGTTCCCGCTGTTGTATTTGTTGCGGACGTCATGTTTGATGGCTTTACAGTTACTGGAATACCGCATATTCTTGATTCCGTTGTATTAACAGGATTGAGCTTTGATGATGGATTATTAGGATTACATATTGCATCTTTTTGTTCTGGAGTTAATGATGTATCGTTTGCTGGTGTTAATGATGTGTCATTTGCTTGGCCTTGGGCAATCCTAAAACTTCCAGATCCTGGCAATATTACGAAAGTTGCAACAGCAATTATACACACAACTAAAATATTCGCAGATGAAGCTATTGTTGACATGAATTATTGAAGAAAATAATCATATATAAAAGCAACTTTTTATTTTTGTAGAGTAAGTTATATTTCAAATTCATTATCTAATATATATCCATCGTAAATCTGTAGTCACGGTGCACTCGTCTTTTCCAGTGCATAATATCCACACACCTTGATATAAATAATCGCAGGTACAAAAATGACTTTAAAGACATTTCAATGGAAGACGAGATAATAGGTAAAGGGACGTGGATTGACAAAGTAGCTCATAATCTTATAGAGCGTGAAAAGAATCTAGGACGAAGATTAGAGATAATAAGGGTAGAAAGTGGCCTAGGAGCTTCTGGAATTCCTCATATAGGTAGCATGGGTGATGCAATTAGGGCATATGGGGTAGCACTGGCTCTCAAAAACTTTGGATATGAAGCAGAATTGATCGCGTATTCTGATGATATGGATGGGTTGAGAAAGGTTCCAGCAGGTTTGCCAGAATGGCTCAAAGAACACATAGCAGAACCAGTTTCAAACATTCCGGATCCCTTTGGCGAATGTCATGCATCATATAGTGCTCATATGAGCAAATTATTATTAGATGGACTAGATAAGATTGGTGTAAAATATTATTTTCAAAGTGGAGCAGATGCTTATAACAAGGGAGCACTCGTAAATCAAATAGATACCATATTAAAAAACAGCATCCGCCTGGGTCATAAAATAACTGACTTAGCGGGCCAGGAGAAGTATAAGGATGTGCTACCATATTTTCCCATATGTCAAAATTGCGGTAAAATGTATGTTGCAAAAGCCGAGAAATATCTACCTGATGAAAAAAAGGTACTTTACTCATGCACTGGAAGTAGAATTGGTGATAAAGATCTGAAAGGATGTGGACACAGTGGAGCAGTAGATATACGGAATGGATACGGAAAACTAGCATGGAAGGTGGAATTTGCTGCGAGGTGGCAAGCTTTTGATATTCGGTTTGAGGCCTATGGCAAAGATATAATGGACTCTGTGCGCATTAATGATTGGGTTGCAAATGAAATTCTAGATTATGCTCATCCTTTGCACATAAAGTACGAAATGTTCCTAGACAAGGGAGGCAAAAAGATAAGCAAATCTGCAGGCAATGTACTTACTCCTCAAACATGGTTGAGATACGGCACTCCACAGTCTATTTTACTCCTGTTATTCAAGCGCATAACAGGCACAAGACATATTGGAATTGAGGACATACCAATATTGATGGATGAATATGATATTTATGAAGATGTGTATTTTAGAAAGATCAAAGAAGAAAACCATGCGAAATTGATAAAAATGAAAGGAGTTTATGAATTTATCAATCATCTAAAGCCACCAATTGAGCCTGATGTACATGTACCTTATAGAATTCTTGTACAGCAAGCTTCTTTATTTTCTGGTGACGAAAAAAAGATCGACAAAATATATGAGAGGTTAAGAAAATATGGACTGACGAAGGCTAAAACAGATAATCTAACAAGAAAAATTGAGCTTGCTTGTAATTGGTCTGAAGATTTCTTAGAAGAGGAAAAATTTGAAATCGAGATGAGAGATAACTACAAAAAGGCAATTCTGGATTTAATTCAAACCATGAATGCCCTTATAGGTTATGAACAGAAACCTGAATCACCTAAAACCCTTCAATCCAAAGTATACGACATAGCTAGAAATAATGGAATGGAACCTAAAGAGCTCTTTACTCTGCTATATAAGATGCTTATAAACTCTGATAGAGGTCCTAGAATTGGAAACTACATACTTGATCTTGGCATAGAGAGAACAAATAACATTCTTCAACGATACCTAGTTAGCTAGGCACCTAGTCAAGTTATAACACTACTTTTATATTTAATAGTGACAATTTAATATTAGATCGAGTTGAGAAGAAAATTTGCTCAAAAGGCACCTATGATAGTAATTTCAGGCTCATGTCTTCATTTTGAAAAGGAAAGACAAAAAATAATGGAATTTATAGGCGAGCTGGAATGGGGTGCTCACACAAAGAGCAAATGTGAATGCTCTTCTACAGGTAGTGCGATGGGTTGGGATTTCTTTCAGATTTACTTTGATCCGAATTTTGTAGAACAGTTACTCGATATCCACCCTGACATAGAGAAGGAAGAAGGCAATATGATAGAGCAACAGTTTGTATTATGGCTTTCAAAACAACTAAAGAAAAAAAAGATGGAATATTATCTAAAGCTGAGCGATGTACCATATGAGATGACAAAAGGCTTTAGATTAAATCCGGAGTATTATCGTGATGATAAAGAACTTGAAAAGCTTCGTTAAGTCATCGTCATAATATAAGATGCCAAAATCTACTGGCAATTAATGCATATATCGAATTTGAATTTGCACACATATTAAACACAATGGGTGCATGTCTTATTTTTTATACTTTAAATAAATAATAGCCATATTCTGCTTTCAGTACAAATACTACAAAACTATTGAACCAATTAAAAAGACAATATGTCTGTCTGGCATGATTAGAATTAAAAGTATGACAAACATCTAATTCTGATTTGATCAATTCAATAACTTGCTTCGACTAGAAAAAATTATAGATATGCACATTCAGCTATTGCACATATCAGCTTCTAGTCTAACACTGGGAAATTATTTCGTTTAAGAGGAATAATTCTGCAATAAAATATTAGCTTAATTTATAAATAAATTTTGGTGTTCTATATACGATATTTAGTGAGTGGTATTATTTTTGACTTGGACGGTGTATTAGTAGATTCAATGCCGGCACATTACAAGGCGTGGGAGATTGCATTTAGAGAAGTAGCAAATATCAAAGTCGATGAAAGAATGATTTACCTGCTTGAAGGTATGAGAGGCAGTGATTTAGTCAAGACAATTTTTGAACAAAAAGGATTTAACAATCATTCGCTCGTAGAAAAAGTCAATAGTAAGAAGAATGAAATTTTTAAAACAATCTCAAGTATCGATTCCTATGATGACACTAAGGAGATCGTTGCTTCTTTAGAGTGTTCTAAAGCGGTTGTTAGCGGCTCTGCAAAAGAAGATGTCGAAACAATAATCGACAGGAGCTTTGGCAAAACGTTGTTTGACATAATAATTACTGCTGATGACATTGAGAAAGGTAAGCCCGATCCTTACTCGTTTATTATAGCACTAAGAAAAATGAACCTAAAACCATCTCAAACAATTGTAGTAGAAAATGCCCCATTAGGAGTTCAAGCAGCAAATAACGCAGGTATTAAATGCGTAGTAGTTCTTAATAATTCTCCACTCATGGTTTCAGATTTTAAATCCTTGATATCACAAGACCAAATCTTTAATGAAACGAGATCAACAAAAAATGTATTACAAAGTTGGTGTAGACAAGTAAGAAAGTGCTAAATAATGTGCTAGAAAAATACCTTGATACAAACAGAAACAGAAATATTTGAAGAGATTGGGAGAATTGGTTTGCCGCAATTGACGAAAAATTTCCTAACCCAAATTAAACAATATGCATGATTTATAATTGTATTATTAGTACGGTATCTAACAGAGGAGGCAACAGCAGATAAAGCACATATTTTGGCATGCTAATTACTCTGAAAATTTAGTCTATAGTTATTGAATTTGATATTATCATATTTACTATCTGTAATAACTCATCATTTCCAATTGGTTTTTGAATATAGTTAATCTTACCTAGTTCTGGAAAATGTTGACCTCTAAACTGCTCATAGTACTCCTCTGAAGCTGTTATAAAAATTATATGTACCGTTTTATCAAGTTCTATTATCTTCTTACAAAGCTCAAATCCATTTAGTACAGGCATTTTGATATCAAGTAAGATCAAATCATAATAGGTAGGTCTGAATTCTTGTAGAGCTTTAACTGAATCTGTATATGATACGCACTCATAACCAGCGTCTTCCAATACTGTTTGGTAAACCATACAAAGATCTGGCTCATCGTCAACTATGAGTATCCTTTTACTTATTCTTGTATTATGATTATGCTGCATTTCTTCCTGTTCTTGCTCTTCTGTTCCTTGATTCTGCAGATTACGTGTAGTATATTTGTAACCTTCCTTTGTTTGAATGTGTATCTTTGTTATGATCTCATCATAGTATTTAACATTATTGTAGACAGATATTTTTGGAGACTCTCTACAACATTTTGAAGTCTTAGTAGCAATCTCAGGTATGTCTACCATCCTCATTGTTGTTATATGAAATCGTCTATTTTACCGAGTAAAAATATATTCTGATTTGTAAAAACTGCTGCTGATATGATATATCTGTTACTGCTCTCCAATAGCCAAGCATAAACGTTGCTTTTCTGACAGATACCTTTGATGAGATGTTCCTTTTTCAGGTGTGTTCTACCCAACAAATCACTTTTTGTATTTCTACCATCATTGCAGAGTAAACAGCCCTTATTTAGAAAAGCTAGTTAAGGTCTTAATAATGGTCAAATAATATATCCATTGCGACATGAGAGTTATTATTTTTTCACACGAGTCTGATGTAGACGGGATCTTTTCAGCGGCTATTGGATTAATTCGTTATCCTCAAGCTCGTACTATATTTCTCGGCTATGGAAGAGAGAACTTTAATAAAATGGGAGATTTTGTTTATTCTGTAATTTCCCCTAATAAAGAAGGAGGCATTTTTATCATCTCAGATCTTGGACTTAACGATAACCTGATTGATACTTGTAAAAATATCTTTTCGAACGCAAAGAAAAATGCATGGCAAACAATCTGGGTTGATCATCATCTGTGGTCACAGGAAGCGATAGATGCGCTTAAACCATATGTTGGACTTGTAATCGACGGTTCTGGTCAAAGATGTGCTGCCGACCTGATGTATGAAACTTTCTTGCCAGGAAACGATATTGCATCTAAACTCGCCAGCATAGCTCATACAACGGATTTTTTTACAAAGGATCAATATTTAACTCCAATCTCTGAGATTATTAGATATTATCACAATTTTTCAAACTTCTATGACAGGCTTTCAGATCTTGCACAAAAGTCGGCTACAGGGATTTTATGGGACATTGAAATGCAAAAGCAGTATAACAAGTATGTACTGCTGCGTGACAGTGCAAAACAAGAAGTACTTTCTACAATGCATATTAAACAGTTGAAAGACATAAAGGTCGTATTCATACGGTCTTCACCTTTCATACAAACTAGTTTGTTCTCGGAAGAAGTTTTTCAAAAGACACAAGCGGATCTTGCAATGTTTTACAGTACTGAAGGCAAGGTAAGCATTAGGCGAAATAATGAAAAAATTGCATGCAGTGATATCTCTGCTAACTTATATGAAGGCGGCGGTCACAAATTTGCCGCAGGTGCAACTCTTCATAGCACTCCCACGGACGTCGAATCTGTTATTCATGAGTTAGAGATAGCAATATTAGCTGCCTTAGATAAAAATAAAAAGGCAAATCCTGCCAGTTAATTAAAATCAAATATTTATAGATTAAAGTGTGATACGTAGCTTGTACTGCATGACGAAATTACTCCAATATATACGAATACATATCTAAATAACAGGGCGGACTGTTGCATGAAATTGGTGCAATATTCTTTATACTGTGAGCAGTCATCACCTAAAAATATGGACACGTTACAGTTTGTTGTTGTTTGTTTGGAAGAGATAACAAGAAATCCAAATGGAAAGTAGAATATGAATACTCAATATACAAGATTTACGATTCAGACAAGAAATTAGCAGGATATTTCTTTCCACAATATAGCTCATTACAACACCAAAACACTAACAGCAAACGACAACAAGAGGAGGAGGATAAATTTATCGAGAGAATGAACAAAGCACATGAAAAGATTATGGGAGGCAATCTTATGGTTCCCATGCTTAGGCTTGGCTTACTCGATAATACAGAAGGTGTGGATCTAGATTATACTATCGAAGCCTTAGATGTAAATCTTCAAAGAGCTAAGACATGGAGAGAGTGGTTAGACGCAAATCATACAGAATTTGGCATATCTGGTGTCACAATATTTACTGCTAGAGAAGATAGGAATATGCTTTCAATTGCCCTCAGTATAGACTTAGAACTGACACTTGGAGAGATAGAATTAGGGAAAGAGCTAACTCCATTATTAGATAAGCTGCATACAGATGGAATGTTGTAGAATACATTACTGGTGAAGATCAAAGTGGCCACAGAGAAGAGTCAACAAGAGCACATCTTGTAATTATTAAGCGTGCACTGTCAGATTTAGATAAATATGAGTAATGCAACTAGAATAAGAATCAATGGGATGAAAGAAAGATTAGTATTAGAATTGTTGAGTGGTGAGGAGGATGATGATATATAAGACAACATCATCGTAATATATCCATAATCAATATTGCATTCATCAATTTGCATTCTTTATTTCGTATATACAGAAACATCTTGACGACAATGCTTGCTCAGAGTGAGAATATCCTTCATTTAGAACTAAAGTACTTCTTTATAGCTACTGTTGCATTACCTAATACGTCTGAGCTTTCATTTACAATGGTTTGCGCCGATTTTGAGCCGGCTACTTTCTGTGTTGCATTGTTTGAGAATTGTCAAGTATCAGTTATAGCACCTCTTATAGATTATGATGCTTGATTAGATGGTGGTGATGTTGTTATTTTTTTCCCTGTTTGATTTGCATTTACCTGAGCATATGCTGAGCCTGAATTTCCCATAATGGCTGTTAACGTGATCCCTAAAATCATATTGTTACAAAAGCCATTGATATGACTGTCCTTGCCATTTTCACTACGTTAGCTTAATACAACTAAATCTTATATGCACGGATGTTAATAACATGAAACTAGTACATCGTTTTTTGGACAGAGTAACTGAATATGTACAATATGTTTGGATTCATGTATCATTATATGTTTTATCGTTGTCCTCCTTTCCATATATAGTGAGCTTCCCATTGCTAATTTGGCCTCCCACAGTATCAAAAAAGCAAAAAATGGTAACAACCGGATATTCACAAATGGAAGTCAATAGAAACCTTCCATAGCATATTTTCTAGACACTCTAATTACATCTTCTGATTTTTCATATATTGTAATTATTAAACTAATAATACTATTCTCGGATATTTGTCTTATGATAATTGAGAACTTCGCATCTATTTAGCGTATAATAATCTATGCATTTTTACTCAAACAATTTTTTATAAATTCTTGATATAACTATTCATTACCGAAATCCCCGAATAGCTCGTACCTGGAAATTCGTTTTATACGTTTTAGGCGTGACCTAATTGCACCATGATATGATACTATGGTGCTGTTGACAGATATACTACTCTTTACAATATTTTCAATTGCGAGTATTGATAAGAAATAAACTGCTGGAGTATACTGGAATGCAAATCTGAATTGCCAGTTGCCGCTGCTGGCACTCCAAAACAGAAGAGAAACAATAAACCACACAATAAAGCTGTAGTTAAATCTGTCCTCATATGTTCTTCTATATATCAAGGCTACAGGTACAAGTAAGAAGGGAATACCCCATATGTTAATAGAATTTACAATATAATAAGGAGATAATAACAAGCTAAGAGTCGTATCTTTTGAAAGTGCAGTCGTAAACGTACCAGCTTTTAAATACACTATGAGTGCAATAAGTATGAGAGCAGGGACGCCTGATGAGATTGCTCTAAGCGCAAGTTTTGGTTTTCTGGTAAGTATACTTTCTACGACAAAAATTGCAATCGCTTGAAGAAAAACTGGATATCGTGATGCAAATGTTAATGCAATTGTTATACCAGCCAAAAACCAATATTTTTCTTTTTGAGTTTTAAGAAAGTACATGCTAAGGACAAGAAAGAACAATGATAGACCTTCAGTCAGAATCTGGGTACTGAATAAGAACACAGGTCCATTAACCATAGTAAGTGCTGCAACACCAAATGCAAAGGCGTTCCCTTTGTATTTTCTTAGGAGAATGTACAAGACGACTCCTGCGCCAATAGTGAAAATTGCCTGCAATCCTTTGACTAGAACCCAGTTTTCACCAGTAACAGACCAAATACCGGCAATAATCCATGAGATCAGTGGGGGTCTATAAATCTCATCTAGAGGTTCATTACTCAGCCAATCATGAGCATTCATAAGATATACAGTACCATCATGGCTTGGCACTCTAAGAACAGAAATAAACTCATTATAATAAAGAGCAAGAAATATACAAAAAATTACAAAAGCAATGTCAATACCATATGATTTGAAAAAGCTCAGAATACTTTTGTTTTCGTTTTTTCTTAGATTGTTGTGATTTTCTAGCGCCATAATGCCACACTTAAAGTTGCTCTATTTTTTTATATAGAAGAAGTTTAGCTGATTCTGTTCTAGTTTCGCCTAATTTCTGGAAATCAGCGCTTAACGCTCTTAACCCTTTATTTGAAAATATCGGTTTTAATTCTGCAATACTAGTTCCTCGCCCATGGGTATAAACTACTACCAAATACTTGTAACCAAGATTTGACATCCATGTTACAAGCGTTTTTTCAGATGTTACCTTTCCCCTCCAAGGAACCTTCACAGGATGATCGCTAAAATATTTTATTACAGCAGAATTAGCTGTAACCACTAAAGTCTCATTTTTAGGAACAGATTTAGTCAGATTCTTTACTGCCTGTATATAGAGGTCATCATTTATGTTAGCAGTATCGCCAAAAGCGCCTAAATGGTTTTTACTTTGAGCATGAGCATAGACTGCACCAACTAAGACCATCGCTATTGCTGTACCTGCTATCCAATACTGGATTTTTTTAAGTTTTGCAATAATAACTCTAGTCATGGTCCCAGATATATTAAAAATAATGGAGCAAGTTCTATATTTGATTCATTAAAAATAATGGAGCAAGAGAAATAGCAATGAGAGTTTCTAATCATAATCATAAATAAAATCATTTCAAATAAATGTCTTGGAACTAAATTATAGTATGTCCGTATTAACATATATGTTTAATCTTTAGATACGAGTAATAAAAATATAAAGCTTCTTGCACTTTTACAGTTGATACAAATTTGTTGAGTTTTGTTTTTTAGATATATGTAGTAACATGATCATTTACCTGATCTTGCTTGATATGATACTAAATAGTAGTAATAATGGATAGGTTGATAAGTTTTAGGTATTGGTTTTTACATCGGTAGGCTATTATATACGAACTTTTTTGTACATACCCAACTATGGCGTATTTTCATAAATCAGTTTTGTTTTTGGCACTATTAGCTATACTACTTGTTGCCACGTATAATTATTATCCTCCTAAACCGGTTATAGCAAAGATAGCTAGATCCAGAGGTGCGATAAATATTGATGATCCAAACCTAAAGTACGAAATAGTGGCAAGTGGACTTAAATCTCCAACGACTATGGCATTTTTAGGACCAAATGATATT